>Ga0181604_10003140_pt1 | contig 14060 bp, 11 predicted proteins | sample 041ome_12_FD_148663 | JGI IMG/M metagenome (GOLD analysis project Ga0181604, IMG submission 148663) | Coastal salt marsh microbial communities from the Groves Creek Marsh, Skidaway Island, Georgia - 041410US metaG (spades assembly) | ecosystem: Environmental > Aquatic > Marine > Intertidal zone...
GTGACGACGACTCCAGCGTGCCGGTGAGTGACGCCCGTCAGCTCGCCCAATCACACGGAAACGCAGAACTCAACGTTCTGGCTGGTGCTGGACACCGTTTGCGACACGACCCTCGAGCGATTGCAATCCTGTCGGGATGGCTTGACAGAGTTCGTTAACCCATTCAGATAATGAATGGATTCGGTGCTTCGCTATCGATCTCATAGCGACGGATCGCATCTTCAACGACGTCGGCTGAAATCTGCCCTTCATTAAACAATGCGCTCAATGTTGAGACCACAATGTGGCCAGAATCGACCTCGAAATAACGCCGGAGCGCCTCACGTGTATCGCTTCGTCCCATGCCGTCGGTTCCGAGAACGCTAAAGCGACGGCCTGACGGAACAAATGGCAGAATCTGCTCGGGCACTGCCCGCATGAAATCGCTCACCGCGGTGATTGGCCCTGATGACTGTTCGAGCAGTTGCGTTACTAACGGCTGCTCTTGAGGTGCCGAAGGGTGCAAGCGATTATTGCGCTCAACATCAAGCGCCTGTTCACGAAGTCGCTTGTAACTGGTCGCTGACCAGAGTTCAACCCCGACGTTGTAATGCTCGGCAAGTTCATTGGCGGCAACGGTTGCCGCTTGATGCGAGACACCAGAGAACAGGATGGTCGCCTGGTGAGCCGTATTGCCAGGGGCGGCCTTCCATCGATAGAGGCCTCGAACGGCGCCCTTCTCAAATTCATCCGACACCTCAGGATGATCGGGAAGGGCTGGCATCGGGTAGTTCTCGTTGTACAGCGTGATGTAGTAGATCACGTCACGCTCAGTCTCTGGAGTGTCAGGCCCGTACATGCGTTGAATCCCATCTTTGACAATGGCGCCAAGCTCATACGCAAATGCGGGGTCATATGCCTGAACTGCCGGCACGGTCGAGGCAAGCACAAGGCTGTGTCCATCTTGGTGCTGCAGCCCTTCGCCCAGAAGCGTGGTTCGACCGGCGGTAGCGCCCATGAGGAAGCCACGGACGCGAGCGTCCGCGGCCTGCCAGATGAGGTCACCAACCCGTTGGAAACCAAACATTGAATAGAAGGTGTAAAACGGAATCATTGGCACACCGCGCGTGGCATAACTCGAACCGGCGGCAATGAAACTCGCGAGAGACCCCGCTTCGGTGATTCCTTCTTCAAGAATCTGGCCATCTGAGTCTTCGGAGTATGACAGCAGAAGGTCGTGATCAACTGGCTCATACTTTTGGCCTTGGGATGCATAAATCTCAAGTTCGCGGAACAAGGCGTCCATGCCGAAGGTTCGTGCCTCATCAGGGATGATGGGTACAACACGCCGGCCGATATGTTCGTCTCGGCACAGGCTGCGCAGAAGTCTCGTAAAGCCCATCGTCGTGCTGACGGGGAGCTCCCCAGAGCCCATTCGGAGCTCCTTGAAGGCGTCGTCAGAGGGAAGCGACAGCGGTTTCCGAGTCGTCACTCGCCGGGTTGGCATGACGCCGCCGAGCGCCCGGCGGCGGTCCATCATGTACTGGTATTCGATGGAGTCTTCGCTCGGTCGGAAGTATGGAGGGTCGTCGCCTTCAAGTGATGCGGAAGGAATCTCGTCGTGAAGGTGTAAGCGGTCACGCAGGTCAAGCAACTGATCTTTCGTCATCTTCTTGATTTGGTGAGTTGCATTGCGGCCCTCAAATCCGGGACCGAGAGTCCAACCTTTCACCGTCTTGCACAAAATAACTGTCGGGCGCCCACTGCCGAGATTCTCTGTTGCTGCCCGGTATGCCGCATACAACTTCTGGTAGTCATGGCCACCGCGGGGAAGGCTTCGTAGCTCATCGTCAGAGAGGTGCGAGACCATCTGACGAAGGCGAGGATCTGGGCCGAAGAAGTTTTCCCGAATGTAGTTGCCCTCCTCCACGGCATAACGCTGGAACTCGCCGTCCACCGTCATGTTCATTTGGTTCAGCAGCACGCCGTCTTTGTCTTGGGCGAGCAACTCATCCCATTTCGAGCCCCAAATGACCTTGATGACGTTCCAGCCCGCCCCACGGAAGACCGCTTCGAGTTCTTGGATGATCTTTCCGTTGCCGCGCACCGGGCCATCAAGTCGCTGCAGGTTGCAGTTGACGACAAAGATGAGATTGTCGAGTTGCTCACGCGCTGCGAGAGAAATTGCGCCGAGGGTCTCGGGCTCGTCGGTCTCGCCGTCGCCGAGGAAGGCCCACACCCGGCTGTTGGAGGTGTCGTCCATCTGGCGGTTCAGAAGGTAGCGATTGAAACGAGCGTGGTAGAGCGCAGTAATGGGGCCAAGGCCCATCGACACGGTGGGAAACTCCCAGAAATCAGGCATCAGTCTTGGGTGTGGGTAGCTTGAGAGACCGCGCCCGCCCCGTCCAATTTCTCGGCGGAAATGGTCGAGATCTTCGGCTTCAAGCCGCCCTTCCAAAAACGCCCGGGCGTACACCCCTGGCGCAGCGTGGCCCTGAAAATAGACGTGATCGCCCAGCCCCTCAGCGTCTTTGCCTCGGAAGAAGTGGTTGAACCCGATTTCGTAGAGTGAGGCCGATGAAGCAAATGTCGACAGATGGCCACCGATGCCGTCGGCAGCGTTGTTGGCCTTCACCACCATCACCGCGGCATTCCAGCGGATAAATGCCCGAATGCGCCGCTCGATGTGCTCATCGCCAGGAAACCACGGCTGCTGCTCGCGTGGAATTGTGTTCACATATGGGGTGCTGACCGTCGCAGGGAAACTCACCTGCCGAGAATTTGCGTGAGCAAGCAATTTCGACAAGATGAACCTGGCACGAGTTTTGCCTTTTGCGTCGACAACGGCTTCGAGGCTGTCGAGCCATTCTTCGGTTTCTGTCGGATCTGTATCGGGAAGTTGGTGGACGTGCCCGTCGAACATCATGGACACATTCTCGCAGGAATCGATGACTGGTGCTGGCTCCTCACTACGAATCTTGCGAGGGCACCCACCAGCCGCTCACGTCAAACAAGGAATGAGTTGGCTGACTCGCCGTGATGCATACAGCACCATCGCTGACAGGGATTGTCACTGTGTTCGCAAGCACTCCGCCGGCTATCGAATTCACAACAGAAGTGTCTGTCGTTGCATCGCATGGCTCAGCAACAAGAAATGCCTGCGAAAGTGGTTCGACGATGGTGACCGTGCCAGTCACTGCCTTGGCATTCGTTGGTGTTGCTGGCAGTTCAATGCGGGCGTTCCTGGCGTGAATCGGAGTCCATCCACCGATACCTGAGCGAGTATCGAGCAGACGCCGAGGGTTCGAGCTAGCGAACCGAAGCGGCGCATCTTCAAAGAATGTGCCGTTGAGATCAACGATGACATCCACTGAGGATGATGTCACAATGCAGAACTCGCCATCTGTGAGCGGAACAAAGGCCGATCCGGCGACGGGTTCGCCGGTGAGGTAGTTCACATTCGACACATTGGGGATCGTGCTCGTGCACGGGTAGGCCGACAGGAACCCCGGTTCGTCTGCTCCAACAACGGTGAGTGTCACACTTGCCGCACGTGCGTTGGGTGATACTGAAACGCGAATTGGGCTGAAGATCTCGGCTCGGCCAGTTCTCCTAGTGTCGAGAATTCGATTTGGGGTCCTCGTCGCAAACGTTAGCGGTGCGTTTGCCGAGAACGATCCCTGCAGGTCGACAATGACGTGACTATCCGCATATGAGTAGACACATAGTTCACGAGAGGCTGGCATGGAAATAATGGCGAACCCGCCGCGATCTTGCTGCGAAGCATGATTGAGATGTGAGACATCGGGTCTCGATGTAGCGCAATCGAACGCCGTGAAGAAACCAGACTGAGATGTTCCTGTCGTCGTGAGGTTGACTGCGACCGCCGTTGTATCGACGGGTAGAACACTGTCGAGATCAACTCGTACAACCCCTTCGTTACCAGAAGTCGTTCCAGTTCGGCGCGTATCAAGAACACGAATCGGGGTGACCGGCGAGAAGGCGGATGGGTCGCTGGATTCATTCGGCAATGCAACGTGATTGCCAGACAACGTGGTCGACACCATCGTCGCCGTTGCGGCCTCGGCAATATGCCGGTTGCGATCGCGGTAACCGTCTGGTGAGAGGTGGATGCGGTCCCCGGAAGGGAACCCTCCGCCGGCGTAGAGCGTTGCCCAGTCCCACACGATGAGCTCGGAACGTGCTGCTGCAACATCGTTGAGCGCAGCATTCCAGACGGCCTGATAATCGCGTGCTCCAGCAGCCGATCGGGTGATATTTGGCCAGAAGACTCGGTGATCATCGCCGATCTCATCGAGCAAGAAGTTGATCGAGTTAACGGAGCATTCATAACTCGCCCCACACAGGCCTGAGTCATTCACACCAATGTTGACAATGACATTTGGGGCGTCCCAACCCTCTTCACGCCACGTCTCAAGCCATCCGCTGACCTTCCCCCAGTCCGGCACAGCGAGGTGGCCCGTCGAGTAGCCCATGCCAGCGCGAGCTCGTATTGGCCCCCATCCCTGGTTGGCGAGCTGGTCGACGAGTGTTGGTCCGTACGTGAGTGATCCGAGCATGACAGAATCGCCGATCACGCTGATTGCGCCAAGCGGCCGAGCGGTTTCGTCAACGATGTATTTCGTAGACGAAGCTGCAGAAACCTCCTCCGCAGCGGTTGTCAGGTGGGCAGCCGTGGTGATCATTGCTACGGCAAAGAAGACGAAGCGCCCTCGTTTGTACATACGCGCAATGTATCGGTACCACGTTGGTGAGCGGTTGAAAATCCGCAGTCGCATACTGCTGTCTGTCAGGATGTGAAGGTGTCCGATCAGCCCTCATTGTTCTCGATTGATGCCGACACGCCGAGTCAGCCGGTGACGGTGTATACCGATGGAGCCTGCAGCGGCAACCCGGGTCCCGGTGGATGGGCGTGGGCAGTGGCTCCCAACGGTTCGCCGTCGGGAGCTGGAGGAGAACCGAATACCACCAACCAGCGAATGGAACTTGCTGCGGTTCTCGAAGCACTTCGTGCTCTCTGTGCGGATCACTCCTTTATTCATGTCGTTTCTGATTCGACCTATGTCGTGAATTGCTTTCGTGATGGCTGGTGGAAGAAGTGGAAAAAGAACGGCTGGAAGAACTCAAAGCGTGAACCAGTCGCGAATGTTGACCTGTGGGAGCCGCTCATCGAATTGGTGACAACCAACCAGGTCAGTTTCGAATGGGTGAAGGGTCATAGCGGTCACCCGATGAACGACCTGGTCGATGAGCTCGCTGTTGCTGCGGCCCAGCAGGCTGCGAAATCGTGACCTGAATCTCGTAAGACGGCTGACTAGCGTTCTCATCGTGAAGCGACCTCTTAATCGATGGATGGCTGCGCTGGGTGCGCTGTGTGCTTCATCGGTGTCGATGCTCACGGCAAGTAGCGGTGCGGTGTCGGCGATTGAACCGGTCGATGAGATTGTTGCCTACGTTGCCGAGGGCACCGGAAACGGTCACGGGCGAGGACTCAGCCAATGGGGTGCCTACGGATGGGCGGTTGAGCAAGGAAAAGATTGGGAGTGGATCCTCGATCACTACTACGGCGGCACGTACCTCGGAGAAATTGACACAAACCAACGGATTCGAGTGAGGCTGACCGATTTCGATGGTGCCTCATGGATGGGGATAATTTCATCCACATCCACTGCATCGTGGAGCGCAGGTGACAGTTCGGGTTCAGGGGCGCCGGCGATCAAGGTCGTAGAGGTAGCAGCGAATCAATTCGATATCTCGATTGGTGACGGGGTGGCGTGTCCAGGTTCGTCAACCCTTGTCGTTCCCGATGGTCCGATTGAGCAAGGGTCCACCGACAGTTCGGCCGTTCGCGAGGTTCAGACCTTTCTCACGGCGTTTGGATGGGATCCAGGCGGGATTGACGGAGATTTTGGTCCGCTCACCGAATCGGCGGTTCGGGCGTTTCAAACTGCTAAAGGCCTCGACGTGGATGGCATTTGGAACCTGGATGACGCAACCCGGGCGCGCGAGATCATCGCCGCATCGATATCAACCATTGGTTGGGGTGAACCAATTCGGGTGTCCGGCCCGGTGGTCGTGTCGAGTTCTGTCGATGAATCAACTGCATCCGCTGGTGACGTACTTGGTTTGTGCTCAGGTTCCGGCGCTGTAACTCACTACCGCGGCGCCTTGGAATTTCGAGACACATCGAGTGGTAACCGGGTCGTCAATGACGTACTGGTTGAAAATTACCTGCGAGGAGTGGTTCCTCGTGAAGTTTCAGCCTCGTGGGGAGACCGAGGTGACGGGGCAGGAATGCACGCCTTGCGAGCGCAAGCTGTTGCCGCTCGTTCATACGGGGTGCAACAAGGTCGTTATGACTATGCCGGAACCTGCGATACCTCCTCATGCCAGGTGTACGGAGGGGCCGCAACTCGAGCGACCGCTACTGCGTCGGTGACCGCACTCGAACGAGCCCAAACCGATACCGCAATTTCAGAGACGGCGGGAAAGGTGCGGCGTTGGCAAGCGGTTAATTCCCGCAATATGCCAGCCGACGAAATTGTCTCTACCGAATTTTCGGCTTCAAATGGTCCGCAGACCGCAGGCGGCTACTTTCCGAGTGTTCCAGACACTGGCGATGCGGTGGCACTTAACCCAAACCATCGCTGGACCCGAATCATCTCGCGCGACGAGGTGCTAAGTCGTTACCCCAACGCAGATCTCAGTCGTGTCACCACGGTTGTCGACCCAGAGTCAACTTACGAGGGGATCTATGCAAATCGGGTTCGTCTCGGCGCGGCACAAGCGGGAGGGGTAGACGAGTTCGTCAGCACCTGGTCCTTCCGTAACTCGTTTGGTCTTCCAAGCCCGGGCTTTACTCTCACACCACTGCGACGAGGCGTTGAGTCTTCAGCGAGTTTTGCGTTTATCGGTGACTCGGTTGGTGAGAGCATCGTCGGAGAGAGCTATGGCCAAGAGTTGCCACTGATGTTGAACGGAGTGTTTGCATCAGATCTCTACGATGCAAAGTCCTCTCGTCGAACGGTGGGCGGCTCGATTGAGCCTGATGGCATTGGGGCGGCGCGCCTTGTCCCGACTGGTACTGATCTCGTCGTTGTGGAACTTGGCTACAACGACGAGGCCTCGGCGTTGAGCGCCCGTATTGATGAGATGATGACCGAGCTGATCGCTCGGGGAGTATCGCAGGTCGCCTGGCTCACAATGTCTGAACGTCGCATGAGTGGCGAACAGCCCCGTTACGCGCTTGCGAACGACGCTGTTCGTGATGCTCGCGGTCGCTGGCCACAACTCATTGTTCTTGACTGGGATGCAGCGAGTGATGCCCCCGAACAAGATCGTTGGTATTCCGACGGCGTTCATCTGACCACCACCGGGCAGGCACAGTTCGCTCTCTGGCTTCGAGATGAAATTCTGTCGATAGCGGACCCGTCATGGGTAAACGCAGGAGAGCTCGAACATTTTGTTCCTGTTTCACCTCGTCGAATGCTTGATACGCGGAGTGGGCTGGGAGCCTCGCAAGCGCGCCGTATCGAGAACGGCACCATCGAAATCTCGCTCGCCGGTGAAGGGCCGCTACCAGGGACAGGCGTGGAGGCGGTGTGGGTCAACGTAACTGCCGTTGATGGAAATATTGATCGCTACGGCGGCTTCGTTACTGCATACCCGTGTGGCTCTATTCCAGACACCAGCACCTTGAACTTTGACAAAGGTGACACGGTGGCGAACTCGGCGCTTGTCCGTCTTTCTGATACAGGTTCAATCTGTTTGTACGTGTTTGGATCAGCGCATCTTCTCGTTGACGTATTCGGATACTTGCCTGAGGGGTCATCGTTTGATGCATTGCGTCCGCAGCGAATCATCGATACGCGCAGTGGTCTTGGAGTTGCTGAGAAGGGCCCCATTGAGAATGATGCGATCTCTGTTCGAGTCGCAGGATTTGGTGACGTACCAGAATCTGATATCTCGGCTGTGGCGGTCAATATCACCGTTGATGGGGCAATCTCAGACGACTATGGGGGCTTCGTTACTGCCTACGGGTGCGGCTCAGTTCCTGATGCCAGCTCATTGAATTTCATCTCGGGCCAAACGGTCGCAAATGCTGCCATCGTCCCAGTTGCCGAGGACGGAACGATCTGTTTCGCCGTCAACGATCTGACCAATCTGATAGTCGATGTCGTTGGTGTGATGCGAGGCGATGCTGGATTTATCGCACAGGCGCCAAACCGAGTCGTCGACACCCGCAGAACGTCCCGTGTCGGAAAACTTGACGGTACCGGTGGGCCTCTCGAGATTCAGGTTGCACTGCAGACAACGATTGAAGGAAAGCGCGTCGTTGCTGCGTCATTCAACTTGACTGTCGTCGGTACAGAGACCAATGAATACGGTGGATTCGCCACCGTGTATCCATGCGGGGCGCGACCAGATGTCTCGAACCTGAACTTCACACATTCAGACACAGTTGCTGGAGGGGTGGTGTCGCCTGTTGATCGAAATGGGCGAGTCTGTGTGTACTTGTACGGTGCCGCAGACGTGCTGGTCGACGTGAACGGCCTGATCACCTCTTGATGCTTGTGTCTCAATTGGGTGGAACTAGGTGCTCATGGCCTATCGTGCGAGCATGGAACTCAACGGAAGTAGTGCAGTAGTAACCGGTGGCGCCTCTGGCATTGGCGCAGCAGCAGCCCGTCAGTTGGCAGCCAAAGGCGCAAAGGTGGTTGTCGCAGACCTCCAAGAGGAAGCAGGCAACGCAGTAGCCAACGAGATCGGCGGCGCCTTCTGCAAAGTTGATGTCACCAACACAGATGACATCATCAATGCCATTGAGATGGCTACCAGCATGGGTCCGCTGAAAGCACTCGTGAACTCGGCTGGCATTGGCTGGGCACAGCGCACGGTCGGCAAGGATGGCAGTTACGACTCCGCCGCAAACCTTGAGGCATTTAGCCGTGTGATCAACATCAACTTGATCGGAACGTTCGACTGCATTCGCCTAGGCGCAACCGCAATGAGCCGTAACGAGCCAGATGAATTTGGTGAGCGCGGTGCAATTGTCAACCTTGCCTCTGTCGCAGCCTTCGACGGTCAGATTGGTCAGGCCTCGTATTCGGCCTCGAAGGGTGGTGTCGTGGGTATGACACTCCCGATCGCTCGTGACCTCGCAGCTGTTGGTGTTCGCGTGAACACAGTTGCGCCAGGCTTGATTGACACACCGATTTACGGTGAGGGTGAAGCTAGCGAGCAATTCAAGGCCAACCTTCAGCGCGGAGTCTTGTTCCCGCAGCGTCTCGGCTTCCCTGACGAACTCGCATCAATGGTGGTCGAATGCATCACCAATAGCTACATGAATGCCGAGACCATCCGAGTTGATGGTGGCATTCGTATGCAACCGAAGTGATGTTTTGGCGTCGGCTTCAGGGCCGGCGCCCACATTGCGTTCGATCGTCGACTTTTGACACTCAGGTGGTGTAGTCCGCATTAATGCGGACGTAGCCGTCTGTGAGATCACAGCCCCACACCTTGGCAAATCCGTCATCAATTCCTAGTGAAACGTGGATGAGCACTTCGTCTCCACGAAGATATGACGACAGTTCTTCGAGTTCTCGTTCAGATACTTGACGAGGAAATAGTTCCTTACTGCCAATCCGAATCACCACGTTGTTCTGATCGATGTCGTCGTCATTGACCTTGCCAACTGCCATCGCGATGCGTCCCCAGTTTGGGTCGGCGCCGTGGACAGCGGTCTTGACAAGTGGCGAGTTCACAATTGATTTTGCAACTCGACGTGCCTGGTCAGCATCTCGCGCCTCATCAACGATGACCTCAATGAGGGTTTCTGCTCCTTCTCCATCGGCTGCAATCTGACGCGCAAGGTCGGTGCACACCTGCAGAAGAGCTGCCTCAAACGCATCGAGGGGAACCTCGCCTGCGGCGCCGGAAGCCATCAGGACAGCGGTGTCGCTTGTCGAGGTATCGCCATCGACTGATACGCAGTTGAACGTTGAATCGGCGACACGGCTAAACACGGAATTGAGGTCTGTGGGCGAAATGTCAGCGTCTGTCAGAACAACCGCGATCATCGTCGCCATATTTGGTTCGATCATTCCAACGCCTTTTGCAACCCCCGCCACGACGGCACCAGTGCCATGGATTGACGCGACGGAAGTTTTCTCGACCGTATCTGTGGTCATGATGCCTCTGGCAACATCGTTGAGATTAGCGGTCCACTTCTGGTTAGCAATTGCAGTAAATCCTGCCCTCACCCGATCCATCGGATACGGGCGACCGATGACTCCAGTGGAGGCGATGAGAACATCTGATTCCTCGCATCCGATGAGTTTGGTCACGTGTTGAACAACCTCGTGGGCGTCTGACATTCCTTGCTCGCCATTGGCCACATTTGCGTTCTTTGAGATAACAACCATGGCAATTGCCTGCTGGTCGGCGATGTGGTCCCGACTTACCGTCACGCTGGGGCCGACAAAGCGGCTTTGGGTGAACACGCCCGCCGCTGCAACCGGATGCTCGGCTGCTACGACGACAAGATCGTCGGTTGAATCTTTGATGCCGATATTGGTCACGATCGCTCGAAACCCAGCCGGAAGTGAGAAAGATGATGGCGTGTTCATGAGAGTGGCCTGATGCCGGAAATTCTAGCGATTACTGAAATCTGAATGAGGTGAATCTCTATTTGCGCGCGTTGAGCACTGCCTCGGCGCATCTACGGCCGGAGTAGAGAGCGCCCTGAATCGAACCAGTGTCACGGTGATCACCGCAGACGAAGAGACGATCTGTTACTTCAATTGCCTTCTTAGGCGAAAAGGCAGGTGACTGATCTGGTTGACCGTACTCAATGTGGTCGACTCGAAGGGTGGTCCACCCATCGACAGCGTTGCCCCACCACGATGTCAACTGTGCCCGAGCTTGCTGTTCGAGGTCGGCTTCGGCGTACCCAGGAGCAGCGGCAGCGATGAGGTGTCGGCCCGGGGGTGCGTAACGACTCGACACATTTGACATCACGGCCACATTTGCTACGGGGCCAGAACGTTCGCCGTCGAGAACAATCAGCCGTCGTTTGGTGGGTGGTTCGGGAGCGTCAAACCACACACAGCCGGCTGACCGTGGCGAGGTCTGAGGTCGATCGAGGAGATCGGCAGCGGTATTTCCGTCGGTTGCGATGACAACTGAGGATGCACTGATCTCGCCGGAGTCGACACGAACGGATTGTGGCGAAACCGAGCGAACCGGCACCTGCAGATGAATCGAGTTCTCAGGAATCTGTTGTGCGAGCTGTTGGGAAATTACATTCATTCCGTAACGCGGAACAGCAGCGCTACCGGTGAACAGCATTTTCAATATGGTGTCAAACATTCGAGCACTGCTATTGAGGCCAAGGTCTAATTGAATTCCACCAACAAGGGGGCGGAAGAATCGATTGATGAATCCGCCTGAAAACCCAAGGGTGGTGAGTGCATCGATAGTCGCAACATCTGGCCCCCGGAGAAGATCGGGAACGTCGGTGCGTGCAAGTCGATACCTCAAGGCCAACAGCCGAGCGAAGTCACTCGGTGAGCCAACTGACCTCGCGAGCGCAGTGCGTAAGGTTGGAGCAAGCGAAGACGGTTTCTTTAGCGGGTCGCCTAACTCAAATTCACCACGTTCGGTATGGATCAGCGCCCCAGGGTCGAAGGCCTCAAGTTCCAGAGCGTCAACATTGAACTGGCGTTGAATCTCTGGATACGCGGTGAGGAGAACCTGGAAGCCGCGATCGAGCAGAAATCCGTCAACTTCGTCAGTACGCACACGTCCACCAACGCCATCACTTGCTTCGATCACCACCACCGGAAGACCGGCACGGTGAAGGGTTGCAGCGCATGACAGGCCGGCAAGGCCAGCACCAACAATGACGACCGGTTGATCTGACGAAGAACGCATCTTGGTCAGAGTAGGGCGGCGAAAGCCTCATCCAACGTTGAATGGGCAAACACGTATCCGGACTCCTCGAGTTTTGTTGGAAGGACGCGCTGCCCTGTGAGAAGAAGCTGTTCTGCAAATTCAGAACCAACGAGCAACTTTGGAGCAAACCCTGGAACACTGAAAACAGTCGGACGGCGAACCGCTTTTCCTAGAGATGCGGTGAACTCGCGATTAGTGACTGGATTTGGCGCCGTCAGGTTCACCGGGCCGTGCAGATCGCTGGTGAGCAGGTGGCAAATGGCGCCCACCTCATCATCGATTGAGATCCAACTTTGCCACTGGCGTCCCGAACCAAGACGTCCTCCCAGTCCAAGTTTGAAGAGCGGTAACAGTTTTTTCAAGACGCCGCCATTCTTCGACATCACAATCCCTGTGCGGAGGTGGACCACTCGAACCCCAGCAGATTCCGCGGGAGATGTTGCAGCCTCCCAATCGAGACAGATGTCGGCAAGAAACCCTGAGCCGTGCTCGCTGGCCTCGTCAACGGTGTCATCCCCACGGTCGCCGTAGATTCCGATTGCTGAGGCGTTGAGGAGCGATCGTTGTTTGCCGTCACTCGACAGCTTCGCGAGGGCTGCAGCAAGTAGGGATGTTGTCGCAGTTCGGCTCTCAAGCAGAGTCCGGCGATAGGTCTGGGTCCAACGGCGATCGCCGATTCCTGCTCCTGAGAGATTGATGACAGCATCTGCCGCGGAAAGCACATTGTCGTCCACTTCACCGGACGACGGATTCCATTCCGACTCGCTTTCATTCTTGGGTGCTCGCCTCACAAGGCTGACGACGGTGTGCCCCTCATTTCGTAGGTGTTGCTGCAGGGCAGTCCCGACGAGTCCAGAGGCTCCTGAGATGACGATGTTCATGGCCTGAACTTAGGGGTGAATCGTTGCGGAGAGGAGACCGAGCGATGAAATCTTCGCTACAGAAGTGCCTCAAGTTGATCTGCGTCAAACACTCCGCGAATGAGTTCTGTGGAGCCGTCAGGTCGAATCAGCACGGCAGCGGGCTGGTATGGAACCTCAAAACGGTTGTAGATATCGCCTGATGTGTCGTCGATGTTGGGGAATGTGAGCCCACCGTCGGCGATGAAATCTGAATATGTGGCCTCGTCTCCAGACCATGCCACGCCAATGATCGCAATCGAGTCACCCCAACGTTGTGATGCCTCCTCGACCGAGGGGGCTTCTCTCATACAAGTAGTTCAATACGGGGCCCAAAACCACAGCACCACTGCTGAGTTTGAATAGCCGGCGAGGTCGATAGAACCGCCACCGATGAGCGGTGCCGACCAGTCGTACGCGATCGGGAGTGATTCTGACGTTTCGTTCATTGCCGATGTTTCGGGCGATTCAACCTCCGGGCCAGGCGGGGGAGGCGTCGAGGTCACTTGTTCATCTGCAACAGTTGATGCAACTGATGGAGTTGACACTGCATTTCCATCGTTTGCCGTGCAGGCAGAGCCCAAAAGTACGAGGACCCAGACAGATGCAGAGGTAATCCGGTACTTCATAACTTGATTCAACGTACAAGGGCCTCTCAAAATTCTCTATCTGTGCGTAACCTGACTGCTGTGAAAACTAGGACGTTGTTGCTGCTGTCTCTGGGGTGTGCGGTGGCAATTCTTGGAGCGGGCATTGGGCTCGTGTTTCGAATCGGTGCGTCGGGCGAGACGTCGGCTCCGATTGAGTTTGGGGTGCGCGCTGAGGTGGGGGATCTCGGCATTGTGGTTGTCGACGCGGAACGAATCGGAACTCAACAGCACATCGAACTCTCGTTGTCAGGCGTGGACGATGATGCGGTATCTGATTCCTTCGTGGTGATTAGCGGTGGAGAACAAATTGAGGCTGAGGCGAACGCGTGTACTTCATCGGCCGAACTCACCCAGTTCTGTGAGGTTGAGTTTGTGCTTCCAGATGAAACCTCCGATCCAGCTGTGCTCCTCGTCACACGAGGTGAAGAACGTGCGCGTTGGGTATTGGCTCCAAGCGTTGACGCGATACCGTAAGAGGCGATGTCTGAGAACTTTGACCTAGTTGTCATCGGTGGTGGGCCCGGGGGGTATTCGGCCGCTCTGTATGCCGCATCTG
>Ga0181604_10003156_pt1 | contig 14017 bp, 17 predicted proteins | sample 041ome_12_FD_148663 | JGI IMG/M metagenome (GOLD analysis project Ga0181604, IMG submission 148663) | Coastal salt marsh microbial communities from the Groves Creek Marsh, Skidaway Island, Georgia - 041410US metaG (spades assembly) | ecosystem: Environmental > Aquatic > Marine > Intertidal zone...
CCAATGACTTCTGGCTTGGAACAATGCGTACAATATTCGACAACTGCGGCGATAGTCTGACCATCTTTTCAGCAAGTTTGAAAACAAGTGACGCCTGATCGCGAGATCGCGCACCACTGATAATCTGGCTGTTCTGCTTTGCTTCTGGCCCGACCAAGTGAGCAAGAACAATAGCTGCAATCAGTGCAGACTTACCGTTTTTCCTAGCCACCGAAAGGTAAGCGCGGGACGTCCCTGCTGGGTTATCATATACGTCTAAAACGAACTTACGCTGAAAGTTTAACAGCTTTATCGGCTGGCCAACTTTGCTACCTTCTGGGATCAGACAGTAGCGTTCGATAAATTGGCAAACCTTTTCTCCGCGTGTCGGCATTTTTATGATAGCTTTCTTTTACACAGCAAGGGACACCTACATGCCAGAGATCAGACGAACTATTATGAATACCTTTAAGGATGCGCAGGATTGCCAAATGTTTGTCATGATCCTTAAGCAAAAATGGTCAGAGTTTGACGCTGAGTTAAAGGATAAATTTACCGTCGAGATCGCTACAGACGTAAGTGATCCATGTAAGCAAACTGCTGTATGGACGGCTCAGGAAGTAGACGACTTTAAGATAGTCGATGAATGGACAAAATCTGAGGTGCTGCCTTACAGAGACAAATTTGCGCCAAAATCTTTTACATTCACCTGCGAATTAGATGCTCGGTTTGAATTTGGCGGTGATTAACTCACTGCGGCCTAGCAATTAAATCGTCTGCTCCGACCTTCGCAATCGCTGAACGTGCCTTCGTCTCTAGCTTTGCGAAGCCATTGAGTGTTCGGGGATCGGAAGCAGTCTGGTTGAGGGACATGCTGCGGATCACCGCAAGCTGCCTACGTTCGAGTGTATCAATAACCGATAACAGCGGATTAGGGATTGGTGTCCCACGCTTGTTTTCGACCATCATTCCGACATCGTCTAATTCTGTTTGAGCAGTGCGAATGTCGGCTTCCATGCGCACTATTTTAGCCAGCAAGATCAGGTCCATATCACGCCAATCTTCGCGTGCGCGGGCGCGTGAAAACTGATGCCAGATTGTACGCTCTAAATCTGATCGCAGTTCGATCCCATCAGGCAGCGGCACATCAGACATTACACCTGCAAAACCTTGGACGGCTGCTGTCGTGCTGGATTTGTCAGTTCGTCGCTTTTGGCTCATTCATTTTCTCTATCAAGATTTGGTATGAAAAATGCTGGTTACAGGCAGAAGAACAAAATTCATGAGATAACTTCCAATGGCGCAGCTATTTATGTGAAAACATAAAACGCTGTGCCTTTTTACTTCTAAAATTTCCGTAAACGCAGAAAAAGACGACTGGGGACGCCGGTTACCAGCTATTTGCATTTTTTCTTTGACCCACCCCCCATCACATATATTCTAAATTTGCGATTGGAGATCATCATGTCGACAAAAGAATGCGTTTTAACTTCCACTAACATTGTTACCTTTGCTTCTCAGCAAGATTTGAATATCTGGTCTAATTTTTGGCATACACGCGACCAAGAGTTTTTTGATGACTTGCGTAAAAAAGGTTGCATACGATTGGTGAGAGGTAAGGTTTGGAATAAGGAAAATCTAATTAAAATCTCCCACCAATATGAATATTCAAGTGCAGAAGCATACACTGCTTGCCAAGAGGTCATTCAAAATTGGCAAACGCGTGATGACTTCAAACAAATGATAATATCTGTGAGTGTCAAAATTGAGGCATTCAGAAGTGCAGTCGTAGCAGAGTTTACCTAGAGCATATTTAATTTACACTTGGATGCTTTGGATCAACTGGCCAACCGTCTGTGCCTATCGTTGTGTCGTATCCCAGAGCCTCTTGGCTTTGAATGTCACCGCTGTGGCACGTCCAGCATACCGACTGTAGATTATCCAAATCAAAGAACAACTCTAGTTCACCCTTATGTGGTTTGAGGTGGTGTACAACCGCGCTGCGTGGACTTCGTCTGCCCGCTTGTAGGTGAACACCGCAGCCGCTGTGTTGGCATCTGTATTCGTCGCGTGTCAGTGCCTGTCGACGAAGTGATTGCCAATGCTTGGAGCTATACAGTACACGATATTGGTTTGCTTCGTTACTTCGTGGGTCTGATGACAAAACTTAACCTCGTTAATAAACACTGGTTAAACATTCAGTGCAGCGCGTGCCGTCACGACGTTTCAGTTCCTGTGCAAAAATTCATCGACCTAGGCGTCAACGACATTTTTGAGGTCAAAGCTAAGTCCAAATGCAAAGGTTGCGGACGGAAAGGCGATGCTGAAATCGTGATTTATTACCGCAACGAATATGACGTTGAGCGCGAAAAAAATGCTGCACCGGATGAGGATGCAGCAGGTCGAGAGTGAGGCAAAATAGAAAACAGGCTATGATCGCTATTTTATATAGGGAAACGTAGAAATAACAACCTGTCAACCATATTCTGTTATTTTTTCTATTTCATATACTATATCTAGTGACGCTTCGTCCTGTGCTCGTTTAAGCTGACGTGTGTTTACACCAATCACATGGGCTATCTTTTGAGGATGCATTCCTGATGCTTTTAGGTACACCGCACGCTTTAAACGGGACTTGTCGCCTTTCCTAGCCAGCGCATTGTGATGCCATAGATGCAGGATCAATTCAGCACGATCTATTTGCTCTGCAGAAGGCCGTGACGGTTTCATATCTGCAGATGGTAGGCTCTCCAAGTCACCCTTAAGATATGCGGATAGCAGTTGCCATTGCGTGATGTCATCCGGCGCGTCTGGTAGCGATGACGAGGTAGGAAACCCAGCGCGTGGCGGTGCTGGAAAGGATATTCTAGACACGTACGCAGCGTCGCGGATCAGTTGCCACCCGATGTGTTTATCACTTAATCGCGCGTCGGCTTTGATACTGTCGAGTGCCGCGCTTTCCGCCTCGCGCAGGGTCTTCGGCCAGTCGTGGTTGAGCAAACGGACTAGGATCGGCTGTGACACTATATTTCTCCCATGGTGGTGAAGTTCAGGTGATTTTGCCGCCATCAGCGACAGATGAAGCGCGTGCTAATTTTTGACGTCTTATGTCGTCTTTGCTCCAGCGCGTCATCGTTGATCCCCTTTCACCTCACCCGCCAATGCGAGATAGTTAATCTGATCAACGATGTGGTCCGGTTGGTATCCAAGATCAAGGCGCGCTGCCTTAAGTTCGGCCATTATTCGCGCAGCCTGAAATGGTGAGACGTATATACCTAACACCAAGCCAAAGCGGACGGCCATATTTGAGAACAGCATATCTGCGTCGCCATATTGCTTGCCACGTTCGACTAAGATTTCGTCTGCAGACGCTAAGACGTTTCTTGCAATGTCACCCATGCAATATCTCCCACTTTCTCTGAATTATGAGATCACGTTGCCACTGGCTGTATCGTTTAAGCTGTGGCGCGTTTAAAATTTTGCGGCGGTTAGCTATGCCCTCTAATTCACCAAGATCAAAAATGGTCGCGAGCATCGCGCTAAATTCCTTCTCTGTCATATCTGCAAAATCTTTTGCCATTGCCGGGTCAGGTTTCGGGCAAGGCAGCTTACAAGTAAGACTTGTAAGGGTCTGCCTACTGTGCTCCAAATTAAACCCAGAACGGCCCAGCGCGTGCCTGACAGATGCCCAGAAAATTTTAAGTCTTTGTTCTGACTCACTTTTTGACAGGCCGACCACAGGCCCACGCACTTCCACATGCCTGACATTCCAGGCACGTTGAATTTTGGCGTGCCTGAACTCAATTTTGCTCATAGTTCGCACCCTCCACTATCGACCGCCCATCGACCTTCAAAATCTTCAGATCGACGACATCTTTGATCAGCTTGTTGGCAGTGCGCTGGGCTATGTTTAGCTCATCACAGACGTGCTGTTTAAGTTCAGAACGTGGGATGTTCCCAAAGTCCGCGTGCAGATTGAACTGCTGTATGACCACATCCATTTTTTCCTGATGCGTCATCTCGCGGCTAGCGGGACGACTATCTGTCTGTTCCAGCGCAAGCGCGCTGGAAGTTACGGTCGCGGTAAGTACGGTGGCGGTGCATTCGGCGGTGCGGCCTTTGGCACAGGAACGTTCGGGGGGTAATCCCCCCTATCCAAACTGTACGATATGCGCGGCTGTCAGTACGTCTTTCACTTTAACCTTATCATATACGGCACGCGTCATCTTTGACCCCGGTGCGTGGCCACACAGCTTCTGTACGTGCCTCTCGGACATGTTTTTATCCAACAGATGCGTGATGTAGGCGCGCCTCAGCCCGTTCCAGCCAAAAGACTTTAACCCAGCACGTTTGATTGCAGGTTGCAACACCTGACGGTCGACGCACGTGCCGCGGAAGTGATTGCCCTTAGAGTTTAGGAACACAAATTTGCGGTGGGTGCCTACAAGAAAACGATACTCTTTAAACAGTGCCGACAACGTGGCCCCTATGGGTACAATACGGTTAGAGTAGTCAGTCTTTGTTTTGCCAACCCGTGCATTCACCGCTGACTGTGAGATGATGATGGTATCGCCTCGCACCTTTGACCACTCTAAGGCCAGTGCCTCTGAAATCCTGCATCCAGTCTCAGCACATAGACGCAGCAGTAGGTGGTGCCACATCCAAGTCTTAAGATCACGTTCGTCACCAAAGGTGGCTTGGGTCACTGGGTCGTCGCTAAAGTTTCGATGATGCGCCTCATCGAGCAGTTGTACCACTTCGGCGGATGTCGGTGTGTAGCCTTGCTCAACAGTGTGGGTTGGTAGGTTCTCAATCTCGGCGCAGGGGTTAACCGGAATATACTCTTCCAATACAAACCAACCCATCGCTCTATTAAGGACACCCAACACCGAATTGGCAGTGCCAGTCTTCACCCTACCCTGCAACCAATCTTGCCAGCGTAAGATATTCTTTGGTGTGATGTGTGCGATGTTGTCTGAGCCAAAATATGGAATGATGTGCTGATCGATGTATGAGCGGTTTTTATCAAATGTGGATTCCGCCAGATGCTTACCGTGCTTCGCGTTGTTGCGATAGTTTTCGACGTGTGACCGCATCAAGTCTTTGTAGCGTTCCATCATCTCATCCATCGCACGCTCTGCCACCGTGAGAGTTTTGGATTGCCCTAAGATGTCATCCATCTTTTTGGCAAATTCTATCGGGTCTGCATCCTTTGGCACGCGGTTTCTTTTACGCTTACCGTCGTTGTCCCGGTACCTGATCTGAAACTGACCATCGGCTTCGTTATTGTATAGTTTAAGATTTTTACCTGTAAAAATTAGAGCCATGTTTTCCTCCTGCTCCAAATTATTTGAAACGCGAAGGGTAACTGCAGCGGTACCAATCGCGTGGTACCATGGATGCGATTACGCATAGAGTAAGACAATAGGCTGTCTAAAAATAAATTTCGTAAGCTATTGTTAATTATATGGATTTTTACGAATTGACTTACTTTTGGTGATGCACTTGACTGGGTAAGGATACCTTGCCAAGGTAAATGTCGTGAGTTCGAATCTCATCGCCCGCTCCAAATTTCCCAAATTTGGTTATAAATCTTGCCACGTGATCCATGTGCGTTGGTTCATGCAGACGGAGGAATTGACGATGTTTTCACCCACCCTTTTGTCGAAAATCCATGAGCTAACCAATAATTCGAGCGTTGAAACATTTGTCATAGTGGGCGCACAGGCTGACAGCACTCTTTTGATGTTGGTTTCGATCAGTGCGCGATTAGACAGTGGTCTAATGTTTAAAGAGCTGGGAAGCTATGCGACATCTGACGTCGCCATGCAAGCCGCCGCGTCCGTCGCAAGCGCGCTTGAGATTTATGAAGAGGTTCAGATCGTCAGTGTCAGTCTGGATACCTAATCCAGACCCTCCTCTCACGTTTCCCAACCGTGTCGTTTGACCAATTCATAGGTTAGTCGCTTTTTGTACCGCCGCTGACGTCGCCGCGCCTTACTATTTGTTTGCCGCCATCCCTCACGCTTGTCCTGCACGATGTCATCCAGATCATCGACCGTTTCCACATATTGCGCATCAGATTCATAGGTACGTTTCGCCATGATCGTGAAACTAGGGGCCAAGTGCCAAAGGTCACGAAATGCTTGAATTGAAATGCAAATGGGATTCTGATTATCGGGACAATCAGGTGGGTGTGATGGATCACAAAAGCTTTCTCAAAACTCTAAACGCGCAGCATAAGGCTCGTTTAAATGTCCGTTCTGACGCGCATAGATTGCGCCATCTGATGCTGTATTGCGCGGTATTGGGGATGACGGGTTCGTGGATCTACTTCGCCTTTCCCCTGTGGCAAATTATGATGATCCCGCATGGTATCCTGATCGCATTTTTGTTCACACTGCAACATGAATGCACCCATAATACGCCGTTCCGATCCCTGTGGATAAATAGCGCTATTGGACATTTGATTGCGTTTCTGTTGTTTCAACCATTTCTATGGTTTCGTTATTTCCATCTCGCACATCACAAATACACCAATATCGCAGGCAAAGACCCCGAATTAGATGGCCATGAAAAACCAAGCAGCTGGGGCGCGTTTTTACGCCATCTTTGTACCTTGGATTATTGGTGGGCCAAGGTCGTAACCTTGATCGGGAACAGCGTTGGGCCGCTTACTGCATCCTATATCCCACCGCGCAAACGGCGGGCCCTGCGTGCAGAAGCGGTCCTGTTGATTGCGGCCTATGCCGTTGTTTTTGCAATGGCGCCCACCGCCCTGCTGTGGCTGTGGATTGTGCCGCTGATCCTTGGGTTTCCCGTGTTGCGCCTGTACCTATTGGCCGAACACGGCCGCTGCCCCGAGGTGGAGAACATGTTTTTAAATACACGCACCACCCTGACAACAAGGGTCGTACGGTTTTTGGCGTGGAATATGCCCTATCACGCGGGACATCACGCGATGCCATCGGTTCCGTTTCATAAATTGCCAAGGCTGAATAACATGACCGCAGCGCATTTGGGTGGGGGCAGTGACGGGTATTCAGAATTCAGCAAAGCGTATGTTTCATCGTTTCAGGATTAACCGATGATCCACAACACGCCCAACCCTGTGATGATTGTGAAAATCACGGATTGCGTCAAAATCGCGATTATGGCCGCAATCAACCCAGCAAGCACGGTGGTGTTCCACATCTGAATTTCGCCAGCCTCATCCAGAAACAGTGCCGCTGCGATAATCGCCGATAGGACGGCGGTGGGCACATAGCGTAGATACCGTTCGGCCCAGTCAGGCAATGTGCTGGCACGCAGGCCCGAAAACATGGAAAAGCGGACTGCAAAATTCGCCAGTCCCGTTAAAATCATAACGATCCAAATCATGCGCGATCCTCCCAATGGGACAGAATGCCACCTACGGTGATTCCCACCACGGCCGCCGCAACGATCCATGCATTCCACGGCAGTGCCTGACCAAATAGTGCCACCAATGCCGCCGATGTGGCCGCGGCAATATCCGACACGCGGCTCAAATTCGGCAATACCAAGGCCATGAATGTCAGCGGTATGGCAAAGCCTAGGTTCAGCTCATCTGGGATTGTGGCCCCAGCCAGAACACCGACCACAGTGGCAATCTGCCAACACACCCATAACGTCATTCCAGACCCCAAGAGGTGATAATGCGCCAATTCGGGTCGGTCCGTTGTTTCGAAACGTTTGATCGAAATGGCAAAGGCCTCATCCGTCAAAAGGTATCCCAAAATAATGCGCCAAACTAGGGATAAGGGGCGCAAATACTTTGCCACTACCGCACTATATAGCATATGGCGCAAATTGATCACCGCAACAGAGGACCCAACGATCAGGGGCGATGCACCCGTGGCCCAAAGTTGTGCAAAAACCACCTGAGAGGCACCACCAAAGACGATCGAAGACATCAAGATCGTTTGCGGGGGGCTAAGCCCACTTGCAATGCCCAAGACCCCAAAGACCAAGCCAAAGGGAACCACCCCCAATTGCAGGGGAAGTTGATCGCCAATACCACGAAAAAATTCGCGCATGTTATCGGATCTCATCGCCCACCTCTGTTCTATTCATCAGATGCCAGTGATGGGACATCCGCTGCCAAAGTGCAAATGCATTTAACGCACGCTTTGTGCTGCCTGCGACATTTCCTGTCGTGCATTGCTTGACACGATCTACGTTGTGCCAAAGGATGCGAGCAAATCATCACGAAAGGTTTAAAAATGGGACGCATTGCCGATTTCAAAGCACTTGTAAAATCTGGAAAACCACTCAGCAGCACATTTTTGAAAACCCCTCACCACAATATGATCGAGGTGATGGCACAAAGCGGGTTGGATTTTGTGTGCCTTGATGCGGAACACGCACCCTTTGATCGCGCGGCAATTGATGCCTGCATGGCGGTGTCACGCGCGCTTGATTACCCCGTATTGGTCCGCGTTGGGGATTCGAGCCCGCGTGAAATTTTATGGGCCTTGGATTGCGGTGCCGCGGGCATCGTTGTGCCCCATGTCGATTCTGTTGAACGTGCCGAGGAAATTGCACGCACAGCTCGGTTTGGCAAAGGTGGCCGTGGATTTGCGGGCACGCCGCGTTGGGGTGGATTTGGCACCGAAAAAATGGCCGACCTATTGGAACGGTCGCAGCAGGAAACCGTTGTGTTCGCCCAGATCGAAGAAGATTACGCCGTGCCCCTATCCGATCATATTGCCGCAATTGACGGCATTGATGCACTTTTCGCGGGTCCCTCTGATCTTACGGTCAGCATGGGCCATGCGGCAGTGACAGATGATCAGATTGGCGATGCGATGACAACAATCGGAAAAGCCACCAAGGCACATGGAAAAGGCTACGCCAGCTATATCGGCACCGCCGAAGCCGCCGCCGCGTGGCACGAAAAATTTGGCGTTCACATCTTCTTTGTGGCCTCGGAACACAACTGGATGCGCGGCGTTGCCAATGCAACAGCCGCCACAATTTCGAAGCTATAAGGCAACGCCCTGTATCAGATTTCGCGATTGCGCCGTTTCTGACTTTTGATCACACGAAACCTCAGTTAGATATGGATCAACAGGGATCGAAGAGTGGCAGAAACGTTCAATAAGTTGTGGTAGCGCAGGCCAGCAGGCTTGAGTATGTTGCTTGTTTATTTGCGGCCTCACTCAAGGCGAAAAGCTCCAACTTCAAGGGCAAGCTGTTCATCGCAGAACCCCAGCCGAGCGGACGCTGGCCCGATGATCCACTCATCCAAAACCCAGCCTATGGGGAGTTACTAAACACCTAAGACGCAGCAATAATTCCCTTTGAAAACAATGTGTTTGAAGCAAATTATCCCTATGGAAACAAAATCGAATGTTTGGCGCACATCCCAAACGATGTGCCGTTCGTGTATTTTGACAGAGGCACCTTAATCCTTGATGAATTGATGGATGTGCCCTTTGATTTTGACCACTCCAGGGCCTCAAACAAGATGGAAGGCACCTGGCCTGAAATTGAACTTTATGGCCCAGGGTACCCCCAAATTTGGAAATCGCTTTATGATCACTTTGGGCTTGATTTCGACAGCTCAATGGATCTGTCGCAGCCTGATGAATACTGGCGTCGATACCCATTTTTCAACGCAGGCTATTTCTATCACCGCGACGCGCATGAATTTGGCAAACGGTTTTTACACTACTCCTGTGACATTCGCGACAATCCCAGCCCCGAGACAGAGTGTCAGGAATTAAATCCATGGTTGGATCAGGTTGCATTGCCCCTTGTGATCCACGGGCTTGGCGGTGGCCGCGATGCATTGCCCAGCAGGTTTCTGGATGGCACACACATCTGTCATTATCGCCTGATGCCCCTGTTGTTCGCGCGCGAAGGCGACCATGTGGTTGACACCCTGGGCGAGGTTGCAGCGCCAAACAAAATTAAGAAGGTGCTGAAAGAGTACACGCCGTTCAAACGGATGATTTACCACAAACGCGGACAAAAGGTGCGCGAAATGTTTGATCGTGACAACCTGCTGCGCAAAGAACGCCAAATCCGCAATCGCATCAAATCCGTAGGTTTGTGGGAAAGATAGGCTTTTTGCCTATTGTGCCTTGTTTCGTCTCTGCGTAGTTTCTTGGTTAAATTTTTTCCACAGGAGCTTCCTTATGAGCAACGGACCAACATACGGTTTTGATACATTACAAATTCATGCAGGCGCGCGCCCTGATCCCGCAACAGGCGCACGCCAAACACCGATTTATCAATCAACGGCCTATGTGTTCCGCGATGCAGATCACGCCGCTGCCCTATTCAATCTACAAGAGGTTGGGTTCATCTATTCCCGCCTGACAAACCCAACGGTTGCTGTTTTGCAGGAACGCATCGCAACATTAGAAGGTGGTGTTGGCGCAGTATGTTGTTCATCAGGTCACGCGGCACAAATGATGGCCCTGTTCCCAATCATGGCACCTGGCAAAAACATCGTGGCCTCAACCCGCCTATATGGCGGCACCGTCACGCAGTTTAGTCAAACTATCAAACGCTTTGGTTGGTCCGCGACATTCGTGGATTTTGATGATCTGGATGCGGTCAAGGCCGCAATCAACGAAGATACACAGGCGATTTTCTGTGAAGCCATTGCAAACCCAGGCGGTTACATAACCGATTTGGACGCTGTTGCCGCCGTTGCGGATGATGCGGGTTTACCATTGATCGTGGATAACACTACGGCCACCCCATACCTATGCCGTCCTATCGAGCACGGTGCGACATTAGTTGTGCATTCTACAACAAAATACATGACAGGTAATGGCACAGTCACAGGCGGCTGTGTTGTGGACAGCGGTAAATTTGATTGGAGCGCGTCAGGCCGTTATCCGTCCTTGGCTGATCCAGAGCCCGCCTATCACGGGCTGCGTTTCCATGAAACATTTGGCCCATTGGCCTTTACCTTCCACTCCATTGCCATCGGTTTGCGCGATTTAGGCATGACGATGAACCCACAAGGGGCGCATTACACATTGATGGGTTTGGAAACGCTATCGTTGCGGATGGAACGCCATGTGCAAAACGCGATGCGCATCGCAACATGGCTTGAGGGACATGACGCGGTTGATTATGTCACCTATGCTGGCCTGAAATCATCGCCCTATAACGATCGCGTTGAACGCATCTGCCCCAAGGGTGCAGGTGGTTTGTTCACCGTTGCACTAAAGGGTGGGTATGACGCCTGTATTAAATTCGTGGATAACCTTGAAATCTTTAGCCATGTGGCAAACTTGGGCGATGCACGTTCATTGGTAATCCATTCGGCGTCCACAACCCACCGTCAGTTAACCAAAGAACAACAAGAAGCCGCAGGCGCCAACCCGAATGTTGTGCGCATTTCAATCGGGATTGAAGATGCCGATGATTTGATCGCGGATCTTGATCGCGCCTTGGCCGCGGCATCGTCAAAATAATGGAATTGGCGCGGTCACTGGGCCGCGCTATCCACCAATTCAATTTCCATCGTAATCGTTTTTGAAATCGTCACGTTTTCGGGTGCGATATATCCGTTGACCCGCGGTGTAGCCGACATTTCCATCCGCGCCATAACAACACCCCCACACGATCCATTTTCACGAATTTCCTCCATGGACCCAAGGCTTTGCCCCGAGGCTACGGCAATCAATTCTGCCTTATATAGGGCCGCCTTCACTGCGCGGGTGAGTGCCAAATCATTATCCGCCTGGGTCAGATCATAGCAGAAAGGAAGATCAGAAAGGGCGTCTTCCATCGCGGATGCCACGTCCAACACCGTTGTAAGGTTGCTTAGGTCATCCTGACGAATACGCAACGATGTGCTGACGATATAGTCACGCGGCGCGCGCTGTTTCTGATCATAATCGTAATCCAAACGCACATCTAACCGTTGGGTCGCGATGTGTTTTTCATCAATTCCGTTTTGCTTTAACGCGTTGATCACGCAGTCCACGCGAGTACGCAAATTCAATAGGATCGCACCCACATCACGCCCCTGTTCGTGCAAGGACACTTCAATCACCGCATGATCTGGGGCGCGACTTACCTGACCTTCCCCTTCCACAATCAGGGCCCCTGCAACAAGTGCGGGCGCGGATAATACACAGAACAAAATCGCAAAAAATAGATGCATTTTTAAAACCTCTAACAAACAAGACGTGAACTATGTGCAATTAGTCTATGAAAACAGGGCGGATTTTTGCCATATTCGGGGTTGTGCTTCCCCTCTTTGAAAACCTGAGGTAGCTTAAGGCGGGAAACTGGATGTTCTGGTCAATGCGTACATCAAATGCACAAAGCCCGAGATTTGCTTTGTCGCTGTCCTTTGAGGGCATCGGCCTTGAAGAATATGCTAAAGGCGCATCTTCCAAAATTGCCGAAGCGATATTGGACAAAGATGATTTCGATCAGCGTATTTCTGAACTCTCGCGCAAGGCCGAGGCCATGTTAGGTGATGGTCTGCGCGTTGCCCTGATCCTACCCAATGAACAGATCAAATTCGTTTCGGTTGCCTGTCCCGATGACGCCGATCCGATTACGATCAATGAACATATCCAGCGCACGATGGATGGGGCGACCCCCTATCCCATGGATGAATTACGATTTGATCACCACTTGGCAGATGGCATCCTGTATGTGGCCGCAGTCGCATTGGAAACCCTGAAAGAGTCCGAAGAATTCGCCAAGAATTATGGGTTTTCACCGCTGGCCTGCATCGCGCGCACAGATACGGACACCTTTCCAACTGAAGTGTTTTTCGGGTTAAGCGATGCGCCATTGGGATTGATGCCGCGCCATTCCACAGAAGAGCCAGAAGAAGACGTTGAGGAAAGCGCACCGCCTGTCATCGCATTTGCAAGACTTGACACGCCAGAGGATACAACAAACATTGCCTCAACCGCGCCCCTTCCTGTTGAGGCGCGTCTCAGCCTTTCGCCCGAACCTGTCTCGCCAACGGCGAAGTCCATCGCAGCAACCATTGAGGCGATCATCGCAAAACAAGGCGAGCTGGGCGCAAAAATTACGGCACGGATTGCCGAAAGCAATGCGGGGCAATCCTGGCGCGCACCTGCGATTTTGCTTTTGTTGATCACACTGATTGGAGGCGCCACTTGGGCCTATCTTCGCCAAGAGCCTAACATCGCCCAACCCGAGATTGAGCTGTTGGCGCCAGAAGTTCAACAAACAGCAGGAATTCCTGATCCGACGCCTGCGGCACCCTCACCAACACCCGAGACAGAGGATGTCCCGCGCGCGCCTATATCGGCGATGGCACCACCCACTACCGATGTCATTTCCCCCGTCGAAACGGAAAGCGCCGCTTTGCACCCCGAGGGTGAAGTAGAACTGGAATTTGCAGACCAAGGTACAGCGGCCTCATCAAACTATGCAGATTTGGTGCTGCCCTTCCTAACCGACCCCGAGGTGATCCCAAAAGATGCGCTTGAACGCATTTACATTGCATCGGGAGTTTGGGCATTGGAACCGAACGCCCCAACGGTGCCAGATCAAGTAACGCTGGGCGATCTTTATGTCGCCTCGATTGATCCAAGCTTTGAACAACAGGATGCGATTGCCTTAGGTTCCATTCAAAATCCTTTTGCAGATCAAATCTTTCTTTCGCCGCCCTCGCCCGCGCCAGAAGGGACCGTGTTCGTCCTAGATGACCGTGGATTGGTGACCCCATCATCACAGGGCACCTTATCCCCTGACGGGCATCACGTCTTTGCAGGCCTGCCAAATTTCCGCCCGCCGGAGCGGCCAAATCTAATCGAGGAACCCGCACACGTTGCGATCCGTTTGACGAACACAGGTTTGCCCATCAACGAATTAAAACCCCGCCTACCCCCTACAGCGGAGGAAGAACCCGTCATAATCTCGGCCGCAGCGGGTATTCGTCCGCGCCTGCGTCCTGATGATCTGGCCACACCTGCGGCAATCGCAGAGGCCATTGCAAGCGCACAGGCCGGCGCACGCACGTCGTCGGTGATGCCGCGTTTGCGTCCCAAAGATTTGA
>Ga0181604_10003161_pt1 | contig 14001 bp, 15 predicted proteins | sample 041ome_12_FD_148663 | JGI IMG/M metagenome (GOLD analysis project Ga0181604, IMG submission 148663) | Coastal salt marsh microbial communities from the Groves Creek Marsh, Skidaway Island, Georgia - 041410US metaG (spades assembly) | ecosystem: Environmental > Aquatic > Marine > Intertidal zone...
AGGCGCGATCAGGATGTGATCCGCTGGGGGGCTTGCCGCTTGTGATTCGGCGTTGGTTAGCAGTGCTTCCAGGCGGGGATAGCCGTGCTCGACTACCACCTTGGGTTTCGATGAGCGCTGCGTCTCGATTGCCCGCACCTCTTCCACATGGTGCGGGCCGGCGCAGAAAATCGTATCGAAGTGGTCGAAGGCGCCCGGACGGTAGGCCATGTGAAGGCTGACGAGAGAGTGTTGGACATAGACGTACTCAGCGCACTTCGGCGATCGCTTTATCTGGAAGTTATTCAGGTCCGGCATGGTCATCACCAGCATATCGGATTCGAGATTCTCGAAAAACCAGTTCCGCACACAGCCTTCGTGGATCTCGAACAGGTGCAGCCGTGGATGCTCCAGTTTCAGGCCCGGGTCATCGGCACCCGAACTTACATAGCAAACGTGCAGGTCTGAGTTGTCTAGCGCCCCTTCAACCAGCCCCTGAAGGTGCGGCCAGTAGTTTCGCCCCTCGGAATAGAAGCAAAGGGTGCGCTGTTCTCTTGGCAGCGCCATAAAGCGAATCGCGCTGGCTACGCCGCGCAGAAAGCTCACGGCGAACCTGGCTTGTAGAACGGCTGTAGGTCACCGGCTTGATACAGGGCCTCGTAGCATTCGATATCGTCCACCGAGTCTATTTCCAGCCATCCCCCGGAGATTATCGCCGCCCTGACAGCCCAGCCGCTGTCGATCAGGCTTTGCAGGAAGGACGTCATGTACATGTTGTCGAAGTTCTTACCGTCGTAGGTGCCGTCCCGGTCGAGGCTGTCATAGTGAGCCAGCAGGTCCTGGACCTTGTCGGCGCGAACCTTGATCAAGCCGGTGTACTGACCCTGGATTTGCTCGTAGCTCTGTGGCTTCTTGCCCAGCTCGGTGACTAGGCCGTCGTTAATCTTCAGGGTTTCTGCATCGCTGAGAGGATCTTCCAGCCGCAGCGACCAGAGGGCGCGCCAGTTCTTGTCGATCATCAAGCTGAGCTCTTCTGTTGACGCCAGTAGTGCCTGGAGGTTTTTTTCCTCGTAGACGATGTCGCCGTAGGCGATCAACAGGTCTTCGTCTGCCGTCAGGTAGTCGCGATCGCACATCAGGCTTTCAACCATATTGGTGCTATCGAAACGCGGGTTGAATGATGTGGGCAGCCCGTAGGCTTCGATTTGTTCGCGGCAGTAACCGGTTGCTACCTGGATGCGTTCTAGGCCACAGGCCCGCATCGTGTCAAGTTGCCTTTCCAGCAGCGGTTTGCCGAACAGGGGCACTAGGCATTTGGGCCGGGAATCGGTGAGCGGTCGCAAGCGGGTGCCTTGGCCTGCAGCCAGTATCAATGCCCTGGTCATGGCAGGAACTGTTTCATGAGTTGAATATCCAGTGGTTGCGGTTTGGCTGCCCGTTCCGGGTGCCACATGATGCCGAGAATCTTCTTCTGGCGATGGGTAAAGGCCTCGATATTGCCATCCAGGTCTGTTGCCAGGGGCTCTAGGTCTTCAGCCAGCTGGTCGGGCGGTACCCCCCAGCCGTGGTAGCTGTTGACCGAGGCCGGCAGTTCGTACCGGTCACTGCGGGCCCTGATAGTGTGCTCAACCGCTATGTGACCCTCAACGGGAGCGAGGCTGCCGCCGAAGTATAGGTTGAGCATCTGCATACCCCGGCAAACTCCCAACATGGGCAACTCAAGTTGCAGGCATCGCCTGACCAGTCCGGTTTCGAACTCATCGCGCAGCGGCGAGGCGCTAGGTGAATCGGCAGCTATTGCGCACAAGTCATTTCCACCGCTGAGAATGACAGCCTGTAAGTCCAGCCGGTCCAGGGCTGCGTCGACACGATCTGCGGGAAGATTCGGCAGCGGCACTGGCACTGCGCCCAGTTGCCAGAGCAGCTCCCACCAACGTTGGTCCAGGCAGTCACGAGATTCGGCGTAGGATTCCACGCGCTCGACGCGCTGGGTAATTCCGATTCGATTCACTGCAGCACCCGGATGGTCTGGTTCTGGCAGTCAAGCTCAACAATCTGCGCGTGACTGAGCTGCTCGAAGAGCTTTGCGCCTACGCCGATCGCTGAAGGCAGCCCGATCTCAGCGGCACGAATAGCCATATGGGAATTGGCGCCGCCGTACTGGGTTATCAAGCCGACAATGCCCTCGGTAAACAGCCAGTCATAGCCCGGGTCGGCCTGCTCGATAAGTGCGATGTTGCTGCTGAGCGAACTGCCGCCCTCCATGGAGACCTGCTGGATCCCGGCATGGACCTTACCGAGGGTAACGAAATTGGGCTTGGAGGACAGCCGCTCAAAGCAGAACAGGTCGTTTGTGCTGCGCAGCAACGGCGGCAGCTCTATCTGCTGGGTAACTGCGTATTCCCGCTTGCGTCGTCCGACCAGGTTTTCCAGATTCGTCAGTGGCGGCAGACCAAGTCGCATGTGTTCGAGGTCGTTGAACTCCATGAATGACATATCGCTGCGCGACAGTCCCACCGCTGCACCTAGCTCTGCGCAGTAATCCAACGCCGCACTGAGATTGCGGGTGAAGTCGAATTTCACGGCTTCCCGAGCCTGTATTGCTGCAGCCATGTAGCCCAGTAGCTCCTCTGGGCCCAGGCTTGAGCCCAGCTCCGCCAGGAAGGCGATAAAGGTGTCGGCTTCCTCCGGGCTTAACTCGAATGCGGTTGAGTCCGCGGCGTGGGAGGTAGCCGGTACGCCCAACAGGTAGCGCTCCGGGTCTTCGTGGTAGGCGGGGGCAGTTATCTCGTAGGTGCCGGGGCGTAGATGCCCGTACTCCCTGATCAGGTCCTCGGCTGGAAGCTCACCATTGGCGACGCGCCAGCGGTCGGCTTCGAACTCGCCTGCCACCGTCGAGAAGCTCTTGAGGAAAGCTTGGACACGTGCCTCGGTCATGACTCCTGTGGCCACAAAACTCCTGAGTATGGTCGTGGCCACAAACCCGGCCCTGGCGGCATGGGAAAAGCTCAAAGTACCGAAACGCCGGCAGTCATCGATCAGGCCCCAGATCTTCTCGATCAGGGGGGAGTCGCTGTCAGCGATGCGCTGGCGACGCTGGTTCATGGTGTCGACGGGTGTCAGGTCGGCTGCCAAGCGCTGAAGTGCATTGCGGGTAATGTCTTTCAGGGCCTCGCCCAACTGCGCTATCTCCGGCTCGCTGATTGCGTGGGGGCCCAGGCGCTGCTTTGCGTTTGCAGCGAAGTCCTGGGTCCAGATTGTGAAGGCGATCTCGAACTCGATTTTGTCGTGCCAGGACGGGTTTTCAGCAAGCAGGCTCAGGTAGGCGCGGGCCAGCTTGTCACGCAGCTCCCACGGAAGCTCGGCGGGGATAAACGAATTGAAGCTCGCCCGCGTGTCGACATAGGGCTGGCCCGCAAATGTGTAAATCAGTGGTGCAGGGCGCACGTCCAGGTAGCCGAACTCGTGGCGCTGCTCCGCCCAGACGTGGTTGGTGATCAGAGTTCGATAAAGGCTCAGCGCCAGCGGCTTGGGTCGAATGCCTATTATCTCCGCCGGGTTCCAGTCCGGCATATTGCCGAATATGGTGGTCTCACCGTGAACAAATGGGCGTCGGGACTGGTGGCTGGCAAAGGTTTCACAGCTTGCCCCCAGGGCTTCCTCTACCAGCTCAGAGCTGATGTCGTTGGACTCGTGCTCCACGGTCAGCGGCCTGACCTGGAAGATCAAGACGCGGCCTTCGCGATCGATGGCAAATTCAATATCCAGCTTGTCGTAGCCGAGCAGCTGCTCGAGCTCCTGCACAGCCTGGATGACACCAACCAGCGCTGGCTCCACCTCTGCAATCAAATCCGGGCGGCTGCGATTGACGATCACAGTCCGGAGACTGTCGCCGACGCCGGCAGTGGCGCTTTCAGTGGAGCCCGAATCGTCGAAGTTGATGCGGTAGTAGGGTGAGCCGGATTCCAGGCCCGACGTGAATACCACGCCGGCGCTGCGCACATCGCTGACGAACTCCTGGACGAGCACCTGGTCATCGCCAACACGGTCCGAATGATAGGACCCTACGACCGCGGCGATGGCTTCGCGCAGCTCACTATCATTGCTGGGGTCTACATCCAGGCGACTTTCAAATCCCCCGGCGTTGGATGTCTCCCAGCCGTCCTCATCGGCGGAGCTGCTGCGGACAATCACCGGGCGGCTGCCGAACTTTGCCTGGATGAGCCTGTGAATGCGTTCTTCATCGTCGGCCCACTCCGGTGGGGTGAAGGTGACCTGGTCGCCGATGCAGCTGTGGCGGACCAGCGGCTGCAACCGGGACAGGGTCTCTGCTTTGCTGCCGAGAATAAACCTGGCGATATCGGACGCCGCGTTGAACTCGGCCCAATCACCGGCGAGGTCGAAGGACTGGACGCTCAAACCTGAATGGCGCAGCTGCTCTATCAGGTCGGGAAATTTTCCACCCGGATCGATACCGTCCTGGGACTGGACAGCACCGATGGCCTTTTCGCTGAACCGGCTGAGGCCAGTGTATTCCACCTCGACCCCATCTATCTCCATGGTTTCGGCTGCTTCTATGTCGTCGCTGGTCCGCTCGGCGTAGCGCGTCCGCCAGCGACTGTCGACGCCGAATACCACGTCAGCCGAGAGTGCCAGCATGGCCTCGACTGCGGACTTGCGGAACAGTGTGTCTGAGTAGGCAACAATTACAGGGCCGCCGCTGAATGGTCCGTTTAAAAAGGTGTGCAGGGCGCCGCCTGACTCCCAGCCTGGTACTACTGAAATATTGAGTTCAGGGTAATGCGCTATTACCTCGTTGACGTGGTACCCGCCGAGAAAATGCACATCCCGAGGTGCCACAAAAGATTCGAAGCTATGGATTTGCCAATCCATAGCCCGGGTGTTCTGGGCGATGAGTTTGAGTGCGGCGGGTTTATCGCCGTTTGCGGGGCGCCCCGCTCCAAGCAGGAACAGCTCCATCTGTTAACATTGACCCTTTACTGCTTGGCTTCTTCTTCGGCAGCTGTTTCAGCTTCAGGTTGGTTCCTGGTTAAAAGGCCCTTCAATTGGTACCAGTAAGTCTTGATAGCAATCCCCATTGCTACGAAGACGCCGATGATGCCGGACACGATGGCACTACCGGATCCAGGGTCGATATAGGCCATGGACGGTGAGGAAACCAGCAGCAATGCAAAGATTGCCAAAAATTTTTCTAATTTCATTAATTGGATCTCACGATTACCCCCGCTGTTGGGACCATATATCATCGATAATGCGTTTAGCAACTCGTAAGCTCCCCCTGAGAATGCACAGTGAGTTAATTGGATTTTCTGCCATCATGAAGCGGTGGAGGAAACCCAATGAGAAAGTCCAAATTCAGTGAGAGCACAATCGTCACTCTGATCAAAGAGGCGGAGGCCGGTCGGAAGGTTGCTGACATCTGTCGTGAGCATGGCATCAGCACCGCTACGTTCTATCAGTGGCGGAGTAAATACGGTGGCATGGAGGCCTCGGACATCAAGCGGCTAAAAGAGCTTCAGGAAGAGAATGAGAAGCTCAAGCGCATGTATGCAGAGATGGCCCTAGAGAATCGGGCTATAAAGGACCTCCTGGGAAAACTTTAAGGCCGTCGCAGCGACGCTGGGCGGCCGCCGTGTTAGTCAACGAGGGTGATCTGTCAGTTGCGAGGGCCTGCATTGTAGTAGGCCTATCGCGACGAGCCTGGTACAGAGAAAATCCGGAAAAAGCGCAGCTGGAGCGAGATTCGCCCGTTATCGACGAGCTTAACGGTCTGGTTGGAGGGACACCCATGGTACCATAAGCGTGTATGGCGGATTTATTGCGCGATGAAGCTGAATCAAAAGCGTCGAGCCAAGCGGCGGCTCCCCGATAGGGTCAAGACCCCGCTGGATGCACCGTCTCTGCCTAATCACACATGGTCGTTCGACTTCATGAGCGACACGTTATACAGCGGGCATCGATATCGTGTGCTGAACATTATTGATGAGGGTACACGCGAAGCATTGGACATCAGCATTGCAACATCATTACCCGCTGGACGGGTTGTACGAGCGTTAGATGCGTTGGTGGCGGAGCACGGCTAACCTCGCCGTATTCGAGTCGACAACGGTGCGGAAATGGCGTCGACGGCCTTTGTTGAGTGGTGCGAACGAAACAAGATCCAGATCGTTTACATCCAATCTGGCAAGCCTAACCAGAATGCGTACATTGAGCGATTCAATCGCTCCTTCCGGCATGAGGTACTTGATGCAAACCTGTTTAGAACCCTACGCGAAGTTCGCGAAATCGCATGGGCTTGGCAGATCAGCTACAACGAAGAGCGACCACACGCGGCACTGGGCAATGTGCCGCCAGCGACGTTCAAGAGGTTATTAACGGCCGGAAATTCTATTAACCAGTTGTGCGCTTGACGGTGAGCTTACGAGTGAACCACTACATTCTAACTTCGCAAGTCGTCTATGCTTTTTATCTAACGGGGAGACTTGGATTGAATTTTTTCATTAATTTCAACGGCATGGTTACGTTGTCATTTTTAGTCAGCATAGAAAAATTGCTCGCATTGTAAAAAGTACTGATTATACATTTCAAGCGATTTGCCAGTGTAACCATCCAAAGGATCTTTTTTAAATTCACCAGTTGAGTGTGGCGGTAGTTTATCCATGTATTTTGGAGATGCCGCTTTTAAATGATCCGAAGAAATAGAAAATCCATCATGTGACATTTTCTCTGATAGCGACTGAAAGTAATAATCATCGCCGTCGGAAAATACATCTTCCGTTTTTATAAGGGTTAAGTTGGCGCCTAATAATGTCAAATAATGATAACAATTTAGCCAATTATCTGTGAGGCGCCATAAAATACCAAAATGAGTCATGGTAATAATTAACCTAGCTTCTAAGTCTTTGGCTTCATTAAGTGCCTGAGTTAGTGTTCGATTATTAAGGTAAGAATACCTATTTTTTGTTGCCCATTTTTCACCACCACGAATGTGATAAGAAACAGCTGATCTAAATAATGACGCTGGATGCCTCACAAAAAGGAAAAAGCGTGTTTCCCTAAGATCAATAGATCTAAGTAACTTTTCAATTGATAGCGAGGTAAAGTTTCTACAGCGAATATTTTCAAACCCACCTAAAAGATTTATACCATCACCGATGTACGGTCCAGGCATTTGCCCCCTCATCTCATCAGTTTGAAACTGGATTAATTTATTTTCGGATAGACGAAATACGTTTTGAACATAATTATTGCCACATTTATGTGTCAACAGAAATATATTAGAAGGAATAAGCCTCGCTTCATTAATCTCAAAATTGAAATTAACTTTGGGCGGAAGTGCCTCCTTCGCTAATTTGGATGTACGACTTGGACTAAGCTTGAACATTTTTTTATCTTCCTTAGGATCTACTTCATTTCTTGTCATCGAATAGCCGATCGCCTTTAGCCGTTCTAACTTCAGCAAGCGAGCCTTTTAACATACCAGCAGTAAAGCCAAACCCTTTACTAAGAGGCTTTACTTCTTTCAGTACGTTAGCACGTTCGTTCTTGTTAGCTTCAGCCATCTGCTACTGAATAGCACCAAGGACTTTTGCCTTATGTGTGCATTATATTGGACGAGTAGATGACCTGCCTGCATTAACTGGTCCAGTTTAAATGTTAGTTCACGCAGCATTTATCTGCATAGGTATTTCCTGATTAGGTATTTTTTTTCGGGTGCGGGCGGTCTGTAGCCCAGCGAGCTGTGTGGTCGCTTTGTGTTGTTAAAAACCAGCCACTGGTCGATCAGTACTTGGGCCTCCCGGAGCGGGTAGAACAATTCTCCGTTCAATAGTTCATCCCTTAGCTTGCCGTCGAAGGATTCGCAGTAGCCGTTCTCTCAGGGGCTACCCGGTGTGATGTAAATCGTTCTGGTTCCCAAAAGCCCCAGCCAATCCCGCAGCGTCTTCGCCACCATCTCCGGGCTGTTGTCTGATCGAATGTGCTCAGGAATGCCGTGGGTCTCGATCAGTTCAGCAAAGACATCAATGGCATCCTTGTCGCGAATACGCCTGACCACGTGCACAGCCAGCCATTCCCGGGGGTATTCGTCGATGACCACCATCAGCTTTATCGGCCGACCATTATGGGTACGATCAAACACGAAGTCCCGCGACCACACAGGGTTACGGTGCTCTGGCCTCAGGCGAATGCAGGAACCGTCATTGAGCCATAGTCGGCCGCGCTTGGGCTGCTTCCGGGGCACTTTCAGCCCCTCGCGCTGCCAGAGTCGCATCACACGGCCCTGGCTGACCTCCCAACCCTCAGAACGAAGCAACGCGTGTACTCTGCGGTAGCCGTAGCGCCCGTACTGGCCTGCGAAACGCAGAATATCGGCCGTCAGGGCGTCTTCATCATCCCGCGGCTGTGGGACATAGCGCACGGTATTACGGGAACTGCCCAGCGTCTTGCAGATACGCCGTTCGGAGTAGCCCAACGCTCTCACGTGAGTTACTGCCTGGCGCTTGCGCGCCGGGCTCAGTATTTTCCCTCGGCGACTTCCTTTAGAGTCAGCTTGCCCACGGTTAAGTCAGCAACGGCCCGATTGAGGCGTGCATTCTCGGCCTCCAGTTCCTTCAATCGCTTTGCCTGATTCACCTTCATACCGCCATATTCCTTGCGCCAGCGGTTGTAGGTATGATCCGTGACTCCCAGTTTACACGTCTCCGTGATCGTTTTCCCTTGGGCGAGCAGCACATCGGCTTCACGGGGCTTGTGAATGATCTCTTCGGCGTTGTATCGTTTCTTTGGCATGGCTCAGATCTCCTCAATTGGCTTTTCACCACTTTAGATCTGGACCAGGAAACTCAGGCTGAGTCATGAGTTTAGACTTGAATCACAGACGTCATCAGTGTTTCTAAATCACGTCGTCACGGGATAAAGATATGTCAGCAATCACCTCTATTTGTTGCCATCACGTCTATCTGATCGGGTAATTTGCACACTAGACCTGGATTGGAGAGCGTTAATAATCAGGCGGGGGACGAGATGCAAGCGCCGCTACTGTTTGATCCCGTTTGAGCCGGCACTGCAGTTTCCCAATATGCTTGTTTTGATAAAGGCAACTTATTGTAGTGTGATGATTTGCGATTTACTCTGGGCGGGAAATTGTATGAGAGTTGATTCGACCGAGATGATATTGCCATTGATGTCACGGCGGTGTCGGCACCGCAGCTCCACTTTGCTAATTGATCAGCGGTGAGTGTGTAATGGAGATAGGTAACAACACGACTCTTCAGAGATTACTCCGCTGGAAGAATCGCCATTTAGGTGAAAAGTGCTTGTTGCTATGCAACGGCCCTAGCTTAAATAAAGTTGATTTCCACAGAGTTGATAAGTCGGACTACGTAATATTTGGGCTGAACAAGATCTATCTCGGCTTCGACTATCTGGGAGTGAAGCCTCGATATATTGCTGCAGTTAATAAAAAAGTCTTGGAGCAATCCGATGACGCGTACAAAGGACTGAATGGCGTTATCAAATTCATCAGTTATGGCGTGGATGAATCTACACTAACCGCTGATCCTACAACTTTCTTTATGGAAACAAAGAAACTACCCGCAAACAGCGAGAGATTCAGCAAAGATATCGTCCAGTATGTACGCGAAGGCCACACAGTTACGCATGCCGCGCTACAAGTGATCTATTACATGGGGTTTACTGAGGTCACGATTGTGGGCATGGACCACTATTTCGCACAGCACTGTCCGGGGAGGGAGAACCAAACGTCAGTTATTGCAGGCGATGACATTGATCACTTTGACCCCGACTATTTTGGTAATGGAAAAAAATGGGATTTGCCGAATCTAGAACAAAGTGAAATATTTTATTTAGCCGCAAGGACAGCATTTGAGGCGCGGGGAGGTAAAATCATTGACTGCAGTATAGGGGGGGCATGCACTATTTTCGAAAAGCGAGATATTGCTTCCCATCTTTACACCGATTCACAGCGTACCTGACGTGTCGCTGCTTATAGATTTTAGGATCCATTAGACATTGGATGGTCTAAGAAATGGCCAAGTGCTCGCATGACATTTAGCTCCAGAAAACGCTACTTGTTCTCGCCAGAAGTATTTCACCAATGCGAATCGATGCTGGGAGAGGGCGTGATCTGGCATGAAGCGCGAGGATCCGTCCTATGGGTAGACATTAGCGAAAAACGCTTGTTCGAACGAGAGTTCTTTTGTAGCGCCCGTCGAGCACGCTCTTGGTCGTTGGTTAATAAAGCGACTGCACTAGCTACTGTTCGCGGGTCCGATAGTCAAATATGGATGCTGACAGAGATTGGACTGGTTCTGTTCAATTTAGATACGGGCAAACAGCAACCGCTGGGTACATTTGGGCTCCCAGACGGTTTTCGCACAAATGACGGCGGCCCTGGGCCCTTGGGGCGATATTGGTTCGGCTCCATGCAGCACTCCCCGCAGGAAGGTACCGGAAAAATTTTTAGCGTAGGCTCCGATGGAGACTATCGCGTCGAAGTAGCCAAGATAGGAATTCCCAATACTTTTGCCGCTCACTCTCAAAATGAATCAATCTATATCAGCGACTCACTGTTGCAAAAAACCTATTCCTACAACTTTGTTGCAGAAACCAATTGTAAATTCCTCGACTTCTCCGACCAGCCATGCACTCCAGATGGCGGTGCCATAGACTCCTCTGGTAACCTGTGGATAGCGCTATGGGACGGATATTCAGTGAATTGTTACTCGCCGTCTGGACAGGAATTGACAGCCATATCGTTGCCTGCGCCGAGGCCAACCAGCTGCTGCTTTGGAGGGAAAGATCTCGGGACACTATTCATCACTTCTGCCAGAGAGGGGTTGAGCGAAAAAACGTTAAACAAATACCCTCTATCGGGCTCTGTTTTTTCCGTAGAGCTTGGCGTAAAGGGTGCGCCTGTCTCAACTTTATTCGAGCCGGTTTGAAAAATGCTTGCTAGTGTAGTCATACGAACGTTTAACGAAGAAACTTATCTTGAGGAGCTGCTTCAGGCGATTGCAAACCAAGATTGCTCTTTTTGCGGGGTAGAAGTGGTGATTGTCGATTCCGGCTCTACTGACCGAACTTTAGAGATCGCAAATCAATATAATTGTTTGATAACCACTATATCTCAGTCTGAATTCTCCTTCGGTCGTTCACTGAATATTGGATGCGATATAGCTAGTGGCGACTACCTAGTGTTCGTAAGCGGCCATTGCATTCCTGTAGATAATCAATGGCTGGAGCAACTGATTGCCCCGCTTCACGCACAAGAGGTGGCGTACACCTATGGGCGGCAGGTTGGTAGAGATACGACCAAGTTCTCTGAGGCATGTTATTTTGAGAAAACATTTCCAGAGTACTCAAAAATTCCTCAAGAAGGTTATTTCTGTAACAACGCAAATGCTGCCATCACACGCGAGGCTTGGAGTCGATTTAAGTTCGACGAAGAGCTAACCGGGCTGGAAGATATGTATTTGGGACAGCAGTTGACAGCCAGTGGCGAGCAAATTGGTTATGTCGCAGATGCCAGAGTCTTTCATGTTCATGACGAATCTTGGGGGCAAGTGAAAGTCAGGTATGAGAGGGAGGCTTACGCCTTACACCGAATTATGCCGGGCTTGCATTTCGGCTTGAGGGACTTTTTCCGCTTTTTTTTCGCGGGTCTGTTATCCGATTCATCAGCAGCAATTCGAAAGCATAGTTTCTTAAAAGAGTTCCCAAATATAGTCATGTTTCGGTTGATGCACTATTGGGGTACCTATAGGGGCAATCATCAGGTTAGGAAATTATCAGCGGAGCAGAAGTACAAATATTTTTATCCCAAAGATGTCGAAAGCGAGCTATACCGTGAATAACACCGTGGCACTGTTACCAATGAAAGCGAATAGTGAGCGAGTTCCCGGAAAGAATTTTAAGCAATTTGCAGGGAAGCCACTCTTTCGATGGATCCTTGACAGCTTGATAGCGGTCCCAGAGATCGATCTGGTTGTGATCAACACCGACGCCCGAGATGTTCTCGCAGAGCACGGTCTCCTAGATAGTGACAAGGTGTTGATTCGCGACAGAAAATCCGAGTTGTGCGGCGATCACGTTAGCATGAACCGAGTCTTGGCTGACGATATTGAACATGTTCAGGCAGACATCTATCTCATGACGCATGCGACCAACCCGCTGCTCTCTTCTTCCACGATCAGTGAAGCGATTGCGTGCTATCGAAACGCGATGGCAGAGGTGAATGCAGACTCGTTATTTACCGTCAACAAGATTCAAACTCGTTTCTACCGAGAGGATGCAACGCCAATAAATCATGATCCAAGCGAATTGGTTAGGACTCAAGACCTAGAACTCTGGTACGAAGAGAACTCAAACCTGTACATCTTCTCTCAGCGCAGCTTTGCTGTGACCAATGCCCGCATCGGCCAAAACCCGACAATGTTTATCACGCCAAAGATTGAATCGTTAGATATAGATGAACCTGAGGATTGGGATATAGCGCATGCGATAGCCCGCGATTTCCAACAAGAGTGAACGTCGATGTACCGAGTTCTAGTTACCTGCCCGCCCATGCTCGGACTTATTGAGGAGTTTGACTGCTTAGCCCAAGCAAAAGGATTGCAGTTGATTCCGGCCGAGACGGCTCAAATTCTGTCTGAGAATGAGTTAATTGACTTACTGCCTGATTATGACGGTTGGATTATCGGCGACGATCCAGCAACTTTGAAAGTTTTTGAGGCAGGCAAGGTTGGAAAGCTTCGCGCGGCAGTGAAATGGGGGGTCGGGACTGACAATGTCGATTTCCAGGCCTGTGAGCGACTTAAAATTCCCATCGCGAATACACCCAATATGTTTGGAGGGGAGGTCGCAGACAATGCTGTCGGCTACTTGGTTGGTCTGGCGAGAGAAACGTTTTTCATCGACAGGGAGATCCGGGCAGGGGCGTGGCCAAAGCCTCCCGGAATGAGTATTTCTGGTAAGCACATTGGCGTTGTTGGCTACGGTGACATTGGCCGGAGCACGGTAAAGAGACTCTCAGGCTTCGACGTCCTAGTGAGCGTTTATGACCCTGCTGTCGAGCGAATCGATGACTATGAATTTGCCACTTTAGAAATTTATCCTGAGGGTTTAGATAAAGTCGATTTCCTTATTTTTACTTGTTCTCTTAATGAACTGAGTTTTCACATGCTTAACGTCGAAGTCATCGCACAACTTAAGGATCAGGTTCGGATTATCAATGTTGCTCGAGGACCACTGATCGACGAAGCTGCTTTGGTTGCCGGATTGCGCTCAGGAAAGATCGCCTCGGCGGCCTTGGATGTGTTTGAAGAGGAGCCGCTTCCTCTGGAGTCGCCGTTGAGGCAGATGCCACAATGCATTTTCGGTTCACACAATAGTTCTAACACTCGAGAAGGTGTGATGCGGGCCAGTATAAAAGCAATAAATATGCTTGCTGAGTTTCTTGATGCAAAAAAATAATCCTTGGGCGCTGATCACGGGAGCAAATGGCGGTGTTGGTTTGTCTTTGGTCAGAGTATTTGAGAGAGAAGGCTATCGGGTTATCGCGACGGACCAGCAATCTCAATATTTCAGCTCGGCTTTTGAGGGGCACTATATTCAAGCCGATCTTGAGCAAATTACGCGGTCAGAAGAGTGCGCAAAAACGTTCTTTTGCGATGTCGAACATGCGACTGGCGGAGAAGGTGTTACTGCATTGATTAACAACGCTGCGGTACAAAATCTGGGTTCACTCAAAACTCAGGACAGGCAGGGTTGGTATAACAGTCTGTCAGTTAACTTATTAGCGCCTTTTTTTCTCATACAAGGCTTGGCAGGTTCGCTCGTAAAAAATTCTGGCTCCGTGGTAAACATCAGCAGCATTCATGCAAATCAAACAAAACCAGGGTTTTTTACTTATTCCACGACTAAAGCAGCATTGAGCGCACTCTCCCGCAGTCTTGCCGTCTCCGTTGGTTCAGGGTTTCA
>Ga0181604_10003174_pt1 | contig 13968 bp, 11 predicted proteins | sample 041ome_12_FD_148663 | JGI IMG/M metagenome (GOLD analysis project Ga0181604, IMG submission 148663) | Coastal salt marsh microbial communities from the Groves Creek Marsh, Skidaway Island, Georgia - 041410US metaG (spades assembly) | ecosystem: Environmental > Aquatic > Marine > Intertidal zone...
GAGAGCGGGAAGGACAGAGCGGAGATGGCGCGGAATGCAGGAGTCGAACCTGCGACCTTCGGTTTCGTAGACCGACGCTCTATCCAGCTGAGCTAATTCCGCGCAAAGCCAACGAGGCAGTGCCTCGCCGGGGCGCGTAGTATACACACTTGGCAAGGCCTCGCCAGCGCTGGAGGAGGTCATCGCGGCTCCCCAGTCAGACAGTGAAGCCGTGCAATCAGCGGCCGCGGGCTGCGCAGGTGACGAGGTCAATTTAGGACGATGCATATTCTGGTCGACGCCGATGCCTGCCCAGTGGTGATTCGCGACATTTTGTATCGCGCGGCACAAAAGCGCGGTATCAAACTCACGTTATTCGCTAACCAGTCATTCCAGATTCCGGCCTCTCCCCTGATCAGCCTGTATCAGGTCGCCAAGGGCCCCGACATGGCGGATCATGAAATCGTCGCACGAGTGGAAGAGGGCGACCTAGTGGTCACAGCCGACATCCCTCTCGCCAGCGAGATCCTTGAAAAAGGCGCGCTCGTGGTGACACCTCGGGGTGAGCGCTACACGGAAAACAACATTCGCCAGCGGCTACAAATGCGTGACTTCATGGAGACCATGCGCGCCTCTGGCGAGCATACCGGTGGCCCGCCGCCGCTCAATCAGACCGATCGCAAGGCGTTCGCTGATCAGTTGGATAGATTACTGAGCCGGGCGCTTAAGTCAGGCTAATCTCGCCTTTACTTTTAGATATCCACCCACTCAATAATTTCGGCTTCCAGCTGGTCAAGATCGGCGGTGGTCTCGCTGATCGTTCTGCCTATGACCGCCATGCTGGCGTTGGCAGTCGATTGGGGGTCACCCGTGATCAGAGGATGCCACCGTGGCAGTGATTTCCCCTCCGCGAGACGCCGGTAGGCGCAGCTTCGTGGCATCCAGGCAAGTTCAGCAGCACTCATGCGGCGCACGTCTAGGCAGTCCTCAACTTCCTCAAGCCGCGTCGCGTAACGTTTGCACCGACCGGTTTTGTCATCCAGCAGTTGGCATGCCACGCGGGTGTAGAACACATCGGCGGTCTCGTCATTGACCAGCTTATGGAGGCAGCACTGTCCGCAACCATCGCAGAGTGACTCCCATTCCCCGTCGGTCATGGCGTCGAGTGACTTGGCTTCCCAAAAAGGTATGACGGACATGGGGGCCTCCCGGTGGTTCTCGAGTCAGGTGGGTTGGCTCTTCGGCTCGCACAGTGGCCGCCGGATAGCGGATAATCTAACGCTTGCGGAGTTTACAGGAGTCGCCGGTTATGGATCTCGGAATCAAAGGACGCACTGCGCTGGTATGCGCTTCCTCAAAGGGCTTGGGAAGAGGGTGCGCAGAAGCGCTTGCTGCGGAGGGCGTCGACCTTGTTTTGAATGCGCGGGGGAGCGAGGCATTGGAGGCGACCGCGGCATCGATACGGGGCGCCTATGGTGTTGAGGTGACGACGATCGCCGCTGATATCACGAGTGAGACAGGTCAGGCGGCGGTGCTCGCCGCGGCAGGAGATGTCGATATTCTGGTGACCAATGCAGGTGGACCGCCGCCCGGTATGTGGACCGACTGGGACCGTGATGATTTTATTGCTGCTTTTGATGCCAATCTGTTGACGCCCATCGCACTGATCAAGGCGCTGCTGCCCAGTATGATGGAACGCGGCTGGGGCCGGATCGTCAACATCACCAGCGTGGCGGTGAAGGCCCCGATACCGGTACTGGGACTCTCCAATACGGCGCGTTCGGGTCTGACGGGATATGTGGCTGGGGTGTCACGGCAGGTCGCGGGCAGTGGCGTCACGATCAATAACCTCTTGCCGGGGCTGCACGATACCGACCGGCTGGCGATGCTTGATCAAGTCGACGCGGCGGCACGGGGCATTACCGAGGCGGAGGCGCGGGAGGCGCGCACCGCCACGGTACCCGCCGGCCGTTTCGGCACCGCTGACGAATTTGGTGCGGCCTGCGCCTGGCTTTGCTCGGATAAAGCAGGCTTTGTGATTGGTCAGAATATTCTGCTTGACGGAGGTGCCTTTCCCGGTGCCATGTAGCGTTGCGCTTAGGGCCGGAGACCACTGGAGTGCGGAGGTAGGTACTGCCCCCTGATAGCGGGCCTGCGGGGTGTTAGGGCATTGTTATGCCAGCGCGCAGTCGCTGAATCAGGCTCGAGGTGTCCCAGCGATGCCCACCGAGGTCTTGCACGTCTGCATAGAAGCTATCGACTAATTGGGTGACCGGCACTTCGGCTCCTACCGACTGAGCGGCCGCAATCGCGATACCCAGGTCCTTGCGCATCCAGTCAACCGCGAAACCAAAGTCGAACTCGCCCTTGATCATGGTCTCGGCGCGGTTACTCATCTGCCAGGACTGTGCTGCCCCTTGCGTAATCACCTCTATGGCGGCTGTGACATCGAGCCCGGCGCGCTCGGCAAAGTGAATGCCTTCTGATAATCCTTGCAGTAGCCCCGCAATGCAGATCTGGTTGACCATTTTGGTGAGTTGCCCGGCGCCAACCGGCCCCATACGCCGAACGCTTTTGGCGTAGCACTCAATCAACGGCAGTGCCCCAGTGAAGGCGTTTTCGTCAGCGCCCACCATGACAGTCAGCGCGCCATTTTCCGCACCGATTTGTCCTCCTGAGACGGGCGCATCGAGGAATGCTACACCCGACTGATCGGCCAAGGCCGCCAGTGATGTTGCGAGAGCCTCTGAGGTGGTGGTGTGATCAATGAGGAGCGCGCTTTCGCGCATGGACTGGAGCGCGCCGCGCTCACCGGTGGTGACCTCGCGCACATCGTCGTCGTTGCCCACGCAGAGCATCACAGCGTCTTGATCCTGCGCCGCGGCTGCCGGGGTTGGCGCAACGTGGCCCCCATACTCATTTTGCCAGGCTTCGGCGCGGGCGGCGGTACGGTTAAACACGGTCACCTCATGCCCTGCGCGCGCCAGGTGACCAGCCATGGGGTAGCCCATGGCACCCAATCCGATGAAAGCGAGGCGTTGCGGTGAAGTCATCTGTCGGCGCGTCCTGTCGTAAAAAGAGAGGAACAGCCTAACCCAAGAAGGCTGGGTATTGGATGAGGTGAGGGCAATGAGCGGTAACAGTCTGGATATGGTGATCGGCGCAGGAAGCGCGATTGGACGCGCGCTGATCGAGAGGTGGTCTCGCGAAGGCGCGACACCGATTCTTGCGGTCGCGCGGTCAGTGGAGGCGATGGCCGCCGTTGAGCCGCTCGGCGTGCAGACTCAACAATGCGACTACTGTGAGGCCGCGCTGTCGGCGCTTGCTGCTCAATTGCAGGAACAGTCGGCAGACATCACGCGACTGGTCATCTGTAACGGGGTTCTGCAGGGGGAGGGCTATCGGCCGGAACGAGCACTTAATCAACTGGAAACGAGTGCGATGGAGCAGGTGTTCGAGGTCAATACGTTTCTGCCAATGCGGGTGTTGGCCTCGCTGGCCCCGGTTCTCAAGCGGAGCGCGGCGCCACGGATTGCGGTGTTGTCCGCGCGAGTGGGTAGCATTGGTGATAACGGTCTCGGCGGTTGGTACAGCTACCGCGGCAGCAAGGCGGCGCTGAATATGATGTTGCGGTGCGCGGCACTGGAGATGCGGCGAGTTAACCCCGCCGCCAAGATCATGGCCTACCACCCGGGCACGGTGGATACTCCCTTGTCTAAGCCTTTTCAGGACAACGTGGCGCCGGAAAAACTGTTCTCACCTGCGCGGGCAGCGGGGGCGCTCGATACAGTGCTGTCGGGCTTGAAGGCGGATGGTGAGCTCTCGTATCTCGACTGGCGCGGTGAGACCATCCCCTGGTAATGAGGATTTCTCCGCACTTTGTGTCACCTATTGCACCTCCCTTTGCTGTACTTCTGCGCGCATTGACGTAGTCTTCCTGCTGTAAGGTGCGCTTTGGATTCAGGCGGCTTTTTACTGCATTGTTGCTTGGGATCCATTAGGCTACCCAACAAATGTCAAGGAGAGGAAAACACCTCATGAGAACTTTGCTTATTTCACTGCTCACCGCTGTCGCCTTGATCGCGCAGCCCGCTTTCGCTGACGACGTCGACACCGCGATTGAAAACTTCCGTGGCGCGGGCGCGGGCGACTTTATTGATGACGCCTACGGCTATGCGGTGTTCCCTAGCATCGGCAAGGGCGGTATCGGTATTGGTGGTGCCCATGGTAAGGGCGAGGTCTTTGTCGGTGGCAAAAAAGTCGGCAAAACAAAGATGAGCCAGATCACTTACGGCCTGCAGTTGGGCGGCCAGGTCTACAGCCAGATGATTTTCTTCCGCGATGAGCGCGCCTTTGACGACTTTACCTCCGGTAACTTCGAATTCGGCGCGCAGGCCACCGCGGTTGCGCTAACAGCTGGCGCACAGGCATCCACCTCGAGCGGCGGGGGCGGCAATACCTCCTCGGGCACCGACGCGGATTCCAGCAAAGTGAACGCTGACGATAAGCAATACGATAAGCGCAGCGGCATGGCGACATTTACCATTGCCAAGGGGGGCCTGATGTATGAAGCCACTTTGGGTGGACAGAAGTTTAAGTACGAGCCGCTCTAAAAGCGCGCAGTGGTCATAGACGAGCCGCCTTCGGGCGGCTTTTTTTTGCGGTCTGATGCCGCCTGTAAGGGATTCGGATCAGTCCTCGACCACTGAGAAGTGGATATCAACCTGAGGTAGGCGCACGAGAAGCGGATCTGCCAAGGCGCTGGCGGTGGTCCAAATGCCCCCGCCTACAGAGAGATCATCGCGCGCAAGACAGAGACCAGCTTGCGCAAGCATGCGCGATGTGGCGCCGTAGCCCGGGTCGCGCTGACCCGCCACTTTGACGCGCAGCTGATTCTCGCCGTCGGTGCCATGTGCCCAAAACTCAAAAAAGCCGTTATTGCGGGTGGTCTCATTGGGTCCCTCACCGGGGTCGGGCAATACTTTTTTCAGTAGCGCCCGAGTCGGTGAGAAAAAAGTGCCTGCCATCACGGCGCCCAAGCCTCCCGCGCTCAACAGCGCCTTGGCGCGGCTCGCGCACAGCTGGGATTCGTCATAGCGGAAGTCTGCGCCGTAGGGCAGGCCCGCGAGAGCATGGGAGCGTCTGACCACTTTGGTATTGATGGCCGCCATGACAAACGGGCCTGTCCAGGACTCGAAGTTATCGTCCCAGGCGATACCCGCCTGATCCGGACCATCCAGTCCCTTGTCCAAACCGGCAGGGTAGAGCGCGTAGGGGTCCATGACCCGCTCCTTAATGACGGGGTCCTTGGAAGCCTGCTCCGCAACGTACATCAGGCTAGCGACTGTGCCACCGCTGACTCCACCCGCGGCGCGCCCCATGCGGCCGGTCACGTGGGTGGCGTAGGAGCCGAAGCGCTCCTTGAACTGCTTCTGCAGGAAAAACACGGACAGGTCCGAGGGGATCGAATCGAACCCGCAGCAGTGCACGAGCCGCGCACCACTGTGCTTAGCGATCGGGTTGATCTGCTCATACACCTCCGCCATCCACTGCGCTTCCCCTGTGAGGTCGCAATAATGTGTGCCCTCAGTCGCACAGGCTTCGAGCACAGGCGTTCCGTACTGGGCATAGGGGCCAACGGTGCTGATCAGGGTGCGGGTCTGTCTTGCCATGGCGCTTAAGCTGTCGGGCTCGCCGCTGTCGGCAATGAGTATCGGCAGTTCCGGCAGGTTTAGCTCGCGTCGCACTTGCTCCAATTTCTGGGTATTGCGCCCGGCGATGGCCCAACGGAGGTCCTGATGTTCGCTCGCTAAGTACTCGGCTACCAGTTTGCCGGTGAAACCCGAGGCGCCGTAAAGCACGATCTCAAACTGCCGATCTGTCATGGTCTATCCACTGCGTCAAAAATCGTGGAGAAGGGTAGCAAGTTCGGCCGACATTCCGGCGCACAGAGGCTGGTACTTCTTTGCACATCAGGCCTGCCTACCAAAGTTCTGCAAATCAAATGTGACTTATCCCTATGGAGCGGGGGCGCCTCTCGCGGTACCATGCGCGACGTCGAGATGACCTGCTATGGAAGGTGGTTGTGACAGCGATGACGTCCAGATGCGTCGCTGTCACCGTATCAAAGAGATGAACATGATTGCCAAATTACGGCAGGCCACCATGCCCATTGGAGTTGGACTGGCCGGTATCGCGATGTACGCGTTGCTGCAGGTGACCAAGCCGCAGCCGGCCCCCAGTATTGAAGCTCCTCGCCCCGTCAGCGTGGAGGTTGTCCCCGCCATTCGCGCCGCCTCTCGGCCTACTGTCGTCGTGTATGGAGAGGTGCGACCGGCGGTTCGGACTCAGCTGGTGGCTCAGGTTGGCGGCAAAATCATTTCGATCGCGCCGGACTTTATCGAGGGCGGCGAGTTTGCCCCCGGCGAAGTGCTGCTGACTATCGAAGATACCGATTACCGCGCCGCGGTTGATGAGCGACGTGCACGGGTTGCGGCCGCCAAGGTGGATCTTCAGCAGGCACTCGCTGATGCTGACGTGGCCCGCAAGCAGCTTGCCGGGCAGAGCAATCCCTCACCCTTGGCTTTGAAAAAACCTCAGGTAGCGAGAGCTGAATCTGCGCTGAAGGCGGCTGAAACAGCACTTTCGCTGGCACAGACAAATCTGGAGCGCACGCAAATCAATCTGCCCTTCAAGGGTCGCGTGGAGAGTCAGGCTGCAGATCTCGGGCAGTACGTCAATCCGGGCAAAGTGCTGGGAAGCGTATTTGGCACCGATGTAGCGGAAGTCAGGGTGGCGCTGACAACCAATCAGCTTTCTGCTCTGGGTATTCCCGTGGGGTATATCGGTGGCGAGACCGGCGGTCTGATGACGACGGTGTCTGCGGTGATAGGTGGCAGGGTACATCGCTGGGAGGGGCGCCTGACGGGTCTCGATGCGGGGATCGAAGCTACCACTCGCAGCGTCTACGGCACGGTCAGAATTGAGGATCCCTATGGCGAGATACACGCCGATAGCGGTATGCCCCTCGCGGTGGGTTTGTATGTCGACGCTGAAATACAGGGGCGGACCATTGTCGATGCGGTTCAGATTGCTGCTGAAGGTCTTCGCGCCGGTGACGAAGTCTTTGTCATAGACGGAGAGGGGCTGTTGGATGTCCGTCAGGTTGACGTGATTCACCGAAATCGCGACATGGTCATGCTTGCCTCCGGGGTCGAAGCGGGAGAGGAAGTGATTGTGTCCGCGATTCGCAATCCCGTGCGCGGTATGCGCCTTCAAGCCGTCGATGATGGGGCCATTGCCGATAGCGTCGGTGACGACGCGACACCGACAAACAACGAAGCCTGAGACTCGAGCCATGGAAGGTCTGATTCGCTGGTGGGTGCGCAATCCGGTTGCCGCCAACCTCTTGATGTTCATTATTGTCACGGCCGGCTGGTTGGGCCTGCGTGATATCGAGAAAGAAGCCTTTCCCTCTGTGCAGCCCGACATTGTTCAGGTCGAAGTGATCTGGCCGGGTGCCTCTCCTAAAGAAATGGAGCAGCAAGTCGTACAGCGGGTCGAAGAGGCACTGAAAAACGTCTCCAACGTTTACCGCGTCTCCTCTGAATCCCGAGAGAGCTTTGGCGCTCTGTCCGTTGAAACCTATCCCACGGTCAATCTGAACGCCTTTTTGAATGACGTTAAGAACGCGGTCGATTCGATCACGTCCTTCCCTCGTGACATGGAAAATCCGCGGGTCAGACGCTTGGAATGGCGTCAGGAGATGATTCGCGTTGCGCTTGCAGGAGATGTGGGAGAAAAGCCACTCACCCGGCTGGCGAACAACCTGCGCAATGAGATGGCGGGTTTGCCCTATATCTCGCAGGTCGATGTGTTTGGCTCGCGACGGGAAGAGGTGACGATCGAGCTGTCAGAGCGTGCATTGAGAAATTACGGGCTCAGTTTCGCCGACGTGTCGACCGCCATTCGTCGCGACTCGATGAATGTCTCTGTCGGCGAGGTTCGAACCCGGACAGGCGACGTGCAACTGAGAGCCCAGAATCTTGCTGATAACCAAACCGATTTTGAACAAATTGTTATTCGCCAAACGCCAGACGGAGGGACAGTGCGCGTCGCCGACGTGGCGACCGTGATTGACGGCTTTGAGCAAAACGAGATTCTGGCGACGCTGAATGGCAAGCCGGCTGTATTGCTGCAGGCCAAGTCGACGGATGATATGCAGGTGGTCAAGGCCAGCGAGGCGGTGAGTCAGTGGATTGAGCGCACGCAACCGACGCTTCCTGTGGGCATGGATCTCGAGCTGTGGTTTGATACAGCCGACATCTACGAGAACCGTATGGAGCTGATCGCCGACTCCTCTATCCTCGGCCTGATCCTCGTATTCCTCATACTGATCTTAACGCTCGAGCCCAAGGTGGCGCTGTGGGTGACGGTAGGTATCGGGGTGAGCTTTCTCGGTGCTTTTGCGCTCCTGCCTGCTAATGATGTCTCGCTGAACCTATTGTCGACCTTTGCCTTCCTACTTGTTCTGGGAATTGTGGTCGACGATGCGATCGTGGTGGGGGAGAGCATCCATCATCATGTGCACCAGCGTGGGCTGAGAGGCGAGGAGGCGGCTATCGCTGGGGCGTTCGCCGTGAGTCGCCCGGTCATATTTGCCGTACTCACAACGATCGTCGCATTCGCTCCCTGGTTGTTCCTGTCAGGCGTTACGGCGCAATTTACCCGGCAACTCTCGGTGGTCATCTCTTTGGCGTTGTTATTCTCGCTGATCGAAGCGTTTCTGATCTTACCGGCGCACCTGCGCAATGTGAAAACCACGGCGCCCGATTCGAAGTGGATGAAGCGCCAAAAGAAGATTGCGAACGGCATAGTGCTTTTTGCGGAGAACCGCTACCGACCGTTCCTCGAGCGCTGTCTGAGATATCGATACACCACCGCCATGGTGTTTTTCTCGCTGTTCATGGTGTCGTTGGGCCTGTACACCAGCGGTTGGGTGAAGTTCTTTTTCTCGCCGCAGGTGGAGAGCGAGGAGGTCTATATCAATGTGAGCTTACCGCCGGGCACGCCCTACAGCCGCTCGATGGAGGTGTTGGGGCAGTTGCAGCAAGCAGAAAAACAGCTGGCTGAGGAGATCAACGCCGAGGCGGAGGCGGGTCGCGGTTCAGGGAAGCTGATAGAGGGCTGGTATACCCGGGCTCGCCGCGGCGATGTGATCGCGATTGTTCAGCTGGCGCCGCCAGACCAGAGAGCGCTCAGTGCGCGGGAGACCGCGGAGCGTTTTTCCGATCTGGTGGGGGATATTCCCGATGCCGATGAGGTGAAGGTCAACTATAGCTTTAGCGATGGGGAGGCCAGTATTACCTTCCTGCTTAAGCACCAAGATCTCGATACCCTCAATGCGGCGAGCCTGTCCCTGCAGCAGCATCTTGCGAGTTACGACAAAACGTATTTTATCCGAGACGACCAGTTGGGCGCGCTACCTGAGTTGCGCTTCAATCTGCTGCCCGGGGCAGAAAAACTAGGAATCAGTCTTGGAGATGTATCGAGTCAGGTGCGGCAGGCTTTCTACGGAGAGGAAGTGCAGCGGCTACCCCGGGAAAACGGCGATGTTCGCGTCATGGTGCGTTACCCGCAGGAGGAGCGAGAGTCGCTGGCAACGTTTGAGGATGTCCGCATCCGGACTGTCGACGGCAGGCTCGTCCCATTGCTGGAGATCGCTGACGTAGAAGTGGGTCAGGCGACACGCCGAATCACGCGCCGAAACGGGGACCGCGTGGTGACGGTAAACGCCACTGTCGAGCCTGAGTCTCTGGGCGAGATTAATCGGGCTGTGGAGCAGGACTACCTGCCAGAACTGTTGGCCATGTATCCGGGCTTGAAGGTGCTCAAGGGCGGATCTCAGGAGGCAGAGGCGGAATTCTTCAGTGAAATCGCGGCGCTCTACACCATCGCGCTATTTGTGATTTACGCCCTAATTGCCGTCGCTTTCCGCTCTTACAGTCTGCCGCTACTCATTATGACCGCCATGCCATTTGGTTTTATGGGCGCTGTTTTCGGCCATTTGATTTTCAATTTGCCCATGGCGCTCTTTTCCTATTTTGGCATTGGCGCTGCAGCGGGGGTCGTGGTGAACGACAATCTGGTGCTGATTGACTACGTGCGACGACTTGAGCGCGAGGGCATGTCGCCTCCCAAGGCGCTTGTGACCTCCGCGGTAAGTCGATTCAGGCCTATTTTCCTGACCACCGTGACGACCTTTGTCGGATTGATTCCGATCATGGCTGAGCAATCGACCAGCGCCCAGTTTCTCAAGCCAGCGGTGTTGTCACTGGCCTTCGGCGTGTTCTTTGCGCTATTCGTCAGCTTGTTGTTGGTGCCGGCCATGTATCTGATTGGTTATGACTGGCAGCAGATGCGCTTAGTCCGCAAAAATCGCAAGTCGGGTGATGCTGACGATGCGACCGAGGCAGTGCCTGCCTCGATCTGATTTATCGCACGCCGTGCATCATGCGCTTGAGCACCGGCGACAGTACCAGTAACACCGCGCCGCCAGCCAAACCGATTGTGAGCAGCTGACTGAACAATTCGGTGTAGCCCGACAACGCGTCGGTAAGGTTGAGACTCCCCTCATTGGCCGGGCGGGCAGCTATGGTGGCGATTTGCGCGGCGACATACGAAGAGTAGGCCGACGCCAAAAACCACGTGCCCATCATCACACCGACCACCGACGGGACCGCGAGCTTAGTGACCGCCGACAGCCCCACCGGACTCAGGCACAGTTCACCCGTGGTATGGAGCAGGTAAGCCACGATGAGCCACCAAGCGGAGACCACGCCTGCCTGATCGGGAAATTGCGCGCCATAAACCAGTGCGCCAAAACCCAGACCTGCCTGAGCAATGCCGAGTGAGAACTTCACCGGCGTACTGGGTTCCCAGCCTCGCCGTCCGAGCCGGATCCAGAGCAGGGCAAAGAGCGGTGCCAGAGAGAAAATGAAGAAGGAATTGGCGGCGCCGAATTGCGCGGCGGTGAGGGTCATGCCAAACAGTGTCTTGTCTGTGACGCGGTCCGCGTACAACGTCATAGAGCCGGCACCCTGCTCGAACAGCGCCCAGAAGACGACCGTTGAAAGGGTCAGCAAAATCAGCACAAACATTCGCTCGCGTTCAACTTTGGAGCAGCGAAATAGCAGAAACCATCCCAGCCCCGCCAACACCGTTAGTGACATAACATCCAGCAGTGTGCCAACCGTGTTCGTCAGCTGAACCAGCTGCCAGACCACGGCCACCATTAGGAAACTGCCGGCGTAAATAGCACGCTCGATAGTCAACACAGGGATGCCAACGCCTTGCCTGAGGCGCTCCGGGTGCTCAGGTTCACCATGGCCCATGAGGGTTTTTTGTCCCCACTGGAAAACGATGAGACCCAGGAGCATGCCAATACCCGCCGCGCCAAAGCCCCAGGACCAGCCATAGACCTCACCCAGCCAGCCGCAAAGCAACGTTGCGCTGAAGGCACCGATGTTGATGCCCATGTAGAAAATCGTGAAGCCGGCGTCGCGGCGGGGGTCACCGTCGGGGTAGAGCTTGCCGACCACCGTGGAAATATTGGGTTTGAGAAATCCGACGCCAACCACAATCAACGCCAGTGAGAGATAGAAGATCGACAGCGCCTGATCATCGCGGACGATACCGGCAGCGGTCTGACGGGCCGCCTCACCCTCAAACGCCATGCCGAGATGCCCGGCGACAAGGAGCAAGCCGCCAAAGGTGACCGCTTTGCGCATGCCGATAAAACGGTCGGCGATGAGGCCGCCCAGCACGGGCATCGCGTAGACGAGTGAGGCGTAGCTGCCCAGTACACCGAGACCTGCCGCGTCGGAGAACAGGTGGTACTTGGTGAGGTAGAGGAGCAGCAGGTACTTCATGCCGTAGAAGGAGAAGCGCTCCCACAATTCTGTGGCGAAACAGATATATAACCCGCGAGGGTGGCCCCACAGATCGTTGCCAGTGTCTTCAGCCAATGTGGTCATTGCGTCGTGTCCTCGCAGGTAGTGATCAGGCGGCGCTTGCTAGCCTTGGATGGCCTTGCAGGGCCAGCGCCATGTCGTCGGGGTCGGTGATCCTTTTGACCTCACTGAACAAGGCGGCGGCCTGTGGGTAATAGACCTTCAGATAGACGAGCCACTGCTTCACCGGATTGACCGCGTAGCGAGGATCGTACAGCGCCCGGTTGCGCGCCAAAAACGTCACCAATAGCTGTTGCGCCTCAGACCAGCTGAATGTTGGTCCAGCCTCGTCCCGGCCGGCCGCAGCGATCGCGGCGCCGAGATCCGGGCGGCAGAGCGCTCCCCGGGCGAGCATGAAAGCATCGCAGCCACTAATTTCAGCGCAACGTGCCACATCGGCGGGCGTCCAGAGCTCGCCATTGGCGATGACCGGGTAGGGGAGCGCCAGGCGCGCTTTTCTCAGTTGGTGCCAGTGTGCTGGCGGCCGGTAGCCCTGCCGTTTGGTGCGGGCGTGGATGGTGATCTCGGAGAGGGCGACGCCTGACAGCGCATCGAGAATCTCCTCAAATTGTTCGTCGCTGTCATAGCCCAGACGGATCTTTGCCGTGACTGGGGTGTGCTCGGGAACACTATCGCGCACCTGTTCGCAGATCGATCTGATCAAGTTTGGGGAGCGTAATAACACTGCGCCGCCTTGCGATCGATTGACGGTTTTCGCAGGGCAGCCGAAATTCAGGTCAATACCCGGTGCGCCAAGGGAGGCTGCACGCGCTGCGTTAGCGGCCATCAGTTCGGGGTCAGAGCCCAAGAGCTGAAGGTAGACAGGGGTGCCTGAAGGAGTGAGTCCGCCTTGTCGCAGTTCAGGGGCATAACGAAAAAAAACCCGCTTCGGGAGGACAGTTTGAGACACGCGGACGAATTCGGTCACGCATCTTTCATAACCGCCGATTCCGGTGAGCTGTTCACGCATGACCGCATCAACAACGCCCTCCATGGGGGCGAGAATCAGGCGCGGTGGAAGGCACGGTGGCAGGCACGGTAGAATGTGGCCGGGGTCGGTCATGGCCGGCAGGGTAACCAGATACCTGACTTTTTAACAGTAGGCGTGACGCAAGCGTTCTCACTTTGTAGACTCCTTTGCTCGATTCAACCCGCCGCCCGCGTTGGTATGGGGTAACACTATGAATCCAAACTATCTCGACTTTGAGCAGCCGATTGCAGAACTCGAAATGAAGATCGAGGAACTGCAGGGGGTTGGCGACGGCGCCGATCTGAATCTGGGCGACGAAATCGACCGCCTGCGGGAAAAGTCGACCGCGCTGACAGAGAAGATTTATGCGGACCTGAGCGCCTGGGATATTGTGCGTGTGGCGCGTCATCCTCAACGGCCGTATTCCCTCGACTATATTCCTGAAATCTTCACCGAATTCGATGAATTACATGGCGACCGCCACTTTGCCGATGACAAGGCGATTGTGGGCGGCGTTGCCCGCCTCGACGGGCGCCCGGTCATGGTGATTGGTCAGGAAAAAGGCCGTGCGGTCAAAGACAAGGTCTACCGCAACTTTGGTATGCCCAAGCCCGAGGGCTATCGCAAAGCGATGCGACTGATGGAGATGGCAGAGCGCTTCAAAATGCCGGTGATCACCCTGATCGACACACCCGGGGCCTACCCTGGCATCGATTCAGAAGAGCGAGGCATCAGCGAGGCGATTGCACAAAACCTGGCGGTGATGTCGCGGCTGAAAACCCCGATGATGTGTATTGTGATTGGTGAGGGTTCATCGGGCGGTGCGCTCGGTATTGGCGTGGGTGACCATCTCGCCATGCTGCAGTACGCCACCTATTTTGTGATCTCACCGGAGGGCTGCGCCAACATTATTTGGAAGAGCTCCGAGTTTGCCCCGGATGCGGCGGCGGCCATGGGCGTGACGTCATCCAAGCTCGAGGAATTGGGCATTGTCGACGCCACGATCCA
>Ga0181604_10003179_pt1 | contig 13957 bp, 7 predicted proteins | sample 041ome_12_FD_148663 | JGI IMG/M metagenome (GOLD analysis project Ga0181604, IMG submission 148663) | Coastal salt marsh microbial communities from the Groves Creek Marsh, Skidaway Island, Georgia - 041410US metaG (spades assembly) | ecosystem: Environmental > Aquatic > Marine > Intertidal zone...
ATCAAGTATTTAAAATAAAACAAACTGATCAAGGGTTAATGAAGGCTATCGAGAAGCCAGATACATTTAATCCACCAGAAAATGATAACTTTGAAAGAGTATCAAGAACTATAGAAGTTCTTTACAATGGCGCTGTAGTTTTGGGAACAGATACAATGCTTAAGTGGGAGTTAGCTGAAAATATGTCAAGACCATACGCTGACACAACTAAAGTTGCTATGAATTATGCCATATGTGCGCCTAGAATGTACAAAGGTAGAATAGAGTCTATTGTTAGTAAGTGTATTGGGTTTGCTGATATGATTCAAATAACTCATTTAAAACTACAACAAGTGTTGTCAAGAATGGTACCAGATGGTGTCTATCTTGATATGGACGGTTTAGCAGAAGTTGATTTAGGCAATGGAACAAACTACAACCCGGCTGAAGCATTAAATATGTATTTTCAAACCGGTAGTATCGTTGGTAGATCTTTAACGCAAGATGGCGAATTAAACCACGGTAAAGTGCCTATTCAAGAACTTAGCAGCTCAAGTGGTGGTGCTAAAATACAAAGTCTTATCCAGACGTATCAATACTATTTACAGATGATACGTGATGTGACAGGGCTAAACGAAGCTAGAGACGGTAGTGTTCCTGATAAATCTACGCTTGTAGGCTTACAGAAACTAGCTGCTAATGCGTCAAACGTAGCGACTAGACATATTGTTCAGTCTAGTCTGTATTTAACTCTTAAACTAGCAGAAAACGTATCGCTTAAAATAGCTGATGCATTGCGCTTTCCGCTCACAAGAGCATCGTTACAAAACTCTATATCTACTTATAACATAAAATCACTAGACGAAGTTATAAACTTAAACCTACATGATTTTGGTATATTCTTAGAATTAGAGCCGGATGAAGAAGAGAGAGCTCAGTTAGAGCAAAACATACAGGTTGCATTACAGTCAGGTGGTATTGACTTAGAAGATGCTATTGATATACGCCAAATTAAAAACCTTAAGTTAGCTAATCAAATGCTAAAAATTAAGCGTAAAGTTAAAATGGAACGTGATCAAGCTGCACAGCAAGCTAATATAGCTGCTCAAGCAGATGCTCAAGCTCAAACAGCTGAAAGAACAGCTATGGCGGAAGTTCAAAAACAAGAGGCCGTAGCGTCAACTAAGGTTGACATTGAAAAGGCTAAGCAAGAAATGGAGCTACAGAAAATGCAGGTTGCAGCTCAAATAAAGCAAGCTGAAATGGAAAGACAATTCCAATACGATATGCAGCTTAAGCAAATGGACGTTCAAGTAGATAAAGGTAAAGAGCAATTTATAGAAGATCGCAAAGACAAAAGAACAAAAATACAAGCAACCCAACAAAGTGAAATGATAAGCCAAAGAAAAAACGACGGCTTACCTATAGACTTTGAAAATCAACCAGACCAAGGTCTTGGTGCCTTTATGTAGGCAAAACAATTTTTTAAATTATATTATATTATGTCAGAAGTAAAAAAAGAAGGTGAATTTACTTTAAAAGGTAAAAAGAAAACTACACCTAAAAAACTAGTTAAAAAAGACGAAGTAACAAAAGTAGACTTAGCAAAGCCAGAGGCTCAAGGAAAGGTTGTACCTGATGTTATTAAAGTTGAAATACCAAAAGAAGATGCCGTTCAAACACAAGAGACAGATGATAGCAATGCTGTTATCGAAGAGCCCAAAGACAGTGGCGACAGCAAAGAAGTGGTTGAAGAAGTACGGACCGCCGAAGAAACAGTAGAATCTCCAATAGAAATTATTGAAGAAGTTGGTGAAGTAGAAAAGGAATTAAAAGAAGCTATAAGAGATGAAAAGGTTTTAGGTAAGCAATTACCTGAAAATATAGAAAAGCTAGTTTCTTTTATGGAAGAAACCGGAGGTAACGTAGAAGACTACGTTAGGTTAAACGCTGATTACTCTAGCGTAGACGATACCACATTGTTAAAAGAGTATTACAAAAAAGAAAAACCATATCTTGATAATTCAGATATTAATTTGTTATTAGAAGATTTTCAATATGACGAAGATTTAGACGAAGATAGAGATATACGCAAGAAAAAACTTGCATTTAAAGAAGAAGTTGCAAAAGCCAAAAACTTTTTGGAAAGTACTAAGGAAAAATACTACGCTGATATCAAGTTGAGATCAAATGTAAATCCTGATACGCAAAAAGCTATGGACTTTTTCAATCGATATAACAAGCAGCAAGAACAGGCTGAAGAAAACCGTAAAGTGTTTCAAGAAAATACTAAAAAGCTTTTTACTGAAGATTTCGAAGGTTTCGATATTAGTGTAGGTGAAAAGAAATATAGGTATAAATTACAAAACACTGACGGAATTGCTGATAAACAATCAGACATTAACAATTTAATCGGGAAGTTCCTTGATAAAAACGGATCTGTTAGTGACTACAAGGGTTATCATAAAGCAATGTATGCTGCTGAAAATGTAGATAAAATAGCATCACATTTCTACGAGCAAGGTAAAGCCGATGCGGTCAAACAGGTTGTAGATACTTCTAAAAACCTAAGTGACACAAAAGCTAGACCTTCTGGTGGTGATGTATTTATTAATGGCTTAAAAGTTAAAGCTATTAGCGGTGCTGATTCTACAAAACTTAGAATTAAAAAATTTAAAAATTAAAAACTAAAAAATTATGGCTAATGTAAGTCCTGTGTTTGGAAGTATTATTCCATCACAAAAACAACAAGCGCTAGAAACAAACTACCTTAACTTTACAGATGGTACTAGTGACTTCGCTCAGCAATATTTACCAGAAATCTACGAAGCTGAAGTAGAGCGTTATGGAAACAGAACGTTATCTGGATTTTTACGAATGGTAGGCGCTGAAATGCCTATGACATCTGATCAAGTAATTTGGTCTGAGCAAAACCGTTTACACATTTCTTATAACGGAGTAACAGCTGCTATCTCTGGAACAACACCTAACATCGTGTCAACATTGACTATCCCTGTTGGTGGATCTGGCGCTACTTTAGTAGAAAACGTAGTATCTCCTGGTTCAACTATCGTTGTAACTAATGGAGCTAACGGAAATGAGCTAAAGTGTTACGTTGTTGCTTCTGGCGCAACTCCAGGATCTGGACTAGCTGCTGGTGAGTTAACTGTAAAACCTTACACTCAAGAAGCTCTTGATGGAGCTGGTGCAGGTGAAGTTGATTTAGTAACTGGTTCTCCAGCTTTAAAAATCTTTGTATACGGTTCTGAATATGGAAAAGGAACAACAGATTCTAACAGAATTTCTGTAGACCCTTCTTTTACTCAATATTCTAATTCACCTATCATCATCAAAGATAAATTTGCTATCAATGGTTCTGACACTGCTCAGATCGGTTGGGTAGAAGTTGCTACTGAAGACGGAACTGGAGGATTCTTGTGGTACTTAAAAGCTGAGTCTGAAACTAGACTACGTTTTGAGGATTACTTAGAAATGTCTGTAGTTGAAGGAGAATTAAAATCTGGAACATCTACTGCTTCTGTTAAAGGTACTGAAGGTCTTTTTGCTGCTATCAAAGATAGAGGTAATGTATTGGCTGGATTCTCTGCAACACCCGCAAACGCTTTAAGTGAATTTGATTCAATTCTTAAAAACTTAGACACTCAAGGTGCTATTGAAGAAAACATGTTATTCTTAAACAGAAACACTGCTTTAGAATTTGACGATATGCTAGCTGGTATTTCTGCTGGAAACAACGGTGGTACTGCTTACGGTTTATTTGAAAACTCTGAAGAAATGGCTTTAAATCTTGGATTTAGCGGTTTCCGTAGAGGATCTTACGATTTCTACAAAACTGATTGGAAATATTTGAACGATGCTTCTACTCGTGGTGGTTTAGCAACATCTAGTATTGATGGTGTTTTAGTACCAGCTGGAACTTCAACTGTTTACGATCAAATCCTAGGAACTAACATCCGTCGTCCTTTCTTACACGTTCGTTACAGAGCTTCACAAGCTGACGATCGTAGAATGAAAAACTGGATTACTGGTTCTGTAGGAGGAGCTTTCACTTCAGATCTTGATGCAATGGAAGTACACTTCCTTTCTGAAAGATGTCTAGTGGTTCAAGGAGCAAACAACTTTGTATTGTTTACTGCCTAATAACACAGGTAATGTTTACCCCTGATGTAATTTCAGGGGTAACTATTACCCTTATTAACTATTTAATTTTATTATATTATGGCTAAAAAAGCTAAAGCAGAAGAAACTGTTGAGGTTGCACCTCAAGAAACTGTTGTCAAGGCAACTAAAAAAGAAAATACAACACCGCAAAAACCTCAATGGGAAATAAAAGATAGAACTTATATACTAAAAGGCAAGTCACCGTTAACTTACACAATACCTTGCAGACATAGTTCTAAATACCCGCTATTATGGTTTGATAAAGAAACAGGTGTTCAAAAAGAATTAAGATACGCTACTAATCAAAACTCTGTTTTTGTAAGTGATCAAAAAGGTGAATCAACACTTGGGCATATAATGTTTAAAGACGGCGCGCTTTTTGTTCCAAAAGAAAAACAGAATCTTCAAAAATTATTATCTTTGTATCACCCTTATAAAAATCAAAGATACTATGAATATAGCTCTGTTGCTATAGCTGAAGATGAATTAGACGTATTAGAAATACAAATTGATGCTATGAACTTAGCTAGAGAAATTGACATCGATCAAGCAGAAGCTATACTAAGAGTCGAGCTAGGATCTAAAGTTTCTAACATGAGTTCAAAAGAATTAAAAAGAGATTTATTGTTGTTTGCTAAAAACAACCCGCAAACATTTGTTGCATTGGCTAATGATGATAATGTGCAACTTAGAAACATAGCTATTAGAGCTACAGAGGCTAAGATAATAAATCTTTCAGGTGATCAAAGAACTTTTACGTGGGCTTCAAATGGTAGAAAATTAATGAATGTACCTTTTGATGAAAATCCATACTCAGCATTTGCTGCCTTCTTAAAAACAGACGAGGGGGTTGAAATTTTTAGATCAATAGAGAAAAAACTATAAAAACAAGTGATACTAATATGATGGGGACCGCAAGAGCGGTCTTCCATTGTATTATAATAAAAATATAAAAATGGCAATAAACGTAGATACGGTATATAAAACAGTATTGCTTATAATAAATAAAGAACAAAGAGGCTATTTAACTCCAAATGAGTTTAATAAAATAGCCACAAAAGTTCAGTTAGATATTATAAATGAATATTTTGAAACTATAAATCAACAAAGTAGAGTTTTCCAGAATGAAACAGAGTATGGTAACAGATACAAAACTGTTCAAGAAAATTTAGACGCTTTTAAAACTATAGGAGACTGTACGTATAATGCTGGCGCTACGCCTCCGTCGTTTGCGTTGCCAACTTCACCAACTTTCTACAAGCTTGGAACTGTTATTTATGATAATAACATAGAAGCAGAAGCTGTTCAAAGACATGAACTAGCTAAATTAAATTTATCTACACTAACAAAACCTTCTAAAAGATTTCCTGTTTATATTAACGAAAACAATACATTAATATTGTACCCTCAGACTATAACTTCAGACGTGCAAGTTACTTATGTTAAAAAACCTGCTGATGTTGTATGGAACTTTGATTCTTCGGCCGGTTATTATGTTTATGACCCAACAGGTTCTGTAGATTTTGAATTAGATATCATAGAGCAAAACAATGTTATTGTTAAAATACTACTTCACGCGGGTATAGTTATAAAAGATCCTACAATAATAGAAATGGCTTCAAGAGAAGTTGCTCAAGAAAGTCAAAACCAAAAAGTATAATAAATTATGTCTATAAAGGATAACTCATTAATAACAGAAACAAATCAACAGTATTACCAAGGTGCTCAAGGATTTAGAGGTGCTTCGCAAGCGCCTTTTAATGGTCAAACTTTTACTACTACATTTAACACTGATTTAGTTTTTGGAAGTTACGATCCTAATAACGTAAACTATGCTTTAAATAATTTTAAAATATATACTAGCACAACTGGTTTACCAAGCAGTTGGAGTGAATACACATCTGATTATTCTGTTACAAAAAACACAATAACTATAACAAATGCTTTACCAGCAGATGTTTATTTAGTTGTTCAATTAAAAAGATTAGATGGAGGTAATTATGCTAATACACCTTCAGAAGAAGCTATAGGTCAAACGGTTGAAGATAACTATGGAGGTTATCAATACATAAAACTTGATGATTTAATAGAAAACTTTATGATAGCTTATGTTGGTAGAGAAAAACTAATAAGTGACATAAAAAGAACTGATGTTATATTCCACGCTAAAAGAGGTCTTCAAGAATTTAGTTATGATACTTTAAAAAGTATAAGATCACAAGAATTAACAATACCAACTAATCTCAGCGTTCCCATACCTCAAGATTATGTTAACTACGTTAGGCTTTCTTGGATAGACAAATACGGAGTTGAAAGACCTTTGTTTCCAACAAATAATTTAACAACTATACCGTATTATACGCCTGTTCAAGACAATAAAGGCATACCAACACAAGACAACTTTGGTGAAAATATAGAAGGAACGTCTATAACTAGAGAGCGTTGGGAAGATACTAACATAGATATATTAAATAACGATTTTGATTTAGATGACTGGGCTTATTTTAGTAATGCATATGGTTATAATGGTAATTGGAATGTAGGTCAATTTTACGGAACAGATCCTCAGTACGCTAATGTAAATGGTTATTTTACAATAAATGAAAGAGAAGGTAAAATAGCTTTTTCTAGTGATTTAGTAGATAGAATTATAGTTCTAGAATATATATCAGATGGTTTAGGTTATACAGAAGATACAAAAGTACCTAAACTTGCTGAAGAAGCTATGTATGCATATATTTTGCATGCTATAATGTCAACTAGAATAAATCAACCAGAATATATTATACAAAGACTTAAAAAAGAAAAAAGAGCTAAACTTAGAAATGCTAAAATTAGATTATCTAATATAAAACTACCAGAGTTTGTTCAAGTGATGAGAGGTAAGTCTAAATGGTTAAAACACTAAAATTAAATGGCAGAAGCTAAAAATAGTTTCATAAGGTCTAAAATGAACAAAGACCTTGATGAGAGATTAATACCAAGTAACGAATACAGAGACGCTTTGAATATAGCAGTTTCTAGATCTGAAGCAAGTGACGTTGGGGCTTTAGAGTCTGTTCCTGGTAATATATTAGTTGCTAACGCTAACTCAGGTGAAGAAATAATAGGTTACTATGTTAATGAAACAAACGACGTTGCTTATGTTTTTAAAACAGATTGGACTGAATCAGGTAAAGCTCCATCTACTGCTAATTGCTCTATAGAGGTTTTTAATTCTGCTGGAAACACAATTCAAGTTTTAGTTTCTGGAAGCTGGTTAAACTTTTCTACAGCTAATAGAGTAAACGGTGTTAGTCTTATAGAAAACTTATTGTATTTTAGCGACAATAGAAATCAGCCTAGAAAAATAAATGTTGATATAGCTTTTAATGATTCTAGTTATTATTTTAATGAAGATCAAATATCAGTTGCTAAATATGCTCCAAATACACCTCCAAGTTTTATAAATCTTAGGTCTAATGTTTTAAATCCTTTTCTACCTAATTCAACAAATAGACCTTCAACAATGTCTGATGCAGCTGATCCAGACACTATACAAATAGGTATATACAATATATCTAACTCTAATTTAGCTGTTAAAAAATATAGAAACGGAGATTCCATAATAGATGGTAACGACCCAACAGACTGGAATAACGCAGACACAAATCAAGAAGGTGCTTGGTGTTATTACGAAGAAGATCCTGGCAATGGCGTAACTTATGGCTTACTTTATAACAAATGGGCTGTTGTAGATCCTAGAGGTTTAGCTCCAACTGGTTTTACAATACCAACAAACTCTGAATGGGCCTCTATAGTTGGAGCGGCTGAAGGCTCACCTTTAACTGAAGGTAAAAACATGAAGTCTATAGATTTTTGGGCTACACCTGGCGGCTTAAACTCTCAAGGATTTAACGGTAGACCAGCTGGTTTTAGAAACCCTGGTGGTAGCGCTCCTTTTTCAGGCTTATCAACAACAACAACGTATTGGGATAGTGAACCTGAATCAACAGGTGCTAACTCTGGTGTAGCTTTAACTAACGGCAGCGATACAGTAGTATCGCAAACAGCTTTGAGCTCAGGTCAAGGATACTCAGTTAGAGTTATAAAACAAGCTGGCTATAATGGTTGGAACGGTGATCCTGATTTTCTTACTGATAAATTTGCTAGGTTTAGCTATAGATTTAAATTTGATGATAATGAATACTCTGTGGTTGCTCCTTGGAGTCAAGATGTATTTATACCAAAACAAGATGGTTATTTTTTAAATAATGATGAAAACGAGGCTTTTGTTTCTACTGTCGTTCAATTTATGGAAAACAGTATTAATAACGCAGTATTAAATATAGAACTACCTTGTATTGATATTATAAACAATTATAAAATAAAAGCTATAGATATATTGTTTAAAGAATCTGATGATATAGCTTATAAAGTTTTAGAAACTGTTAAAGTAGATAACAGTTTTATACAAGGTTTAAATTATACTAATATATTTCAATACTCGTATCAATCTAAACAACCTATAAAAACATTGCCAGAGTTTGAGACAACTAGAGTTTTTGATAAAGTTCCTGTAAAAGCTCTTGCTCAAGAAACAGCTGGTAACAGAATACTATATGCTAACATGCAAGAAGGACACAGCGCTCCTGATGGTTTAAATTATTTTGTAGACGTACAACAGAAATTACCTCAGTCTTACACAGAATATCCACAGCACAGTCTAAAGCAAAATAGAAACTATCAAATAGGTTTTGTTTTAGCTGATAAGTACGGAAGACAAACTGATATAATATTATCAACTAGAGATGGTTTATTAGATTCAAGCGGTAATCCACAACCGGGATCTAATGTTTTTAACGACTATAAACCTACTAGTTTTGCGCCATCTGTTAATGATTGGTTTGGAGATAATGCTGTTATAAACATAGAATCTCAAATACCGGAAGAAGAAAATGCTAACGGAGTATCTGGTTATCCTGGCGCATATGCTATAGGTAGTTATTTTCAAGTAGATCCAGCTGGAAATCCTGGACCTTATTTTTTAAGTGACAGTTGTAATTATTTTGCTGTAGCTAATGGAACAGGAACTGGTTGGCCTATAAATCAAGGCGATACTGTTTTTGGAACTTATTTGCAATATTCTGACGCAACAGATTCTAATAATGCTCTTAATGTTTATGTCAACGAAACAGATAGTGGTTGGATATTGAAAGAATTAACAACTGATTACACTATAGCTGCTAATGGCGCTTTTTTAAGAGTTACATTTAATAATGCTTTAGACCCAGGTGTAAATGTTAAAATTGAAATACTTTTTGGTTCAGATAGACTTTATAAGTATAAAACTGGTGGTTCTGTTGCTGGTGCGCCGGCGGGAGATCCTTTATTTGATGATTTCGCTAATACTTACATGAGTTATTTTGCGATTGGTAAATATTGGAAGGGACAATATATAGATTATACTGAAACAGTATCTGTAACTCCAGTAGATGTACAATCACCAGGTGTTCCATATGCTGTTATATTTGAGACAAAAGAAGAAATAAATGTAGATTACTTATTTAACTCTACTCCAGTTAGTCAAAACCCCGGTGGTTTATTAGTTGCAACTACTTTTGCTTCATATGATATAAATCCTCTAGGTTTTTATACATATAGATTAGGTATAAAGCAACAACAGCAAGACTACTATAATGTTTATTTACCTGGAATATTAAACGGTTATCCATTAGGTCAAACACCTACAGAATTAAATGAAGTAGCATTTACTACTTTAGTTTCTGACAATATTAATAAAGTGCCTAGAAACTTACAAGATGTAGGTCCTTTAGAGAATCAATTTACAAGTGATGTAACTTGGTTTCCTAGAGTAGAAAATATAGCACCGTTTATTACAGCACCAACAACAAATGAATTAATATTTAACAAGCAGGTTGATCCATTATCTTCTGCTGACAAAGTTGAATTAATAGGTACTATAGATGATGCTTTTCCTGATGTTACTGAATGGAACAACACTACTGTACCTATACCTTTAGGAGAATTAAATACCAATGCAATATATAACTACGATCAAAGACCTTATATTGCTAAAATATCAACTAGAAAGGGTGTTGGAATAGATGTAGATGATTATGATCCGCCTTCTTCTGGATCAGGTAATTATCCTTATCCTGCTAATATGGGATTAGCTGTGTACGAAACGTCACCAACTATATCTCAGCTAGAGTTGTTTTATGAAACATCTACATCAGGACTTATATCTACTATAAACAGTGATATTATAAACGATAGTCAAGAGATTACAGGTTTAACTAGCTTTAATGTTAGTTTTCCCGAGTCATCTCCATCGGGTACACAAATAACTAACGCGTTTTTCCCTGTATCTAATGGTAGCATATTAACAAACACATCAGCACAGTTTGCTAATATATATAGATATGACAACCAAGGAAACTTAGATACTAGTATAGATTTTTCAGCAGGAACATCTCCATCTTTTGTTTTAAATAACGCTGGAGTTGCTGGATATAGTATAGATACAGCAACCACTTTTTACGCTGGTCAGTTTGGCTCTCAAAGTGTAGAACCAGATTATAGATTAGATACAAAAGGTAGATATGTGGCTACAATAGCTTTTACTCAGTCTAATGGTGTAATAAGCAATCAAACTATAGAACTTCCTCTAGCAAATACTAATCCCCAAGTTGTTGGATTTCCAACAGCACCTATAAACCTGACAACAACAGGTAGCAATACAGTGGTTCAATTAAACTCTGGTTCTTCTATTGTTCAATCTCCAGGTGGTAGAAATGGATCTGCTAGAGCATATAATCCTCCTAGTGTAACAAATGGACATTATTTAAGCTTCTACAACACTATATCAGGTTTTACAGGTCCTTACGGTTGGATTATAGATGAAATTAACAAAATTGCAGCAGATGGATCAATAAGTACTTTTGGTCCTCAAGGAAACTCTAATTACGATTATGAAATTAGAGACTTAGTTCAAATACCTTTTCAAGGTATAAACACAACTGGAACTCAAGGTGATCAATGGAGATTTGCACTAAACATGGAAAACTACCAAGGGCAACCAACTAATACTAGCGGTGGTGTTGGAGGACCAGGCGCGTATGAAGCTTTTATGAGACTGACTGATACTAATTTTTCTAGCACGCCAACAGGTACATCACCAGGCAGCGTTAGATTAACTTGGAATGTTGGTGCTTATACCGATAATAGATTAATATATAACACTTATTCTGACGACGGAACTGGTACGCAGCCAGTTGACTGGATAGTTCAAGCACCTCCTTTTGAAAATCCTCAAAACGCTGTTGGAGGTTTTTCAAAATGGCACGCTCAATTCTTAAATTATAGTTCTAGCAACATGTGGGTTTACGCAAGAATAGTATCTTTTAATGGAGCTCCTTCTGGAGACATGGTTAGAGCTGATGTTTTTACTTCTTTTTATTCAGATGGAGTTAATACAAATCCTGTTTCTGCTCAGCAAATGCAAGTTAGTATACCTGTAAGTCAAGCTCCTCAATATAGTATATGGGCTTTAGTTGCTTATGTAGATGGCGTTACATTTTCTCAAAATGAAAAAGCAGCAGAGGTAGGACCTGGTCAACAAAATCAAACAGCTGGAACTCAAACTTACGATTATGTCACGTCTGCAGCTTTTAATTCTAAAATACAATTTATTCAACAAACGTTAGGTAATACTCATTTTCAAGTAGAGTTGTGGCAGTCTGATCAACAATTACCTGCTAACACGCCTGGAAGCGTAGTGCCTTCAAGCTTTACACAAATAGATAGTGGAACTAAAATTAATCAATCACCTCCAATGTATGGTAATACGCCTACGGCTGGAAGTAGAGGCGTGTCTTCAGATTTTGATGTATATCCTACTACTTTAGTTTCACCTGATGGTTTTGTAGGTCCTGTAGTTAATTAAAAATATAAAAAAATAAGTGATAATATAAAAATGGCTGGATTTATACCTGTAAAATATTATAACTCTTATGTACTTAAGAAGACATCGTTGAAAAACGCTGCGCCACTCAATGATTGGTATGTTGAAGAATCTAGAATAAGAGGTGGATATAACAACGTTCAAACAGGTCTAGCACCTAGAGCTTTTATATATTCAGAAGATAACAAAAGAGAATACTTGCCTAATACTATAATATATTCAGGTATTTTCAACTCTAGAACTGGAATAAATCAATCTAACGTTTTTACTTCTGGTTCTGAAATAACTAGAAAAGTAGATCCTTCAAGAGGCAGTATACAAAGATTGTACGCTGAAGATACTAATCTAGTTATATTCCAAGAAAGAAAAGTAAATAGAGCTCTTATAGATAAAGATGCGATATACACTCAAGAAGGTCAACCAGTTCAAACAGCGTCTAATGTTGTTATTGGTGCTATAACACCTTATTTAGGCGAGTATGGTATCAGTAGAAATCCAGAAAGTTTTGCGGTTTATGGATATCAAAAATTTTTTACAGACGCAGACAAGGGAGCTGTTCTTATGCTTTCTGGTAATGGTATTAATGAAATATCAAGTTTTGGTATGTATGACTTTTTTAGAGACGAATTTTCAGCTCTTGGTGGAGGTAGCGTTATAGGAGGTTGGGACATACACAACAAATGTTATACATTAAGTATAAAAGCTGGAGAATCTTTTGATACGTTAAGCTATGATCCTTCTACAAATGGTTGGACTAGTAGATATACTTACTCTCCTAATAACATGTTTAGTATAAAAAATAATTTTTATACTGCAAACAGTGGTAAAATATATCAACATTATTCTACGCAAGTTAATAGAGGTAATTTTTATGGTGTTCAATATAACTCTACTGTAACGAGTATATTTAACACTAACCCGTCACTTTCTAAAAGTTTTAAAACTATAAACTTTGAAGGTAATTCAAACTGGGCTATGTCTTTTTTTACAACAAGTCAAGATACAGCTAACGCAATTAGTAAGTTTGTTATGCCAACAACGTTAACGCAAATGGAGAATCAATTTTTTCAAAATATATTTAAACAAAAAGAAGATAAATATTTTGCAAACTTAATAAACACTAGCGAGTTTTCTCAAGGTGAAGTTATATTTGGAAATTCTATATCTGGTATTAAAGGATTTACAGCCACAGCTGTATTAACAACAGATAATTCTGGCGGTTATTCAAATAATAGCGAGTTATTTGCAGTTTCAACAAATTATAATGAATCTTCTTATTAATAATAAAAATAATAAATTATGCCTTTAGGAGCAATAATAGGTGGAGTAGCTAGTATTGCTGGTGGTTTGTTTGGTTCTAGTTCAGCTAAGAAAGCTGCTAGAGCTGCCGCTAGAGAAAAAGCTAGATTATCAGCTAAGCTACAAAAACTTGAAAATAACAGACAACCAATAGTCAATCCATACGAAGACGTGAAAAGTCTTGCCAGTATGGCTAAAGACTTATCTTCAGAAATAAGTAACCCATTTGCTAATTTAGGCGTTGCTACTCAAGCCGCTGAAATACAAATGGAACAAAGTGATATAGCACTAGCCAACACATTAGACACGCTTAGAGCTACTGGCGCAAGCGCTGGTGGCGCAACTGCTTTAGCTCAAGCCGCTTTAAAAAGTAAAAGAAATGTTTCTGCTAATATAGAACAACAAGAAGCTCAGAACCAAAAACTTAGAGCTCAAGGAGAGCAACAAATGGAACAAGCTAGAGTAGCTGAACAAAGAAGATTACAAGGAATAGGTATAAGTGAAGGCGCTAGAGAACAATCCGCGCAAGCT
>Ga0181604_10003183_pt1 | contig 13936 bp, 8 predicted proteins | sample 041ome_12_FD_148663 | JGI IMG/M metagenome (GOLD analysis project Ga0181604, IMG submission 148663) | Coastal salt marsh microbial communities from the Groves Creek Marsh, Skidaway Island, Georgia - 041410US metaG (spades assembly) | ecosystem: Environmental > Aquatic > Marine > Intertidal zone...
GGACCCCTTGTTTATCCTCTACACCTCGGGATCGACCGGCAAGCCCAAGGGCGTTCTTCACACCACCGCCGGCTATTTACTTGGGGCGAGCATAACCCACAAATACGTATTCGATTATCACGAAGGCGATATTTACTGGTGTACCGCCGACGTTGGCTGGGTTACCGGCCATAGCTACATTGTGTATGGGCCACTGGCTAATGGTGCTACGACCCTTATGTTTGAAGGTGTGCCAACCCACCCAGATGTCTCGCGCTTCTGGCAGGTGATCGATAAGCACAAAGTGAATATTTTCTATACTGCACCCACCGCAATCCGCGCACTCATGGCGTCTGGCGACGAGCCCGTAACCCGTACCTCGCGGTCCTCACTCAGACTTTTGGGCAGCGTCGGCGAGCCAATTAATCCCGAAGCATGGGAATGGTACTACCGCGTTGTGGGCGAGAACCGCTGCGCCATCGTCGACACGTGGTGGCAAACCGAAACCGGCGCTATCATGATTACACCGCTGCCGGGGGTAACCGACTTAAAGCCAGGCTCGGCCTCACTGCCGTTTTTTGGCGTAAAACCAGCGCTGCTCGATGCCGACGGTAACGAACTCGACGGTGTCGCTACCGGCAATTTAGTCCTCGGGCAGACCTGGCCAAGTCAGCTTCGCAGTATCTACGGCGACCACCAGCGCTGTATCGACACGTATTTCACGGCGTATCCTGGGTATTACTTTACCGGCGACAGCGCGCACCGCGATGCCGATGGCTACTACTGGGTAACCGGCCGCGTCGACGATGTCATCAATGTTTCTGGACACCGTTTGGGCACTGCCGAGATTGAAAGTGCGCTGGTATTGCACGCGAGCGTCGCCGAAGCGGCGGTGGTTGGCTATCCGCACGACATCAAAGGGCAAGCGATCTATGCCTATGTCACCCTTATGGACGGGGTCGATGAATCGAGCGATCTCAATGCGGCTCTTCGCGCGTTCGTGGCTACCGAGATTGGTGCTTTCGCGCGCCCCGAGATTATTCAATTCGCCCCGGGGCTGCCGAAGACGCGTTCTGGCAAAATCATGCGCCGCATTCTTCGTAAGATCGCGGCCAACGAACTCGATTCGCTCGGCGATACAACGACTCTCGCAGAACCGGCTGTGGTGGAACAACTGGTTGCAAACCGCGCGAACAAATAGACTCGTCTTCGAGACACTCCATGCAAGAAGTACTCCGCAGTGAAGGCTCCCGGTTAACACTCAACTTAAGGAGAGTGCGCGCGTTCGTCTCTGCGCTGCTGTCACATTTTCCCTTAACGCTACAGGGCAGCCTCGCGCTAGTTTTATCGGCAGGTGCGCTGCGCCTAATTGGCTATGGCAGCATGGACCTTGTGGTTTTCGCCCTCTGCCTGTGCGCACTGTTCGTTGTTATCCTTTCTCTTTTCGCCACGGTCATCGGTGGGCTAGTCGTGCAGCGCAAAGTGATGCGCGCATTGGAGTGTCAACCGAGCTCACGATCGAGTGCGGCAGCATTCGAGGCGGGGTATCACAACAGCACCGAGTTCTCGCTGCCCGCAATAACCTGGCTTCCGCTCGTACGCTTAAACTGGCGAATCGTTTCGCCAGCCAATACTGAAACGCTGAACGAACGGCGACGAGATAATCGCCTTCATGAAACCATCGTCCCCGCTCACCGAGGGAAAAACGATGCCGTAATCCGTCGCTTCGAGGTTCGAGATGCACTCGGGCTGTGTAGTTACAGTTGGCTCGCCACCCAGCCTCTTGCACACATGATTTTGCCCCGACTCGGCGCTTATCACCCCTTTACCTTGCAGCGCGCCCGCATAACCGCCGACGGTTTGCCAGAGACAAACGGTGAGCCTTTGGGGGATCGGATGGAAATCCGGCCCTACGCACCCGGCGATTCGGTGCGCGATATTATGTGGAAGGGCTTCGCCCGCAATCGCCAGCTTAATGTCCGGTTACCCGAGCGGAGCGTCGCGTTCGACGACAAAGCCTGTGCCTATTTGGTTAGCGGGACGGGCGACGAAGCCGCGGCTGCCTTAGCAAGACTGACTCTAGAAAGCGGCTTGCTCGGGGACGATTGGCACTTTGGCGCCGACGGCGCAGGCAATGATAATGGTCGCGCAAACGAATACCGGAACCTGGCCGACGCGCTTGTCGCGATCGCTGACTCTGCCGCGCCAGAGGAGCTAGCTCCTCACAGCTATGGCTTAGACAGGTTTCTAGCAGCTCAGCACTGCAGCCACTGCCTCGTCTTCGCGAGCGCCCGCGACTCAGAGGTGTTGGCTAGGCTCGCCGCGACTGCTCAATCACGCGCGTGTCGTCTTAATCTGGTTATCGGAGTCGACATAGTCGGCAGGCGCACACCAAAGTCGCGCCTGCACAGGGCGCTGTGGAAAGATTCGGACGTGCTCTCTTCGAACGTGCTAGCGAAGACACCCAAGGCTTCCCCAGTATTGGATTTGACCACCCTGAGCCAGCGCGTAGAATCGATCGTATTAGTGGACAGGACTAGCGGAGATTTAGTGAAAATCTCTGACCTTAAGGATGCGATTCTTGGCTAAGCCACCCCCTCTTTTTCACACCAACGGCAGCCTGACACAGTCGGCGACCAATGAACTCGCGCGTCGTTTCGGCCTAACTCAGCTATTTCGCCTCGGTGCTGTCGCATTCGCCGCTTGGCTTACGAGCCTGCCGCTCACGATAGCGAGCGGTTCACTTGGCACCATACTTGGCGCACTGCTTGGCCCGCTTATTCTCTGCGCCCTCCCCCATTCAAGTCGAGCCTTGCAGCTGCGTTTTGGCGCTGCGGCAATCCTCGCTTTCGTTTTTGCCGGCACCGGCTTACTACTGGCCACCGTGCTACGAAATGGCAGCGAGGTAGGCTCACTGCTTAGCGCGAGCGCCACAGCATCGGGCAATCCGCTTAGCCTCTACAGCGCGGGTGAATTCATCGCGGGTTTCACGCTCGCCGCCGCTTTCTGTGGAAGCCTACATCTGCTCTCGCAGCGGGGTGCTGTCGGCAGAATAGGCGAGCTTCTATTCATTGCCTGTGCGGTTGTGTTTACGCTCACCGCCCATCGCAACGGCATGATCGATCGCCCCTTCCTGTTAGGCGACTTCGCCCTCATCCGCGGCTACGACCCCGCCTATTTACTGATGACGATAGGCGCTGTTTGTCTGCTCTTGCTGACTGCGATCAATCTGCAGGAGTCAAGCAAAGGTCGAGTGCTCTATCATCTCTTGGTCCTGACTGCTGTGAGCCTGTTGCTGATGCTCTTCGTTAGCCGCTTCGGCTTGCCAACCCCTGAGCTCACGAACGACCTCGGCTTGACAGGGCAGCAGGGAAGCGGCCCACAGGAAGACAATCCCTTCCAAGACAGCACCAACGACCCGAAGGATAAGGCCGCGCCAGTTGCTGTTGTTGTTTTTCATGACGACTATGAGCCCGCTGATGGCTCCTACTATTTCCGTGAATCGGCCTACTCTCAGTTTGACGGACAACGCATCGATTACGCGACGCGCCCAGACATGGACACAGATTTGCTTAGAGGTTTTGATGCCAGCGCAGCCGACTCGCTCGCTTCAGGTAACGAAGCCGGCCTAAACTACGCAATCTCACCAGCCTCGGAGGCGCCCCGCAAAGGCGTGCGCACAACTATTGGCACACTGGTACCGCACCGCGCACCTTTCGGACTCGACACGCCCACCCGCTATTCGCGCATTCCTAACCCTAATGCCACGCGCTTCGACAGCACGTATGAAGCGATTTCACAGGTGCCGCTTTTCGACTTTGATGTTCTGCTGGGACGAGAGGTTGGCAATAAAAATTGGCGCAGCGACGTTGCCGCTGAATACCTCAAGCTGCCGGATGATCCGCGCTATGCCGACCTTGCGAACTCGCTAACCGCCTCGCTAAAGCCAGAATTTGCGCAGGACGCCTTCGCACGCGCGTGGACCATTAAGCAGTATCTCGACGAGAACGGAATCTATAGCCTCAAAAATGCGCACGCCGCCGAGGCAGACCCTGCCGCCTCTTTCCTCTTCGGCGATCTCACCGGTTACTGCGTCCACTTTGCCTTTTCGGCGGTGTATATGTATCGCAGTCTCGGCATTCCTGCTCGCGTTGGCGTGGGCTATTCTGTCCCTGCGAGCAATCGCGCTGGCGGCTCTGCTCTGCTTATCCAAGCGATCCATGGCCACGCTTGGCCCGAGATTTACTTCGAAGGTGTGGGCTGGGTCATAATCGATCCGGCACCTCAGCAGACCCTTGTCGATATGACCACCGATCCACAGGACAATCTGCAACAACTGCTAGGCGACATGTTGCGCAACGAGTCGTCTTTCGAGCAGTTTATCGACAGCAAACGCGAGTCCACCTTCGATCCCCTGGCTTTGCTGCAGCAGGCAGGCCGCTGGCTCACATACGCCGCGGTCATCATTGCGCTCTTGGGGTATATTGCCAAAATGCAGCGGCGACTCGCACCGCGCTTCGGCTCACGAGCGAGCCGGCCGCGCACCGGCTATCGAGCGACACTCGACCGTCTCGCCGACTCGGGGCTTAGGCGACACTATGGTGAATCGCGAGAGGCCTTTGCAGCCCGCTGCAACGCCCTCGCACCCGGCCTCGCGCCGCTTACGCGAGCACATTTAGCCGCAACATTAGGCTTTCCAGATCGAGACGACAGCGCTGAGCAACCAGATCGAAGCATCACCGCAGCACCGAGTCTGAGTGCAGACGACTGGCAAGCGCTAGAACAATCGGTTTCTTCAGATTTGCAGGCCAATATTCCTCTCTGGCGTAGATTGCTAGGCGCCCTACACCCCTTTAGCTGGTCGACAATACGCTAGCCCGATTGGAGCTTTACATGAGTTTTGAGCATGAAACAGAGAATTATGAAAAAGAGAACTATAAAAAAGAGAGCGATGAGACGATCGCGTCTTTTGATGCACCCCACGCGACCGCCAAGCCAGCAAATGAGTTAGACGCTGCGCGCGCGACACTCCTAAAACTCGTTAACATTGTTAAAACAAAAGTGATTGGCCGCGATGAGGTCATTGAGCTTTGCGTCATCGCGCTAGTCGCCGACGGCCATGTGCTCCTCGAAGACTTTCCCGGCTCTGGCAAGACTACGCTCGCGAAGACGCTGGGCGAAGCAATCGTCGGCCAGATGCCGTCTGACGTCTCTGACGATGAATCAGGCGCCGAGTCAGGGATCGCCGCCTTCCGCCGCATTCAGTTTACCCCCGATCTGTTGCCTTCGGATGTCACCGGCGTGCCGATATTCGACCCAAGTAATAATAGCTTTCATTTCCGCCGCGGCCCTCTTTTTGCTCATGTTGTGCTAGCCGACGAGATCAATCGCACCTCGCCAAAAGTGCAATCGGCGATGCTCGAAGCGATGGGCGAGAAACAAGTTTCTGTCGACAACACAACCTATCCACTCGGCGAATTATTCTTCGTTATTGCTACTCAGAACCCGCTTGATCTGGTTGGCACTTACCCGTTGCCTACCCCTCAGCTGGATAGATTTTTATTCAAACTCACCATGCAGCATATCGATCGCGAGGCTGAACTCGAAGTCTTATCCACTCACCTTGATCGACAACAAACATTCCATGACGACGAGGCCGCGCACAGCCGCACAGTAAGTCAGATTGACCTATTGCATGCGCGGAGGATTATCGATTCTGAAGTTGAAATAAGCAGCGCAGTAAAAGTCGCTTTAGTTGATATCTCTCGGGATTTGAGAAGCGATCCTCGCGTTCTGCAAGGAAACTCTACCCGCAGCATTGTGCTTATGCTGCCAGCGTTGAAAGCCGCTGCCGCACTGGACGGCCGCAACTATGTGAGCGCAGCCGACATAGAAAAACTGTTGCCCCGTGTCTTCGCCCACCGCTTGGAACTCGCCCCAGGTGCCGGAGATGTGATCGCGCTGCTACGCGAACTCATGCTGCCTTCGATGGAGCAACTCGCTAGATCTACCCTACGCTGAGGCCTAAGAGTGATGGCACTGCGCCGGAAAAAGCACCAATCAACACATGAGAGGTCTCAGCACGTTAAGCAAATTTTATTGCTCGGTGCCGTCGTATCCGCATGCTTAAGCTGCGGTGCGACAGGCCAAAATCTCAGCGAAATTGAATTGCCTGCGCCGGAAATTTGTTTTGGCCTTCGCTCGATTGTCGAGCCCGAAGCCCTTGCCGTCTGCAGTGCGCTCGATGCCAGTCAGCGTATCCGTGCGCGCGAGCTTGCGGAACAGTGGCTTACTTCTGCCCCAACCTCCTCCGCTGCACACTACACGCTCGCCGAGGTGTTGCTCACCGTCGAAGGCAATGTGCCGCGCGCCCTTTTCCACCTTAACCAGGCTGAGGCAAACAGCAAAATTCGCTCATTCGATCAGATGGTCGGGGCAGGCACCGATCTCCCCGAAGGTTCAGCGCCCGAGACACCACTGTGGCATTACCTCACCCTTAATCAACTGTCGTCGGTGCATCAACTCATCGGCAATCAAGAAGAGTCTCTTCGCTATCTCGATGCCCTGGCCGAAGCGTATGGGGTCGACCTCGAACCCTATAAAGGCTGGCCTTTAATCAAACTAGGCCGTTTCGAGGACGCCCGGCAAAGCGCGCTTCGCGTTCTTGCCAAGGATGACGTCGACCGATTTTCCGAAGCGCAGGCGTGGAACACACTCTGTGCAGTAGAACTCAGCGCCCCTCAAGAGTCGCAGGCTGCACCCGCGTGCGACAAGGCGCTAGAATTAGACGAGGCTGCGCAAAATACACGAGAAGAATTAAGCACCGTCACCCTGACAAACGCCGCAGAAGTCGCCTTGAGCAGGCTGCGCATCGATCAAGCTGAGCGTTTAATAGACAGAGCGACGCGCTACCCAAACCCGAGCAGTGTTTCTAATCCTTGGATACAGAAGCTCTACCTTACGCTCGCCCAGGGTCGGTTCGACAATGCGCAGAGCGCGTTAGAACAAATGCTCGTCTGGCGTAACAGGCAAGATCCGCTTATTGGTGTTAGCAATCGCGCCGAACACTTTCTTGCCAGTGCGACTTTTTTACTGCTCGCCGGATACACTGAAGAGGCTGCGCGGCTTGCCGAATCCGCGTTGAATCAGCCCGATCGCAATGGCAATTTTAGCGCCGACGATGCACAGAAAGATGCGATTGCGGCATTGCTTACCGCCCTCGCCTTTCGCGCCGACTATGAACGCCAGCTAGAATTTGCCGCGGCTCAAGAGTGGGGAGTCAGACTCTCTGCCACCGCCTCGGCGCAACTCACTCGACTTGCCGCTTGGCGCGCGGGTCGCCGAGCAGCGTCACTTTTCGCTAACGCCGAGACCATGCGAAATCGCCTGCGCCCCTATGGCCCGCTCGACGTTCACATACCCGAATGGATAGAGCCTGAAATCGCACGACTGCTCGGCGCGGGTGTCTTTACCTCGCTAATCGAAGACGCAGAGACCCGGGGCTCTTTCAGCGGCGCGCAGGGCTACAAACACTCTTTCGCTACCGAATCTGCGGCTCTGCGACACGATTCTGACGGAGTGATTGATGAAGGCACACTCGCCCTCTCACTGCTACCCGATGCCGAAGCGATGCTCCGCGCGCGAGTCCAGTGGCATATGGCTCGCGCGTATTGGCAAAAAGGCGACAGCGGCTCGGCGCGCAGCTTTTTTAGCGCCTCACTGCGCCAAGACCCAAGCCTTGCTCGCCGACTCGGCGCAGGCATTCCTGTCGCCATTAGTCATGACGGCACACCCTCCGCACTCGCGTTAGCTGATAGGTTATCAATCTCACCTCGTTTTGAGGCATCACCCGAGGGGCTAGCATTAGAGATAAGTGCGAACACCCTTTGCCTTCGCGACAGCGAAGAGGCAGTAATTTCATGCTACACTCCTACGCGTAAAAGCGAGTCACTTACTGGCGATTCCCCAGCCATCCTCTCTCTGCCTCTTGCTAACGATAGCGCCTTGGTCGCCGTTGAGTTTCAGCGCCAACTGTTCGGTATCGGCGTCGAGCTGAGTAAAGCTCAACGATCGGCAATTATGGGCGCGAGCGTAGTATTGAGATCGCAGAGTTACGGCAATGACACCTCGCTACCTGATTTTTAAGCTGGGTGCTTAAGCAGATCAAATTGCACAAACTTAGGTAAGGCGGCCTGCAAATCCGCGCGTGACTGAGCGACTGGGGATTAGACGACACCTTTACTGCGCGCCACAACGTGGCTCGCCACGGGAAAATTGTGAACATTGAGAACACCCTAGCCAAACGAGTCATTATCCTTCTCGCGGCAACCTCGGCTCTCGGCCCTACCGCAATGCAAATATTGCTCCCTGCGATTCCGGTTATCAAAGAAACGTTCGCCGTCAGCGCTGAGGTCGCGCAGCTCACTCTTAGCCTGTCCATGCTCGCGATTGCGATTGGCACTCTCACCTATGGGCCTCTCTCGGATCAGTTCGGCCGGCGGCCTATTATGCTGCTAGGCCTGTGCATAACCATCATCGGCTCGCTTTTCTGCTATTTCGCCAACACGATCGAGATGCTGATTCTCGGCCGAATTATTCAAGCGTTTGGCGGCGCCGTCGGGCTTGTGCTTGCGCGCGCAATCGTAAGGGATGTGTATGGCCCTGAGCAGGCCGCGAGAGTGATTGCAACACTCGTTATGGTGATGGTAGTGATGCCCATGCTGTCGCCCGCCCTAGGCGGTGAACTGATGCATCTCTTTGGCTGGGAGTCGGTGTTTCTTGTTATGGCAGTACTCAGCCTCGGCATTCTGCTCGTGCTGCGCTCCTCTCTCGTCGAAACGTTGGCAGAGCCGGTGCCTTTCGACGGTGTTGGTGCGATGCTTGGTAACTTTGCCCATCTATTTCGCTCACGCGCGTTTCGAGGCTATGCCTTCTGCGTAAGCTTTGTCTCTGTGGTGTTTTTTGCCTTCATCTCGGCTGCGCCCGAAATCATGATCACTGTGCTCAACCGCCCTCCCACAGAATATGGCTACTATTTTATTATGGTGCCGCTAGGGTTTATGGTCGGCAATTATATTGCGCGTCACTTCGGCCGGACTCTCGGTATCAATCGTTTAATTATGCTCGGTGCCAGCACCGGCATAGTTGGTATAGTCAGTGCCATCGTTTTGCAGCTCCTCGGCTTTCACCACCCACTCGCGCTATTTATCCCTGTCGCCATCGCTGTGCTCGGCAATGGCATCACACTGCCGAATGCACAGGCTGCGGCGATTAACGAATTTCCTCGTTTCGCGGGCACCGCGTCGGGTTTGACTGGGTTTTTACAGATGGCTTTTTCGGCTATCGCGGCACAACTTGTCGCTGTTATCTTTAACGGTACGGTGTATCCGCTGTTGCTCATGATGCTCGCCGCGTCGATCGCTTCGCTGCTTTTTTTCTTGGCAGGGACACGAGAAGTTGGCGCAAAAGTCGTCAACAGCCAAAGCTAGAAAAGACGATACCTCGGCTACAGACTGCGCAACTGCTCGCAAAAGCCTTGCTCATCTCGCAAACACCGCAGATCGAGAATGAGTGAACCATCCGAGAGGCGTCCTATTATAGGCTTCGGCAATGCACGCAGCGTTGCAGCCAGCTCGGTCAGTGCAGCATCGCTCTGTCCTGAGCGCAGTGAGATGGCAATTGCACGGCTCGGCATCAGCTCCAACGGGAGCGCGCCGCTGCCAATCTGACTCTTGCAATCGAGTCCGTCAGTAACAAACTCCTCACCGACTGCCTCACGCACTACTGGTAGCACTCGCTGCACAGCTTTTTCGATGTCATCGACTGACCGCGTTAAATCCGCCAGCAGTGGCAACCGCTGAGGCAGAGACTCTGGATCTCGGTACAGCTGCAAGACTGACAACAATCCTGCCAGCACCGTTTTGTCGACTCTTAAGGCGCGCTTGAGGGGGTTCGCTTTAATGCGCTTAATGAGATCAGCCCGGCCAACAATGATTCCAGACTGCGGCCCACCAAGCAGTTTATCGCCGCTAAACGTGACCAGATCAGCACCCGCCTCGACCGTCGCCCTGACTGTGGGTTCTGGCGGCAGTCCAAAGCGGGCCATGTCGACCAAACAGCCACTGCCGAGATCCGACACAAACGGAATATTCGCGCCATGGGCAATGGCGGCAAGCTCGGCTTCGGGCACCGCGCTGGTAAAGCCACGTATCTCGTAATTACTCGCATGCACCTTCATCACCAACGCTGTTTGCGGCGATAGTGCCGCCTCGAAATCGCGCGCATGGGTCCTGTTAGTCGTGCCGACTTCGCGAAGCTTAGCGCCCGCACTTTCCATCACATCGGGAATGCGAAATGCACCGCCAATTTCGACCAGTTCACCGCGCGAGATGATGACTTCCTGTCCTAACGCGAGCGTGTTGAGCAATAGGACAACGGCAGCCGCATTGTTATTAACCACGGTTGCAGCCTCGGCGCCCGTCAGCTCGCAGATCAGAGCTTCGAGATGCGAATCTCTGTCGCCGCGCTTACCTGTCTCTAAGTTGTATTCGAGATCAACCGCCTCACCCGCTGCGATGGCCATAGCCGCTATCGCCGAGTCGGGGAGTCTTGATCGGCCGAGATTGGTATGGATAACCGTGCCCGTAAGATTAAACACAGGCCTAAACAGAGGTTTAAATTCTTGGCCAATGCGCGTAACTGCAGCCTCTGCGACGCGCTCGGCGACGACTTCTCGAGAGAGGCTCAAATACTCAGCCGCGTCGCTCGCCATAGCACGCCGGAGAATGTCGACCTCGGCTCTAATCGCAAGTTTTACCGGCTCTCGACCTAAGGCAGCGATTGTTTGCTGCAGCGAAGGCTGCTTGAGAATCGTGTCGACCGGCGGGATTAGCGCGAATACTCGTTGATCTGTCATTACTTAACTCTACTGCTCGGTAGTTGATTCATTTTCTGCACAAGCCAATAGGAATAGCCGCCACAGGATAAAAACGATGACGACAATGTACGGAATAGTCGTTTAGCGCGCAATCAGGACTTAAACTAAGCAACCGTTTATGAGATAAAGCGGCCAATAGAAAAATAACTAATTCGACGACCGTGATGGGGATAAAGAATAATGCAGGCTAGAAAACAACCGCTAATTATTGCCAACAACTTCCATCCAGCCACAATCGAGGCATTAGATGCCGCTTACGAGACGACTCACCTTTGGACTCTCGATGAGGCCGAAAAAAAAGCGAAGCTTGCCGAATTAGAAGGACACTGTGTCGCCGCTGCGTCGGCGTCTTGGGCGACCGACCCGCTTCTCTACACTCTCGATTCTCTGCGAGTCATTGCCTGTTTCGGCGTTGGCGTCGATGGGATTGATTTCACTGAAACCGATCGCCTTAATATTCGGGTGACTAACACCCCGGGCGTGCTCGACGATGCCGTGGCAGATATCGCACTCGGCCTCATCATCGCTTGCTCTCGGAAATTTATTCTCGCCGATGCGTTTGTGCGCAAGGGGCAATGGAAAAAAGGCCCCTTACCGCTCGGACAAAGCCTCGCTGGCAAGACACTCGGCATCGCAGGCCTCGGCCGCATCGGCCAAGAGATCGCCCGCAGAGCGATGGGCTTCAAACTCAACATCGCCTACCATAATCGCCGCCCCAATGACTGTGATTATACTTACTGTGAATCTCTCAATGAGCTTGCGAGCCACAGCGATATTGTTGTTAACGTGCTCCCAGGTGGGCCCGCAACGCGCAAGATACTGAACGCTTCATTTTTCGACTGTCTTGGCGCGGAAGGTACTTTTATCAATGTCGGACGCGGGCAAAGCGTCGATGAGGCTGCGCTAGTACACGCATTGCAGAACAGGACTATCGCGGCCGCCGGTCTCGATGTCTACGACCAAGAACCCGGTGTACCAGAGGCATTGATCGCTTTGGACAACGTTGTGCTTTTGCCTCACATTGGGAGTGCGACGGGTGAGACACGGACCGCGATGGGCGACCTTGTCATCGGGAATTTGGCGTCGTTCTTTGCCGATCAAACACTGGTGACTGAATTCTTTAGCAGCTGAGGACAACTAGCACAGCGCGGCATCCATTAGTCTCTGACATGGAAGTAGATGTATCTAGCCTCGGGGTCATATCGCATGTCCTCGTCTCCGGTGAATACTCGCGGATCGGTCAGATCTATCTCGACAAACAAATCTCGATAGGACGGGCTCAGCGAGTTGTACACCACCTCTTGAACAATGAGCAGGTGAAAATGCTCAAGGTCCAGTTTGGCTGCGTGCTCGCTGAACAGGTCAAACAGTTGTGGTATTTTTCGCAGCTCTTGATACTTGACCGCCTGAATTATTGCTTCACCATAAAGGTCGTATGAGCGAATATCCCCACTCTGAAAGGTGCCCTGAATCGAGTTATAGGCGAGAACAATAGACGCCTTAATAGGGCGCGAGTAGTTAAATTTCTCAAGGTTAGTATTAAATGCATCCAGCATAGCCAGGGCGGCAGAAACCGCGCCATCTGCAAGCACCCCTGTTTCCGATGACAGAAAGGGATAACCCACTGTGCTGATATAGCCATCGCCGGTTTCCTTTAACCGAAAGGCACGTGACCGCAACGGACTTTTCTCATATTCTTGCATGCATATTTCTAAAAATGACTCGAACACACTCATAAGAAATTCTTGCGTTTTCTCATGTTTGATTTCCGTAGATCTCTGCACATCAAACACACTAACGATCGCCTTGCTCTCCTTTAGCGGCATTGTCACTTCTAGCTCATCCCCCTGATTAATCATATCAAGCTGATGTGGATATACTAATTTAGAAAGCTGTTTACAAAGGTGTTTCCGGGTACTCTCATTGGTAGTTCTAGAATAGAAGCGAACTCTAATTCCATCATAATGCATCCAACTCACGAGCGAACCCAACAAAAAACCCTGCAGCAGGTGCAGAATACTGATCGCAAAAAAACCTTTATCTATCCAATAAATTAGCACAGAAAATAAAATGATAAACAACAGATTTCTAATGATTGTGACCCGATACGCCGCATGGTAGGAAAATGCGGCAACGATCAGTGGCATGAAATTCATTTGCGACGCTAGAGTGCTACTGACCATCTCTCTCTCGATTTGCGTGTCAACATTGTCGAACAACACAGAGCTAAACAATCCAAAACTCAGCAGCCACATGGCACCAATTGTGTCTATAACAATTGGACTATACTTTGTCATGGCAGAGTAAAAACTTACCGCAATGGAGAACACCACTCCTACCATAATAGGCAAGATATAGGCCAAAAGAGCTAGCGAGGCTGAGGGGTTATTTATCTGCAAGGCATACCAAAACGTTGTAATCGTTGTGAACAGCATGAGGGCAACGAACGCCCCGCCTCTCCATCCACAAATAAGTTGTGACGCCTCATCACAAAGTTCATTATTAAATTCTTTCAGATGATCTCGGCAATAAGCCGAGTATCTCTCCGATTTGTTCCTGGCGCCTGGCACGGCCATCTCTTCTCAACCCTCGATTGTTGCACTTCTGCATTGGTGCCCTTTCTCTCTATCCACTCTGGCTGTAGGCGCGAAACAGGCTCGAAATTTGGGATATTTAGTTAGGGAGTTACAGATTAGACCTAAAAAAAAGCAGATTTCTTCCACTTCTCTCGCTAACTTGTCTAAATCGCTATTTTAAAGTGGCGTTTAAGCGCTAGATTTTGGAAGGCCATTGATTTATTCTCATTCTTTTCGGATACGGCGTGCTCGTATTCGCGACCTAAGAAAACAACCCGCTAGCAGACTCCAACCCCAACGTATCAATATCCAAGCCGAGCTCAGACTCTTGGTTAGAGGGTATTACGGCGATATCGCTTGAGGTGAGCTCTTATCAATGCGGGCTAGTAGCTTATTTGAAGGTAACCGAGAGTCATGAGCAAAACCACTAAGGCCATAGTAAAAA
>Ga0181604_10003202_pt1 | contig 13899 bp, 19 predicted proteins | sample 041ome_12_FD_148663 | JGI IMG/M metagenome (GOLD analysis project Ga0181604, IMG submission 148663) | Coastal salt marsh microbial communities from the Groves Creek Marsh, Skidaway Island, Georgia - 041410US metaG (spades assembly) | ecosystem: Environmental > Aquatic > Marine > Intertidal zone...
ATGCTGCCGGTACGCCTGGTATGCCAGCAGATAAGGGTCCAAGTCTAGAGGCATTTTTAATTACCCCTCCATTTTTATCTAGATACATATCCTTATGTGAGAGAAGCGGAGCAGTTTCTCGAGCATCAAGCATTTTATATTTCTTACTTTTTGCATCATAAATTAACCAAAATGCACCGCCACCAAGACCTGATGCAAAGGGCTCAACTACAGAAAGCACCGCACTGATTGTAATTGCAGCATCGTAAGCATTACCGCCTTCTGCTAAAATTTTTTCACCTGCTTGAGTGGCAAGAGCATTTGAAGTCACAACCGCACCTCTGAATTGGGAGCTTTCATTGGAAAAAATAGATCCAGTAAAAAACAGTAGTAGTGATATATGTAACCAATTATTAAAAATTTTAGATGTCTTCATTAAAATAGAGATATTTACATGCTAAAGTTTAAATTGTAATGCTTTCAGATAGAGCTTCAATAATAAGAACTTTTTGTATAAAAAATCAACCTATTAATATGCTATTAAGAATAGTTTACTGCCAAATAACTTTTTAACTAACTTGAGAACCCACATATATTATGTTTAAAAATAAATTTCATCATCATTTTTTTATCCTTTTCCTACTATCACTATTCCTAGGATGTGGTAAACCGAATACAGATCAGCTTATTGATGAGGCTTTAAAGGCTGAACATAGAACGCCATCATATGTTGAGCGTGATAAATTTCGACACCCAAAAGAGACACTCCTCTTTTTTGGTTTAAATCCAGAGCAGTCCATTATTGAGATAACACCAGGATATGGTTGGTATGCAGAGATTTTAGCACCCCTGATACGTAATAAAGGGCAATACTACTATGCATCGCTAGAATTGCATGAAAAGATCAATCCTTTCTTTGTGAAGATGGAGAATGCATTCAAAGAAAAAATGAAAAAAAATCCTAATGTTTATGATCAACTTCGCTGGGTTCATTTTAATCCAAAGCAGCCAAATTTTTCACCAGATGGGCCTGTGGATATGGTACTTACTTTTAGGAATGTTCATAACTGGGCAAAGGCAGGTACAACAAAAGCAATGTTTAACGGATTCGCCAAGGCACTTAAGCCAGGAGGAATTTTGGGTGTTGTTGAACACAGAGCAAAACCTGGCACCTCATTAGAGAAGCAAATCCAAAGTGGCTATATGACTGAGGACTATGTCATTCAAATGGCTGAAGATGCAGGCTTTATTCTTGAAGCAAAGTCTGAGATTAATGCCAATCCCAAAGATTCATCTGATCATCCCAAAGGGGTTTGGAATTTATTACCCAGCCTAAGAGGGGTGGCAGATGAAGATAAAGCAAACATAATATCAATTGGAGAGTCAGATCGAATGACCCTCAAATTTATTAAAGAATAATCACAAAAATAAAAAAGGGGAGTTAAGTTGGAATTAAAAACAGATAAAACAACGAAGGTACTATTAGGCGCCATAGGGTTAGGCTTATTCTTAAACATAAGTAATGGATTGATTGATAAAGCTTCAGCCAATGATTGGGATGTAGTCGTGGAGCTCAATAAAAGTAATGTAAAGATTGATAGGATCCAAGAAAACCTTAATATTATAGATAAGAATGTCAGGGTGATTGAGAAGATAATTGATAACGCTGAAATTAATATTATTGATTCCATCAATAATGCATGTAAAAAATAGGTTTATTTTTGAGATATGTCTAAAATATATTTGATTTTGATTGTTATATTTGTAGCTCTCGGTTATCTAACAATGGGAGAATGGGGTCAGTTGTTTACTTCGGTATAAATATATCAATATCTTAATAATATTGGCGTCCCCAAGGGGATTCGAACCCCTGTTGCCGCCGTGAAAGGGCAGTGTCCTAGGCCTCTAGACGATGGGGACATCCAGAAGGCGTAATTCTACTATATTTTATTCAGAAATAAACAAAGTTTCTTAAAATATTTCACCAAAATAATCTATTAATTTATGAATTCGATGCAATTAAAGTTATTTTAACTGAATAGATTGAAAATTTTTTTTCTACATCTAACCATGACCCCTGTTAAATGTTATTCGAAAAGAAAATTCATTTTTTTTACTTCACTAAATAGAGTAATAGCGTGTATTATTTAAGTTATAAATTGAATATATTAGTGAGGTAATTATGCATACAGAAGAACACACAGCAATGTTAATTGAAATTGCTACGCTCCTCGATGTGGAGCTTGAAGAAGTTAAAAAATTTGTTGAATTAATGATTGATGGTTACAATTTTGAAGACGGTGTTAATGGCTGTTCATTAACAACCGCTGAGTGCAAACTAGTCTTAGATGAGATTCAAAAAAGGAAGCCAGACGCGGTCTAAAAAAACTTAAAAGATAGCTGTGCTCGTATTATTTCATTGATGATGTGAGCACTCTAATCTATGTACCTTTCCTTGTGATTTTATATTCACTTAACTTTCACCAATAAAAATATCCCTATATGAAAAAATTCCTTTTATTTTTCCTTATCCCTAACATTTTTTTAAATGCAGAGGCGCTAACTGTTGATTTAATCTGTGATGGTGAAGTGACCTTGTTTTGTGACGATGGCACCGAATGTGCTAAAGAATCTGCCATTGAAAAAATTAAAATATCAGGTGGTACCTTAATTCATAAACTTCATGGGAATCATTTTCTTGATATTGATGATAATTCGGTCAAGTTTAAAGAGTTAATGGACGACGGTTCTGTGGGCTTTTCTTTATTTATTGATAGAAAAAATGGACAAATTAACATTGTAAGTCGTTGGCAAAAGCATTTTGAATATGAGGGCCGCTGTATTGTTGAACCTCTTCCTGAAAGACTCCGAATTGAATAAGATGAGGTATTTTTAGAAACTTTTCCTGCCTCGTAATGACAAATGTATAACATTAAATTACATAGAGGCATTTATGATCCGTTTACTTGCATTTATTACATTATTTTTCAGTCTCCATAGCTTTGCTGAACAGCTTAAAGATGGGACCCAAAAGCAATTTTTTGAAAATGGTAAACCAAAATATGAGGTTACCTTCAAAGGTGGTAAAAAAAATGGCAGCGAGATTTTTTGGTATGAAAATGGTAATAAAATGATGGAAAGTTTTTTTATAGACGATCATGAAGATGGATTGTGGAACCAATGGTATCCCAACGGACAAAAAAAGGTTGAAGTGAATTACAAGAAGGGTAAGTATAACGGTCTCTGGCAGCAATGGTATGAAGATGGAAAACAAAAGAAGAAGGTCAACTTTATTGACGGTAAGAAAGAGGGCAAAGAGATTAATTGGAAAAAAGATGGTTCAATCAAGTCTGAAGTCATTTACAAGGGCGGAAAGATTGTTAAGCGCCTTTAGACAAAAATCATATAATTAATAACTCCATATCAATAAGTATATAAATTAGACCAATTAAAAGGCTTACGGTGATGATAAAAGCCAAACTGAGTTTTCCAATATATTTTTTTCGAAAAGCTTTATCATAAATGAGTGAATAAATTGCAGTAATTAAAAATAAAACACCTATGGCTATAAAAAAACCAATGGTTGTTAGGTAGATAATATCAACACTTATTATCCAATTAATAATTTGCTCAAGTGTCATATGCAGACTATACCAATATTATTTTAAAAAAATTTGAATAATATTGTTTTTTGTATCTTAGTTGTTTAATATTCATATATTATATTAAATAATAAAGACCCTTTAAAATGAAAAAATTAATAGCTATTACATCTGCTTTTTTACTTCTTTTTAGTCAAGCTAGTTTTTCTGCCTCAAAAGCAGAAATTGATGCCGAAATAAAGTCTGCATTGGATGACTTATATAAGAACACACCTGCTGCTAGAGAGCTAGCATCAAAAGCTAAAGGAATTTTAGTATTTCCTAGCATAGTTAAAGCAGGTATAGGTATTGGTGGTTCTTATGGAGAAGGTGCTTTAATTATAGGAGGACAAAAAGTTCAGTATTACAACAATATTGCTGGCTCAATTGGCTTTCAGCTAGGTGTTGAGAAACGTTCTGAGGTTTATATGTTTTTAAAAGCTGACGCACTCAAGGAATTTAGAAATGCAAGTGGGTGGAATGCTGGTGGTGATGCCAGTGTTGCAGTTGCTGTTTGGGGAGCTGGAGGTGACGTAAATACTGAATCTATTAAGGAGCCAGTTGTAGCTTTTGTCTTTTCTCCCAAAGGATTGATGTATAACCTCACGCTAGAGGGCAGTAAAATTAATAAAATTGATAAGTAAATCTTAATTAACTACATTAATTTCTCTAATGAGATTGGCAATAAGTAATGACTCACGAGAGAAATAATTAATATACCAATCAAGTTTAGAATAAATCCAGCTTTAATCATATTCGATGTCGTAATTTTTCCCGATCCGTAAACAATAGCATTGGGCGGTGTTGCAACGGGTAACATAAATGCCAGACTTGAGGCCATTACCAAAGGAATTGCAATAGAGATAGGAGCAATTGAGATAGCAACTGCAATCGATGTCGCAATAGGTAAAAAAGTTGATGTTGTAGCGGTGTTAGAGGTTAACTCAGTCAAAAATACTATAAATGTCGTGATCAATAGAATAATTAGCCAAGGCTTCAATTCAACAATCAAGCTAAATGATGATCCTAGCCATTCACCTAAACCTGACGTACTGATGGCACTTGCTAGTGATAATCCACCTCCAAATAAAAGCAGCAGCCCCCATGGGAGTTTCTTGGTCTCATCCCACTGTAAAAGATTATTTTTTGTATCGTTTGACGGCAGAATGAAAAGTAAAATTGCGGCTAAAATAGCGATGCCAGCATCAGTTAATCCTGATAAAAGTTCATGAAATTTTAAGTAAGGTCTTCCTATCCAAAGAGATGCTGTTATAAAAAAAATAATAAAAACTTTTTTCTCATCTGAGCTAACAACACCTAATTTTTTGAGGTTCTGCTTAATTTTATTTTTTGCTATTGAATTAATTTGAAAAGATGATGGATATATAACTTTGGTAAGAAAAATAAAGGATGCCACTAACATGATTAACCCTATGGGTAGCGCAATTTTCATCCAATCAAGAAATGAAATATCTGTATTAAAGTTCTCCTGCATAAAGCCTGCAAAAACAATGTTAGGTGCAGTGCCAATAAGGCTTGACATACCACCGATGGAAGAGGCATAAGCAATTCCTAAAAGAAGGGCAATTTCAAAATTTTTATTATGTTTGGCTGATATGCCTGGTAAGGCTTGCTTAATATTTAAACAAATGGCTAAACAAATGGGTAATAACATCAACGTAGTAGAGGTATTCATCACCCACATACTGATGAAAAATGATATGCCCATAAATGCACCGATAATACTTGCTGCTGATGAATTAACCTTTGATACAACAGTTAGAGCTAGTCTTTTATGTAAACCTGAGCGTTGAATGGCAAGCGCTAAAATAAAACCTCCTAGGAATAAAAAAATATGAGGATTAGCATAAGAGATTGCTGTCTCTTTTAAAGATGCAATATTTAGAAGAGGGAAGGCTAGCAAAGGAACGAGTGCTGTAACAGGTAATGGAACTGCTTCTGTGCCCCACCATGCAGCCATTAAAAGCGCAACGGCAGCCACATGCCACCCCTTCATCGAAAGCATTTCAGGAGTTTCATTGATTACAATTGAAAAAAATAAGATAAGACCTATCCAAAAACCTAATTTTCTATATGACTGGTTATGCAAATGAAAGCCTTATTCTGCTTTTTTCAATAAAGATTTAACAATCTTTAGGCTTGTGAATTGAAAAAAACAGGGAAATATTGCATGAATGATTGAGGTTATTCCCGCATAAAGAAGGATAAAGCCTGCAATAAAGGCAAATTTAAAATGTTCCCAATAGCTTTTACCCGCTTCCTTTAAATGTTTTTTAAACATTTTCGTTATCCCATCTTAAATTTGGTGTATTAACTGGTGAATCCCAATGTTTTTTTATTTCATCATCAAGCAAACAAATCGTAATTGAAGCCCCTGCCATATCTAGTGAGGTTGTGTAGTTACCAACCATTGAACGTGAAATATGAATTTTCTTTTCTTTTAACTTTTCGGCGACTGCATTATAGATTAAATAAAGCTCCGATAATGGGGTTCCAGCAAAACCATTCACTAATAGTAAAATTCCATTAGAATCTCTGAGGTTCAATGATTTTTCTTCAAAATCATTTAATATAGCTGAAACCATATCATTAACAATCAGATGCGCTTGTTTAATCTTTTCACGCTTCCTCCCAGGCTCGCCGTGAATACCAACTCCAAATTCAATTTCATCATTACCAATGTCAAAAGTTGGTTTTCCTGCAGCAGGGATAGTGCAGCTTGAAAGTGCAACACCAATGCTAGAAGAGTGAAGATTCACTTTATCTCCAAGGTTTTTGCAAGCGATTAAATTACCGCCAAGCTCGGCTAGGCTACCTACGACTTTTTCTACAATAACTGTACCAGCAACTCCTCTTCGACCTGTTGTATAGCTTGAATTGATTACAGCTGCATCATCATTTGTGAGAATAGTTTGGTGATCAAAATCAATCATTTCGGATGCCATTTCAAAATTCATGACATCACCAGAATAGTTTTTAACAATAAATAAAACACCGCTTTCTGGCTGACAATGCTCAATTGCAGCAATCATTTGATCAGGAGTAGGTGAGGTAAAAACATGCCCTGGGCAAGCTACATCAAGCATTCCTTTTCCTATAAAGCCTGTATGTAATGGTTCATGGCCAGAGCCGCCACCTGATATTAATAAAACTTTTTTAGGATTTATTTCTTTGCGTGTCAGAAAAATAGGATCTAAGCTCAGGTCGACGGAGTCTTCATGCGCTCTTGCGAATCCTTTGAGGCTATCAATAATAAAGTCATCTTTTTCATTTATAAATTTTTTCATATGTATTTATTGTATTTTATTTAAGTTCATCACAAACAGTGCTAATGATTAATTGGCAAGTTTTAGCCCCAGGATCAATATGACCAATAGCTCTGTCTGCCAAACCTGCTGCTCTTCCTTTGGTTGGTATTAATTCTTTTGTAGATAAAACACCGTCTTTAGCAACAAGATCTATTTGTTTGATGATTTCTTTTATTTCACATCCGGCATCTGTTAGAGATCTTAATTTTTCTGAAACGGGGATTAATACATCTAGCATCGTTTTATCTCCTAACTTAGCTTTTCCTCTTTGCATAATTGATTCTACGCCATGTGAAAAAGCAAGGCTAAAGTTTTGAAGGCTTTCCCTATCTTCAATATGTTTAGAAAATGCGATAAAAAAACTAGCAAATAAAGGACCCGACGCACCCCCAATAGAGGACATTAAGTTCATTCCTATTTTTTTGAAAGTATCTGGGATTGGAAGTCCCTTAAGATCTGATTTAATTGCTTGCAAAGCAAAGCTTCCTCTTTTTATATTAATATAATGATCCCCATCACCAATAGCCCGATCTAGGGACTCAATTTCATCCTCAGAATCGATAAAGCATTGGGCGACACTATCAATACATTTAATAATGGAATCGTTTCGCATCATCAATTAACGTAATTAAAATAGCAGTATAAAATGAATTTTTTAAGTTGAGTACAGTCTTTTTAAATGTATTTAATTTAAAAGGTTGTAATGAAATGGTAAGTAAAAATGAAAAGGAAGAGTGCCCCGCACATAAATGTAAACCGTTTATGCTTATGTCTTATTTAGCCGCTATATTTCTAGTGCTAGGTATTTGCGCGTTTTCAAAATATTTATTCTTTTAAACACTCACTATTGTTTAAATTTTAAGCAAAAAAGATTGAGAATCTTTATAGTTTTAAGAGGTATTTAATTAAGTTAAATGGTTGTATTTACTTAAACTTTTTCCATGTACCGCCATATTGATAAGTGTTTTCATGTTTCGATTTAATATCAAGTAAACATTGTTGGCATAAAAATACCCAGTCGTTATGTTCGTATTTACATCGATATAAAATTCTATGCTCAGAATTGCATTCAAAACATAATTTAGATCTAATTCTCATACCTGCAATTAAATTAAAGAAATGTAGGCTTGAGTTTTTAAATATTTATTTCGATAAATATAGATATGCAACCACAACAACAACTGCGATTACCACTACCATGAGAATTTTTTTGTTCGAACCACCACCTTGCTTTCCAAGCAAGCCATTTTTCCATTGCTCTAACTCTTTTTGATCATAAGCAGCCATATTAAATCCCACCTGTTATTTAAATATAATTATATATAATCATTATTTTAGGCAAAAAACAATGACAAGAGCAATTTATTTAAAAGCAGGGGGAGGTTACGAAAATGTCTTTATGGGCAATGATGAAATTTCTACCCCTCATGAAGACGAGGTTCAAGTTAAACTCCATGCAAATTCACTGAATTATCATGATTATGCAGTAGTTTCAGGTATTTGGGGACCTTCAGAGCAACGTATCCCAATGGCAGATGGAGCGGGTGAGGTGATTCAGGTTGGAGACAAGGTAAAAGACTTCAAAATAGGCGATCATATTTGCTCAACTTTTTTTCCAGGTTGGCTTGAAGGGGAAGCCAATGTTGATGGGTTTCAGACTGTTCCTGGGGATGGTATTGATGGATATGCAAGGGAAATGGTAAATATTTCAACAAATTCAATGACATTGGCCCCAAAAAATTGGACGCATGAGCAAGCGTCAACACTCACAACAGCCGGACTAACAGCATGGCGAACTTTATTTGAAGATTTTAATTTAACAAAAGATCATACTTTGCTAATTCAAGGGACTGGTGGCGTTTCAATATTTGCATTGCAGTTTGCAAAAGCAGTAGGCGCCCAAGTAATTGCTACTTCATCATCAGACGAGAAAATTGAAAAACTCAAGTCATTAGGGGCTGATTATTGTATAAATTACAAAAAGGATACAAAATGGTCAGAGCAAGTCTTAGATTTTACAAGGGGTTTTGGGGTAGATCATATTATTGAGGTAGGTGGACCTGGAACATTGGGTGAGTCAATCAACGCTATTAAGGTAGGTGGCCATATTTCGGTAATTGGTATTTTAACTGGGATAGAAGGCAGTCTTGATTTTGTTAACACCTTGATAAAACAAGTGAGATTGCAAGGTGTTTTGGTCGGAAATAGGGCTCAACAGCAAAGAATGATTGAATTTATAAATAAGAAAAAAATCTTTCCGATTATTGATCGTACCTTTAAACTAGAAGAAATTGTCACAGCTTTTAAATACCAAGAAACAAATCAACATTTTGGAAAAATATGTTTAAAAATTTAAATAAAAACAGTATTTTATTTATTAATTATAAAGTAATTTATTAGATAATTTGATGAGGAGATAATATGCCATTTGTAACAATTAATGTGTTAGAAGGTAAAGGAAAAGATTATATTAAAAAGGTTTCTGATAGTGTAAATGAAGCAGTGATTGAAACAATGGCTTTTCCAGATGATGATAGATACCAAGTAGTTCATCAATTGGCAGAGGACTGCATGCAATACCAGGGCAGACAAGAGGATAGAGTGATGATGCATCTTGTCATGCGATCAGGGAGGCCAAATAAGGCAAAACAAGCCTTTTATAAAAGAGTTGTTGAGTACCTAAATGAGAGAGTAGGTATAAAACCTGAGAATGTTTTTATTACAATTACTGAAAACCATGATATTGACTTTTCATTTAAAGATGGAATTGCTCAGTTTGTTGTTTAGGTAATAGAAACTAATCTAAATATGCAAGAAAACATCATCATCGTTGGATCATCAGGTAGCATTGGTAGTGAGTTTACTAATCTTTATATGGAAGATCAAAATGTAGGTAAGATTATCGCGCTATCCAGAAAGAATAATGACAAAGATCATAAAAAGATTCATTCAATTGAAATCAATTATAATGATGAGGAAACATTCAAAAATCTAAATGAATTATTATATTTAGACAATATCAGCAAGGTTATCGTAGCAACAGGTATTCTTCATACGGAACAAATCCTACCTGAAAAATCAATCAACAATATTGATAGCGATGCTATAAAAAAGGTTTTCCAAGTAAATACGTTTGGTCCAATCTTATTAATAAAAAAGCTAATGCCACTTATTAAGAAATCAGAAGGTGTGAAGATTGCTTTCTTGACCGCAAGGGTAGGAAGTATTTCAGACAACCAACTGGGTGGATGGCATAGTTATCGTAGTTCAAAATCTGCCTTAAATATGATGATAAAAAATCTTTCAATAGAGCTTAAAAGAATGAATAAGAGCCATATCGCCATTGGAATTCATCCTGGGACAGTCAAAAGTCAGTTATCAGATCCCTTTTTAAGGCATGTGAAACATGATATTTTCAGTCCAAAGGAAAGCGTAAATTTAATGGTACAAGTCATCAATAATTTAGGTGAAAAAGACTCGGGGAAATGTTTTGATTTTTCAGGGAAAGTAATAGAGCCCTAAGACTGATATTAAATATGAAGTAAATAAAAATTTAATAATTTCAACAAAGGAGTAATACTATGGTTGCAAGAATAATATCTGGAGTAATTGGGCTGTTTATGCTTAGTTCAGCATTTCGTTGGATTTTAAATCCCGAAACTGCTGCTGCTGGGTTAGCAATGGCATTAGTTGAAGGACCAGGAGATACGACAATGGGTATGAATACACAAATAGGCGATTTTACTGCTTTCTTTTTCACCGCTGGTTTGATGGCGTGTATTGGAGCGCTTAGAAATCAACATATATGGCTTTATCCGACATTAAGCTTATTAGGTTCAGCAGCAATATTTAGGATTTACGCAGGATTTTTTCATGGGGCAGATTTCCTTTTAAAGGCTATAGCTATTGAAATTGTAATTTCTGTCCTTTTAGGATTGAGTATCTTCTTAATGAAGAAATCAAGTACATAAGACACTTTTAAAATATTATGGGTATAAAAACTGATTTAAATGTCTCTGTTTTTGTCGATGAAGCGCTTAAAACAATTCAGCGTGGGACCGTCGATAGAAAGTCAGCATTTAAGTTACCCGTCCTGTCTTCATATTCTGAAAATAAAATATTTCAAAGAATAGTGGTTTCTAGAAAATATAACGAACTTGATCATGCTTTATTAATTTATACCGATCATGAGAGCAAAAAATATAGTCAATTAAAAAACAATCCTTCTTGCTCGTTACTTTTTTGGGATTCAAGAAAAAAACTCCAAGTGCAGGTAACGGGAACAGCTTCATTTTTAGATGATAAAACAACTTTTTGGGAAAAATTAAGTGAAACCCAAAAAAAAGACTATAGTATCGAGCCATACCCCGGAGAAAAAATACCAAAAGCTGATAGTTACAGTCACGGAAACACTAACGATAGATTTGAAGTGTTATCAATTAAGTTCAATTCGCTAGATATTCTTGAATTATCGCCAGAAGGGCACCGCAGAGCCAAAAGTATTTTAAATAAAAACGATCGGGAAGATTTTTGGGTAGCACCCTGATTTTATAATGTGCTTTGTAATTTATTATCAGTATTTAAAATACATCTTAAAAGACACTAATTTCCCTTAGGTTTAAGTTAAAATTTTACTAAAGTTTTTCTTTATAAGTTATTAATTTAAATATAATTTTTAATTATTTTTGACTAATAAATGGTGGAGGTAAGCGGGATCGAACCGCTGACCCCTTGCATGCCATGCAAGTGCTCTCCCAGCTGAGCTATACCCCCATATCTAATTAATCGCGATAGTTTTTTTCAGAATCAAATTGGCCCAAATCTACCTTTGGTTGGGGTTTCCAGCCTGATTTTTTATGCTCCGCAACAACGTTTGTAAAGATGCCACCCCTTACAAAAAATTTAGCTGTTAATCGCATAAATCTTGGCTCTGTTGCCTTTACAAGATCATCTAAAATACTATTAGTTACAGCTTCATGAAAACATCCCTCATCTCTAAATGACCAGATGTATAGTTTTAGACTTTTTAGTTCCACACAAGTCTTATCGGGGATATAATCAAGGTATAAAGTAGCAAAATCTGGTTGGCCTGTTTTAGGACATAAACAAGTAAACTCTGGAATTTGCATATGAATATGAATATCTCTTTCAGTGTTGGGATTTTCAAATGTTTCTAATGTTTTGGTAGGTTGAGCTGTAGGCTTTCCACCGAGTGAATTTTGATTCATAACTTAAACTTAAATATTTAAAGATGACATTATACTGCTTTGGACATATTCTTTTTCAACAAATTCTAATGATTGATAACAATTGAAACTTAAACAAATTAAATTAGCTGGTTTTAAAACATTTGTTGATCCCACAACAATTAAAGTTGATGCGCAATTGGCAAGCATTGTTGGTCCTAATGGATGTGGTAAATCGAATGTCACTGAATCAGTAAAGTGGGTTCTTGGTTCATCTTCTGCCAAGGAGCTAAGGGGCGGCACTATGGAAGATGTCATATTTTATGGAAGTGATACGAGGCAACCTATATCACGAGCAAGCGTTGAGCTTTTTTTCGATAACTCCGAAGGTATCGCTTCTCAAGCATGGGCGAGCTATGCTGAAATATCAGTTAAAAGGATAATTGAGAAGGAGAAGGGGTCAAGTTATTTCATAAACAACTCACAGGTACGAAGAAAAGATGTTGCTGACTTATTTTTAGGAACTGGATTAGGTTCAAAAGGTTATGCAATTATTGGACAAAATACTGTTTCACAAATTATCGAAGCAAAACCCGAGGAACTCAAAAACTTTCTCGAGGAAGCTGCTGGTGTAAGTCAATATAAAGAGAGAAGGAAAGAAACAGAGTATCGTTTGAGGGACACAAAAGAGAACTTATCAAGAGTTGAAGATTTACTTAGAGAAATTAATCAACAAGTTACTCGGCTTGAGTCACAGGCTGAAATAGCTGCTAAATATAATAAACTTCAAGAAAATTTAAAGTTTCAAGAAGCACAAGTTTGGGTGTTGAAAAAAAGAGATGCTAATGAATCATGGAGCAAGATAAAGGCTCGAATTGAAAACCAACAAAAAGAATTAGATCAATTCACTGCATCATTAAGAGAGATTGAAGTAAACGTTGAGAAAGCAAGACAAGAACATTCCGATAAATCAAATGAAATTAATACCGCACAAGCCAGATTTTATGAAGTGAATGCGCTTGTTTCTGATGCAGAAAATGCCTTAAATAATATCAAAAATAACCTTGATAGGTTAAAAGTTACCGTTGTAGAAAGTGAAGAAAAATTAAATTCTCACATAAACGCCATTCAGAGCATTGAAAAATCAATGGAAGAAAATCAAAGTTTAATACAAATTGAAAATGAAAAACTATCAAAACACCAAGCAAATGCAAGCGAAGATAAAGCTAGATTAGTAGAAATTGAAGCTGAATATAGGGCATCTATTGAAAAATTAGACATACAACAAGCAGAAAGCCAAAAAATTAATGAATTAATAAATCTAGAAACGACGAGGATTGATTACATAAATAAGAGCATTGAGGACTTACAGACCAGGAAAGCACAACTCAATGAGGAGTCAAAAAATATAAAGCAAAAAATTATAAATAAAGAAAATATACCTTCAATTGATATGGAAGATATTAATAAGCAGATTACTGTCTCTGATAAAGAATTATTAGAAAAAAAGAATTTATTAAGTGAGTTAGAGCAAGAAACAAAGAATTTTAATATCCAAAAAGAAGAGCATCTGAGAGAATTACAGCAAACAGAAATCCAGATTACTACTCTATCAAATTTTGTTGATAGCGAAATTGAAGATGAAGTTACCAACCAATTTCTCAAAAAAATCGATATTGATAAAGATAGAAATATTTTTAAAAACGTAAATATTGAAAAGGGCTGGGAAAAAGCTATAGGCTTTATTCTTGCTGATTACGCAAG
>Ga0181604_10003205_pt1 | contig 13897 bp, 11 predicted proteins | sample 041ome_12_FD_148663 | JGI IMG/M metagenome (GOLD analysis project Ga0181604, IMG submission 148663) | Coastal salt marsh microbial communities from the Groves Creek Marsh, Skidaway Island, Georgia - 041410US metaG (spades assembly) | ecosystem: Environmental > Aquatic > Marine > Intertidal zone...
GTTATCTAAATTGAAAACTCATATTCATGTTGTAACAACAGCTCCTAATCGCTATGAGTCTTTCAAAGTTGATGCTAGTAAATTTAATAAGTCTGATAATATTATTATTAATAGAATCAATATTCCAAGCCACAATAGTGGAATAATTGACCAAATTAGATCTTTTTATTCGTTTTACAAAGGTGCTAAAGTGTTAACGGCTAAAAATGAGTACGATATTGTATTTGCAACGTCATCAAGGTTGTTTACTGCATTTTTGGGGGCAAGAATCTCACGAAAAAAAAGAATACCTCTCTATTTAGATATTAGAGATTTATTTGTTGACACCATTTCTGATATTTTCTCTTTTAAGATTGCTTCTTTAATTCGCCCTGTCTTATATTTTATAGAAAGATATACATTTACTTCAGCAAAAAAAATTAATATTGTTTCTAAAGGCTTCCTTTCATATTTTAAAAAGCGCTATGCAGGCATTCCTTTAAGTTTTTTTACTAATGGAATAGATAAAGAGTTTATTCAAGCTTCGAGAGAGCATGATTTGAAAAGAGTTCCCGGATCCATAATTAATGTTCTTTATGCAGGCAATATTGGTGAAGGTCAAGGCCTTCACAAAATAATTCCTCAAATAGCTAATCGTTTAAAAAAAAGAATTAGTTTTAAAGTCATTGGTGCTGGAGGATTGGATCAAAAGTTACGTGAAAAAGTTGCAGAACTAGGATTAGTTAATGTTGACTTAGTGTCTCCCATGAGTAGAGAATCTCTAATTGAAGAGTATGTCAAGGCAGATCTTCTATTCTTACATTTGAATGATTATGATGCTTTTCAAAAAGTATTGCCTTCTAAATTATTTGAGTATGGAGCGATGAATAAACCAATCTTGGCTGGAATCAGTGGTTATAGTAGAGAATTTATAGAATCAGAAATTCCTGACTGTGTTGTCTTCAAGCCGACTGACTCTGAAGAGGCTGTAGAGAAATTTGAATCGATGAGTTACTCTATTAACCCAAGAGAGAAATTCATAAAAAAGTTTGATAGACAAATTATTATGAGTGAGATGGCACAGGATTTATATGGAGTTTGTTAATCAGTCGCAAAAAATTGTTATTACTGGAGGTAGTGGGTTTTTAGGCAATCACCTTCTTAAAAATAAGGCTTTTAAAGATGCTTTGGCGATTGGACGTTCTCCACTTCAAAACCATAAGCACTTTAAAATAGTCTCATTTGAAACAGGTGATGATTTGGCTGAAGTTTTTAATAATAAAGAAATTGTGGTTCATCTAGCAGCAAGGGTCCATGTTATGAATGACACTGCCAAAAGCCCTGTTGATGAGTTCCGTAATGTGAATACAGTAGGAACATTAAACCTTGCAAAGAAAGCAGCAATTGCTGGCGTTAAAAGATTTATATTTATAAGCACCATCAAAGTATTGGGCGAAAAAACAGAGCCTGGCCAACCTTTCAAAAATAATGATTCTTTAAACCCTCAAGATCCTTACAGTATTTCTAAGGCTGAGGCCGAAGCTGGCCTTAAATTAATTGGAGAAGATTACGGTATGGAAATTGTTATAATTCGTCCGCCTTTAGTTTATGGTAAGGGTGTGAAAGGTAATTTTGCGAACCTTCTTAAATTAGCTAAATTGCCTATTCCTCTACCGTTTGGTGCTATTCAAAATAGAAGAAGTTTAGTATCCATTGATAATTTAGTAGATCTTATTGTTATTTGCTTAAATCATCCAAAAGCAAAAAATCAAACCTTTTTAGTTAGTGATGATTATGATATGAGTACATCAGAATTGTTTCTAAGGCTTGCAGATGCTGGAGGCTATAAAACCTGTATATTTAGCTTTCCATTAGTTTTGCTTTCTATTTTTTTTAGAGTTTTGGGTAAATCAGCAATATATGAAAGGTTGTTTTGTTCAATGCAAGTTAATATTGACTTCACAAAGTCACAACTTGGTTGGAAACCACCTTTTAATGTTAATAAATCCTTAGCCAATTGCTGGTGTGAGGATATTGGGCGATAATTGAGATTAAACATATGAATATATTAGAGATAATAGGAAGAAATAAAGAATTATTAGGTGCTGATTTAGAGAGTTTCTCATGGGAGTTAAATTCTAAAATAGCTAGGTCTAAGTTTTTAGTAATTGGAGGTGCAGGATCTATAGGTCAGGCTGTTAGTAAAGAGATTTTCAAGCGTGAGCCAAAAGCATTACACATTGTAGATATTTCAGAAAATAATATGGTTGAGCTTGTGAGAGATCTTCGAAGTACTGAGGGCTATGGAAGTGGTGATTTTAAAACATTTGCTATCGATTGTGGCTCAATTGAATTCGAGGCAATGATATCTGATGAGGGGCCTTATGACTATGTTTTTAATTTATCAGCCCTAAAACATGTAAGGAGTGAGTCTGACCCATATACGCTTATGCGTATGATAATGGTAAATGTTTTTAACACTGTTAAGACGTTGCGATTGGCTAAAGAGATGGGTTCAAAAAATTATTTTTGTGTATCAACCGATAAAGCAGCTAATCCAGTTAATATGATGGGCGCTAGTAAGCGAATAATGGAAATGTTTCTAATGCGTGAGAGTCTCAACCAAAAAATCTCTATGGCTAGGTTCGCTAATGTTGCATTTTCTGATGGATCCTTACTTCACGGTTTTAATCAACGATTTGCAAAAAAACAACCTTTTTCAGCTCCAAATGATGTTCGGCGCTATTTTGTAACACCGAAGGAATCTGGAGAGCTGTGTTTGCTATCTGGATTGCTCGGCAACAATAGGGATATTTTCTTTCCTAAACTTAGTGAAAATTTACATCTTATTTCTTTCTCTGAAATCGCTGTTCGTTATCTAAGAGATCGAGGCTATGAGCCTCATGAATGTGAATCTGAGGGTGAAGCTCGCGACAGAGCTGAAGAGTTAATAGCCAGCGAGCGGTGGCCATGTTATTTCTTTAAGAGTGACACCACGGGTGAAAAAGATTTTGAAGAATTCTTTACTAATACTGAAGACTTGGATCTGGAGCGTTTTGAGACCGTTGGAATTATTCGTAATCAGCCTGAATTTCATGAAGCCAAGCTAGACGAATTTATGAGTGGAATAGAAACTCTGAGACAAAAAGGCACTTGGGATAAAGGAGACCTTGTTAAATTATACTTTAGTCTTCTGCCCGAGTTTGATCACAAAGAAACTGGCAAATACCTAGATCAGAAGATGTAATAATGGAACGTTTTTTTGACATATTTTTTTCTAGCTTGGCAATATTTGCTCTATCTCCAATACTATTACCAATTGTTATAATATTAAAGTTTTCTGGTGAAGGTGAAATCTTTTTCTTCCAGAAGCGCATAGGTAAAGATGGTCAAGTATTTAAGCTATTTAAGTTTGCAACTATGCTTAAAGACAGCCCAAACATGGGTACTGGCACAGTAACAATGAAAGGAGATCCAAGGGTCTTACCCTTTGGAAAATTTTTGCGTAAAACTAAAATTAATGAATTACCACAGTTGCTTAATATCTTGTTTGGGGACATGAGCATTATTGGGCCCAGACCACTTACTGCTCAAACCTTTAGCTCTTATTCAAGTGAGACCCAAGATATTATTAACAAAGTTCGTCCTGGTCTATCCGGCATTGGTTCTATAATTTTTCGAGGTGAGGAAGAGATTATGCATGGTGAGTCAGCTTCGATTGATTTCTATAATAATATTATTGCTCCATATAAAGGCTCGCTTGAAAAATGGTTTGTCTTCAATAAAAACATATGTATTTACTTTTTGGCAATTCTTCTTACTGTTTGGACTGTTGTTTTTCCAAATTCAAAAATTGTTTGGAGGGTATTTAAAAATTTACCCGAACCACCTGATGAGTTAAAAAAAGCATTGAAATTCTTACGATGATCGAATTCATTAATCTTAATAATGAAGTTCCTTTTATTATCTTTAAAGAAAAATATGAGCAAGCATTAAAAGCAGGTCAAAAAGTTATTGAAGCTATTTCAATTTCTTCTTTTAATAAAGATATAGCTGAGGTTGATTCAAGGTTTGTAAATCTTAAATTTATTTCAAATGATGAATTTATTTTTTTTAGCAATTATGATTCTCCAAAAGCATCTGCTTTTAATTCTCACAACCAAATAACTGCATTATTATATTGGTCCAGTATTAATGTGCAGATAAGAATGAAAGCTCAAATAAAAAAAACTTCTAAGGAATTCAATCAAGCATATTTTTTTAATAGATCAGAAGAAAAAAATGCATTAGCTATTTCATCTAACCAATCAAAGCCAGTAAAGTCTTATAACGAAGTTGAAGAAAATTATAATAGGTCTTTAAAAAATGATGATTTAAAAAAATGTCCTGAGCATTGGGGAGGTTACTCATTTTCCCCATACTATTTTGAATTTTGGGAAGGTCATGAATCAAGAATAAATAAAAGAGAGGTTTTTAATAAAATTAATAGTTCTTGGAAACAGTTATATCTTCAGCCATAATAAATGTTGCCAAATATGATTTTTAGTATAAAATCGTGAAACTTTAAACAAATGAATCAATTGCAACTTCGAAAAAATATCTCTAATTCTTTAATGTTCTACACTCCCTTTTTTTATAACTACTAGATATCCTCCGCTTCCTTGAAAAAAAATATTACTCCAATTAATGAAAAAATAAGAGCAGATGAAGTCATGCTTATAGATGCTAACGGAAATAAGACGGGAATCGTACCATTTAGCCAAGCTATTGAATCAGCAAGAGCAGCATCCTTAGATTTGGTTCAGGTTTCTCCATCTGACTCTCAACCAGTTGTTTGCAAGCTTTTAGATTATGGTAAGCACCTTTTTGATAAGAAGAAAAGCATTTCATCTTCAAAGGTTAAAGTTAAAAGAAATACCACCAAAGAGATTAAATTTAGACCTTCAACCGATGTGGGTGATTACAATATAAAATTAAAAAAGATAAAAAGCTTTATTCTTGACGGAGATAAGACTAAAATAAGCGTCCGATTTAGAGGAAGAGAGATTTTAAACAGTGACATGGGCCTTAATTTACTAAATAGATTAAGAGATGAGTTAGCTGATATTGCTCAGGTAGACCAAGAGCCCTCATTAGAAGGGCGTCAACTGCTTATGGTTTTATCTCCTCTAAAAAAGAAAAATTAATTTAAAATATCAAGAAATTTTTTATGGGATATAAACTTAAAACACATTCAGGAGCATCTAAACGCTTTAAGAAAACAGGCTCGTCTGTAAAAAGTAAAAGTGCTAATAGAAATCATATCCTAACTAAACAGTCTACGAAGAGAAAAAGACATAACAGAGGCCTTAATAAGTTGACAGGAACTGTTCTTAAAATGGCATCTGCACTAATTAGAAGGTAAAAGGTATGCCAAGAGTAACAAAATCAGTAACAGCTAAAGCTAAACATAAGAAAGTATTAAATGCTACTAAAGGTCATTATGGGGCTAGAAGCAGGTTATTTAAAACCGCAAAGCAATCAAATATCAAATCTCTTCAATATGCATTTAGAGATAGGAAAAATAGAAAAAGATCTTTTAGGTCTTTATGGATTTCTAGAATAAATGCGGGTGCAAGAGACCTTGGGGTATCTTATTCCAGTTTAATACATGGTATGACAAAAAAAGAAATCGTTATTGATAGAAAAATACTTTCTGATCTTGCTATTAGCGATTCATCTACCTTTGAAAAAATCGTCCAAACAGCTTTAAACTAATTTTCAAATGTCTAACTTAGACAACGTCGATCCGCCTTTAATCTCAAAGGTTAAAGGCTCATTACATCCTATAAATCAAGTTAAAGATTATTTAATTAATATGTTGGCTCAAATGGGCTTTCATGAAGTTGATGGACCTGAAATTGAAAGTGAAGAATTTAATTTTGACATGTTAAATATAAAAAAATCTCATCCTGCAAGACAAATGCATGATACCTTCTATGTTAAAAATAAAGGTTATGTATTAAGAACTCATACCTCACCCGTTCAAATAAGAAGCATGCTCAAAAGCAAACCACCACTAGCAATTACATCTGCTGGAAAAGTCTATAGAAAAGATGACGATGCAACCCATCTTCCCATGTTTCATCAGGTAGAGGGAATTTATGTTGATGAAGATGTTACTTTTGCAAATTTAAAAGATCTAATTCATCAAATCCTTCATAATTTATTTGGAAATGATGTTGAAATAAGATTCCGCCCATCATATTTTCCTTTTACAGAGCCATCTGCTGAGGTTGACATTCTATCAGAAAATGGAAAATGGTTAGAAATTTTAGGTTGCGGAATTGTTAATCCTATTGTACTCGAAAACTGCAAAATAGATTCCAACAAATACAGCGGTTTAGCATTTGGTTTAGGAGTTGAAAGAATTGCTATGCTTAAATATGGAGTTAACGATATAAGAGATTTCTATAAATCAAATTTAGATTTTTTGAATCAATTTAAATGAAAGTAGCATACAAACATTTGATTAACTTTATACCATCTAAACCCAGCATTGAGGATATTTCAAATAAACTTTTCCAACTAGGGCATGAGCATGAGGTTTATGAGGAAATATTTGATATGGACTTAACACCCAATAGAGGAGATTGTTTATCTATTAATGGCCTATTAAGGGATTTAGCTGTTTTTTTCGAAACTATACCATTTGGAGAAATATATGATGGGGATATAAAACCTTATGAGATAGATTTCATTAACAAAGCTCCAAAAGCATGTCCCCATATCTCTTTTTTAAAAATAGATATTGATGAAGATATAAAGCCTTATGAGGGTTTGTTACAGGGTTATTTTAATGATTTAAATCTTAATAAAAATAATTTCTTTACCGATATTTCAAACTATATTTCTTATGAGACCGGGCAACCAACGCATTGTTATGATGCTAATAAAATTAACAAAGTAATCTCATTAGAGATAATTAAAGGAGATTATGAATTCGAGCCTTTAGTTGGTGAAAAGATAGAATTAATTGGTGAAAACCTCGCATTTCTCGAAGGTAATAATGTTATTAATCTAGCAGGCATAATGGGCGGTCTAGATACTTCCTGTTCAAGTGATACAAAATCGGTAATAGTAGAATGCGCATACTTTGATCCTGAAATTATTCTTGGTAAATCAATTAAATATAATATTAATTCAGATGCTGCATATAAATTCGAAAGAGGTGTCGATCCTCTTTGTCATGAAAAAGTACTAAGAAGATTTATTAAAATTGTTGAAAATCATGCGAATATTAAGAATATAGAAGTCTTTAATAAAGATTATTTAAAATTTTCGTCAAACCCTATTTCTTTTGATGAAAAGAAGTTAAACAAAATATTGGGCACTTTAATTAATAAAAATGAAATTCAAAACCATCTTCGCAAACTAGGCTTTAGTATTACAGATGATAAAATTTTTCCACCTTCCCATAGAGCAGATATAAAGACAAACAATGACATTGCAGAAGAGATTGCTAGAGTCCAGGGTTATAACAATATTCAGCCTTCACCATTAGAAATTTATAGTCTAGATAATGACCATGAAGACTCTAAATTATTGGAAAAAAATATTCAAAATCATTTAATAGAAAATGGTTTTTTTGAGGTTATCAACAACCCTTTTGTGAAGAATGAAACACCAAATTCTATCAAAGTATACAATCCATTAGATTTAAACAGAAAGTATCTGAGGACTGATTTAGAAAATTCTTTAATCGATAACCTTTTATATAACGAAAAAAGACAACATGATTCAGTGAAATTATTTGAAATATCTAATGTTTATTTTTCAAGCAGCGAGATAAAAAAGAAAAAAATATTAGGGATAATCTGTAGTGGAAGGGTTGGAAAAAACTTTGTTGATTTCTCAAAAAAAATTGATAAAGACTACTTAATTAATTTATTAAAAAGCTTGTCAAGTGGTATAGAAATTAACCCTAAGCTTGTTCCAAGAGAAGATCTAGATTCAAAATCAAAAAACGAAATTGTGTATTTGGAGATTGAATTAGATGACTTAAGGGGTTACGGAATCGAAGACAAATGCGGGGCTTCAAAAAAATTAAGCAATGATAGTTTTATAAAATATAAGCCAATTTCTAACTTTCCATCCTCTACGAGAGACTTATCTTTCTCTATAAAAGATAATAAGGGTTACTATGATTTACAAAAATATATCCTTAATTTCAAACACCATCTTATTAAAGAAATTTTTATTTTTGATTTTTTTATCAATAAAAAAAATAATAATGAGATAAAACTTGGTGTTAGAATTATCTTTCAATCAAAGACGGCAACAATAACAGATAAACAAGTTAATAATATTATGCAAATTATAAAGGAACATACAATTTCTATTAACGGTGTAAGTATTCCAGGTTTAAATAGATGTTAATTTTTAAGGTATAATGACCAAGTGATTAAAAGCTATAAATTAATTTTTACAATACTCCTATCCATTTCTCTTGAAGCACAAGAGCTTGATTCAGATTTCATAAATACATTGCCAGATGACATTAAAAAAGATTTACAAGAGCAAAATAATAAAAAAAGTATTAGCAGTGAATTGAATTACAAGCCATATCTTTACTCATCGAAGCTAAAACAGGCTGAAGAACTACTCAGTTTGAAAGAAAGGTTAGAGCTAGACCTCCTTGAGCTTGAAAAAAGACTTTCTTTAGATGATGAATTTAGCAATGATAATAGTCTAAAGCTTTATGGGAGTGATTTTTTTAATACATTCCAAACTTCCTTTATGCCAATTAATGAACCAAATCCTGATTCTGATTATTCTCTCGATGTAGGAGATGTTTTAAATATTCAATTAATTGGACAGAATAATAACAATGGGAATTATGTAATCGCAAGAGATGGCTCAATTTCGTTAGAGGATGTTGGAAAGATTGTGTTAGCTGGCCTTAGTCTTAATGAGGCCTCTTCAATTCTAAAATCAAAAATAAATTTAACATATATTGGTACCGAAGCCTTTGTTACTTTAAAAGAAATTAGAGATGTCAATGTTTTGATTACTGGAAACGCTAAGAATCCCGGTATTTATACATTGACGGGTAACTCAAATATTCTTCATGCTGTATTTGCTGCAGGAGGTGTTAGTGAATTTGGATCTTTAAGAGAAATAAATTTAGTTAGAGATGATAAAGTCATAGAAACTCTTGATATTTATGAACTCTTAATTAATGGTAATTATAATTTAAAAAAACGACTACGGTCTGGAGATGTGATTTTTATTAAACCAAGAAAAGCTGTAGTTAAAATTGATGGAGCTGTGAACAGACCTGCTATATATGAAGTTTTCGATGACCAAAACTTATTTAGTATTATTGAATATGCTAATGGCATGACACGAACAGCAGATGTTCAAAATATCAGCCTTGAAAGAATATTAGATGGCAAATTAAAAACTATCCCAATAATAAATAAATCTCAGTTTAAAACAATTAAGGCTGAAGATGGTGATTTAATCTATATAAGAGAGTTCCCATTTAGGGAAGCAAGTATTAGTGGTGCGGTTATGAAGCCAGGTACTTATTTAATGTCTCCAAATGAAAATGTAAATAATCTTATAGAAAAGGCAGGTGGCTTCACCAAAAATGCATATTTAGATGGAGCAATCTATTTAAATGAAGACGCAAAAAAAATAAACAAAAAAGCTATTGATATTTTATATCAAGAATTTATAGATAACATAGTTGCTATAAGCCAAAAAAATACAGGCCAAAATTTTGATTTGGCTCCATTAATTTCATTAACAAAAGAAGTTAAAGATGTTGAAATGAATGGAAGAGTTATTATTGATTTAGAAGATAAAGACTCCCTTCAATTATACTCTATTAAAGAAAATGATTACTTGTTTATTCCTGAAATTAATAACGTTGTATATGTTTATGGAGAAGCTTCTTCAGAGGGAGCTGTTATGTTTGTTGAAAATAAGAGTGTAGATTATTTTGTAGAAAAGTCAGGAGGCTATAAAAAATTTGCAGATAAAAAATCAATTTACATACTCCACCCTAATGGTGAATCACAACTATATAAAGCTAAAAGAAACATTTTTGAAAGTTCTCCAAAAAGTGAAATATCAATTAAGCCTGGTTCAGTAATTTTTGTTCCTAGAGAGCTTGATGAGTCCATGCCAAGAAGACTTGCAGCTCAAGCCTATGTCTCTATTTTAGGTAACTTAGGAATAGCTTTGGCATCTTTATCATCTATTAATAATAATTAAAAAAAGATGAATGAAGCTAAAAGTTAGTTTTTGTTTAAAATCTTTATTTCTTATAATAAGTACTTTTGTCCATACAGATAGTTTTGAAAGTAACTTTTATAACAATCATGGATCTGTAGGTTTAATAAATATTCCAACAGCAAGATTTTTTGATGAGGAAGTTCATGGAGTTACTTTGTATGATGGAACCCCAGATCAAAAAATTACTCTAACTTCAAGTCCTTATGATTGGCTTGAAGCATCATTTTTTTATACAAACATACAAGGATTGCCATATCCAGGTTTTGAATATCAAGACTATAAGGACAAAGGCTTTAATTTAAAAATTAGATTAAAAGAGGAAGGCTACCTGCCCGCCATTGCTATTGGGTTAAATGATTTTGCTGGAACCGGTTTTTATAGCTCAGAATATATTGTTTCAAGTTATGGTATAAAAAATGTTGACCTTCATCTTGGATTGGGCTGGGGTCTTTTAAATGGTAATTCAAATCTAAAAAACCCTCTAAGCTACCTATCTGATAGATTTAATACTAGGGCTAAGGGTTTTACTAACCAGGGTGGCAGCTTCAATCCTGACCAATATTTTTCAGGACCTACGGTTTCACATTTTTATGGGATTTCTTATAAATTTAACAATAATTTATTTTTAAAATTTGAAAAAGATCCCATTAAAACGAATGGTTCATTAATGCCATACCCAGATAAAGAGAATCAATACTCTTATGGCCTAAATTATAAAATAAATAATAATTTTAATATCGGGTTGTCTTATGAACGCGGCAGTTATTTCTCATTAAGATTTAATTACAAAAATAACCCCAAAGTATCAAGATCAAATTACGAATATAAAGCAGCTGAAACAAGTATCAATGATAATAGCTACACAAAACTTATAAAAAATCTAGAAGAAAATGGAATAGGTGTTAACAAAATTACTGAAACTTCAAGATCGCTAGGCCTTGAGCTAACTCAATTTATTCACTCAGATATTGCATTAGTTGAACAAATCATTAAAGAGGCCAGCAGAGAATCAGGCATAAACAAAAATATAAAAAAAGATATAAAGATAGCTGATCTTGAGGCTATAAAGGAGATTGATGAATCATTTGAGAGAAGGGCAAAAATAATATACGAAAGAGAAACAAAAAGAGTGTTTAATACAAATACTGGTCTAAGATTTCGACCTTTTCTTGCTTCAAGGGAAGAGTTTTTTAAAGGAGCTTTTTTAATAGAAAATAATTCCGAAATTATCCTTAAAAAAAACTTATTTTTTAATATAAACCTCAAGTACAGTCTTGCAAATAATTTTGAAGATCTCAGATTTCCACCAGTTGACACTTTTCCAGCACAAGTTCGTTCAGATATTAAGCAGTACTTAAAAAATATGGATGATGGGGTTTTGATCGGACGCGCTCAATTAGACTATCATTATTCGCACAATCAATATAATCATTTTATGCTTACGGGAGGGGTGCTTGAAGATATGTTCTCAGGCTATGGTGCAGAATATCTCTATTTTAAACCAAATACTAACTACTCGCTTGGATTTGAGGTATTTCACGTTCAAAAAAGAGATTATGATTGGGGTCTTGGTCATTTAGATTATAAAAATACAACATATAGTGCCAATTTATATTATAGAAATTATGGCTTAATACCTTTCGACATGAAATTATCTGTCGGTGAGTACTTGGCTGGAGATAAAGGTTCTACCATTGAATTCTCAAGAAGGTTTAAGAGTGGTGTTAATTTTGGAGTCTTTGCCACATTCACTGATGTATCAACAGATAATTTTGGCGAAGGAAGTTTTGATAAGGGCATTTTTTTTAATATTCCAATATACGGAAATTTCATCAACTATACATGGAGACCTCTAACAAAAGATCCAGGAGCAAAACTAGTTAGGCGAAATTCTTTGCATGACTTATTAGTAAGGTTTAGACCTTTAGATTAAAATAGAAGACTGGTTAATAAACATAAGTCGCAATAACGTAACAGTTATGTTTAAAATATACACTTAAAAATCTTTATTTTTGCAAAAAAACGTGTCAATATAACCAACAATAAACTACAATACTAGCTTATATTTTTACTAAGTACTGGAGTTGGAGAAAATAACAATGAAATTTTACAAAAATATTAAAATCACTATGCTTGCATCGTTTGCTCTTTTGCTTTTTATGACGCCTGTTACAGCATCAGATGATGTTTTAAGTCAACAATCTATTGACACTATTAATGAAAGAGTTGGCTCTATGAATTACAGAGAGCTTGTTTCTGCTAAGTCTTCATTACAAAAAGAATTAATGGTCGCTGAAAAAAGCGTTGAAAATACACAAAGTCCATCTTCAAATAAAGCTTTAAGAACACGTATAGCAGAGATCACTGCTGAATTATCTGCGATACAAAAGGCTTTAGTTGCTATGGTTGCTGTTGGTGCTGTTTCAGCCCTAACTGATGATGGCTATAACGATGATGTACCTCCAGTCATAACCGTACTTGGTGATAATCCAGCAACAGTTGAACTCGGATCAACCTATGTAGATGCAGGAGCAACTGCTATGGATGCTTTTCATGGAGACACTAATGTTGTTTCTAGCGGCACTGTCGATACAAGCACTGTTGGTACATATACAATTACTTATTCAGCAACTGACTTAGATAATAATACAGCTACCGCATCTAGAACTGTTAATGTTGTCGATACAACTTCTCCAGTTATTACTCTAACAGGAGATGCCTCAGTTACTGTTGAGTTAGGTAATACTTATACTGATGCAGGAGCAACAGCTACTGATGCCTCAGGTGCTATTGAAGTGACATCATCTGGAACAGTTGATACAGCTACTGTTGGAACTTACACGATTACGTACTCAGCTACTGATGCTTCTGGAAATGCTGCTACTCAGGTAACAAGAACAGTAACAGTTGTAGATACAACAGCACCAATAGTTGTAGTAACAGGTGATAATCCTGCTACAGTAGAGCTAGGTACTTCTTATACAGATGCAGGTGCAACTGCCACTGATGCTTCTGGTGCTGTAACTGTTGTCACTACAGGTTCAGTCGATGTTGATACCGTAGGCTCATATACAATTACATACACATCAACCGATGCAAGTAATAACTCAGGCACTGCTACCAGAGTGGTTAACGTTGTTGATACAACAGTTCCGGTATTTACTTCTTCTGCAACATTTATAATTGATGAGGGTGACACAGACGTTGGAACAGTAACAGCTACAGATATCCAGGCTGTAACTTTCTCTATAGTTTCAGATGTTCTTTCTATAACATCAGCAGGTGTATTAACTATAGATTTAGCCGCATCTGATTATGAAGCTCAGTCTGACAATCCTGTGACACTTCCTTACGATGGAAGCACTTATGATATAACAGCTACAGTTACTGCTACAGACGCTAGCTCAAATGCTGCTACACAATTAATCACAGTAAGCATTAGAGATGTTGGTGGTCTTGATGATAATAATGAGACCGGAACAGGAACAAATACAAGCACAGCTACTGGAAATGGTACAGGAACTGGAACTGGAACAGGAACTGGAACTGGAACTGGAACAGGAACTGGAACAGGAACAGGAACAGGAACTGAAACTGAAACTGGAACTGGAACTGGAACTGGAACAGGAACAGG
>Ga0181604_10003231_pt1 | contig 13835 bp, 13 predicted proteins | sample 041ome_12_FD_148663 | JGI IMG/M metagenome (GOLD analysis project Ga0181604, IMG submission 148663) | Coastal salt marsh microbial communities from the Groves Creek Marsh, Skidaway Island, Georgia - 041410US metaG (spades assembly) | ecosystem: Environmental > Aquatic > Marine > Intertidal zone...
GCAGCTTCTAAATCAGGAGAACCTTTAAGTCCAACAGCAAAGGAATGTAATTGTGGATACCAAGCCGCTTTTAAGTCATTAGACTCTACTCTATTTTTTGAATATTTTTTTGCAAGAGCAGAAGTAATTGAAGAATCTAAACCACCTGAGAGTAAAACACCATAAGGAACATCACTCATGAGCTGTCTGTGAACGGCCTTTTCTAATGCATTTTGAAGGTCATCTAAATCTGTTTGATTGTCTTTAACATTATCAAATTTCATCCAGTCACGCACATACCATTTTTTTAACTTTCCATTTTTACTGTATAACAAATGACCTGGTGGAAAAATTTCTATTTTATTGCAAATACCCTCTAAAGCTTTTAATTCAGAGGAAACATAAAATGTACCATGTTTATCCCAACCCATATAAAGAGGAATAATACCCATGTGATCTCTTGCTATCAAGTATTCATCATTATTCTCATCATACAAAACAAAACCAAAAATACCATTAAGATCATCGATAAAATCAGGCCCTTTTTCATTATAAAGTGCTAAAATAATCTCACAATCTGAATTTGTTTGAAATGAGTATTTAGAATTTAATTTCTGTCTCAATTCACGATGGTTATAAATTTCGCCATTAGCAGCAAGTATTAAGCTTTTATCTTTAGAATAAATAGGTTGATTTCCTGATGCAGGATCTACAATAGCTAGTCTTTCGTGAGCCAACAAAACATTATCTCCACAATGAATACCGTTCCAATCAGGTCCCCTATGTCTGACCTTTTTAGACATTTCCAATACTTGAGATCTTAAAACATTTGAAGATTGTTTTAAATCAAGAGCACATACAATACCACACATTTTATTAAATTTTAAGCAAATATCTATTAATTATTTAAATATGTTATTAAAATTTAATTAAATGGTTTCATATTATAACATTATAATTGTTTTTTATTTAAAAACAATACTATTAAATAATAAAATTAAAAATAATATTTAAAAGTGAAACTTTTATTATTTTGGCATAAAACAATAAATAAAGATGAATTCAGTTATTTTATTGAATAATGTTACGATTAATCAAAACGGAATTGATGTTTTAAAAGATGTTAATTTATCAATAAATAAAGGAGAGTTTATCTATCTAATTGGAAAAACTGGGATTGGTAAAAGCAGTCTACTAAAAATACTTTATGGCGACATAACAGTTAATGATGGAAATGCCAAAATTTTGGATATCAATCTTTTAAAATTAAAACAAAAAAACATACCCTATTTAAGAAGACAATTAGGAATTGTTTTTCAGGATTTTAAACTCCTGCCAAATAAAACTATAAAAGAAAATTTAGAATTTGTTTTAAAAGCGACAGAATGGAAGAGTAAACAAAAAATAAATGATCGCATTAAAAATGTTTTAAAAAAAGTAAATTTAGAGGGAGTTGAAAAAAAATATCCCAACGAACTTTCTGGTGGAGAACAGCAACGAATTGCAATTTCACGAGCTTTACTAAATGATCCAAAAATTATTTTAGCTGATGAACCAACTGGAAATCTTGATCCAGCAACCAGTTTAGAAATAATGAACCTATTTAAAGAGATAAACAATAATGGCACAACTGTTATAATTGCTACTCACGACTATGAAATAATTTCAAAATTTCCAGCAAAAACAATTAGAATTGAAAAAGATAGGTTTTTTGAACTTTCTAAAAAAAACTAGAAAGAACTACTTCTTTTTCTTTCATTTTCTGTTAAAAGTATCTTTCTTAGACGTATTGTTTGTGGAGTTACTTCAACATATTCATCTTTTTGTATGTACTCCAAAGCCTCTTCTAGTCCAAAAGTAATTGGAGGAGCTAGCTTTACTTTATCGTCTGAACCTGCCGCTCTAACATTAGAAAGCTTCTTGGTTTTAGTAACATTAACTACCATATCATCAGACCTTGTATTCTCACCAATTACCTGTCCTGTATAAATTGAGTCGCCTGGACTGATAAAAAACTTTCCTCTATCTTGTAATTTATCCAAAGAATATGGAATTGCTGTTCCTTGTTCCATTGAAATAAGAGAACCAGTAATTCTTTTTGGCATATCTCCCTTAAACGGCTGAAATTCAATAAATCTGTGATTCATAATAGCTTCACCGGCTGATGCAGTAATAAGTATGTTTCTTAATCCAATTATACCTCTTGATGGTATCATGAATTTACAAAGCATTCTAGACCCCTTACTATCCATACTTAGCATCTCACCCTTTCTGACAGCTACTAATTCAATAGCTTTTCCAGAAACATGTTCAGGAATATCAATTACAAGTTCTTCAATTGGCTCTGATTTAACTCCATCAATTTCTTTTATTATTACCTGTGGCTGACCAATCTGAAGTTCATATCCCTCTCTTCTCATGGTCTCGATTAATACAGATAAATGTAAAACACCTCTACCATATACCAAAAACTTATCTGCAGATCCAGTATCCTCAAGTCTCATTGCGAGATTTTTCTCTAATTCTTTTTCAAGCCTATCTTTTATGTGTCTTGATGTGACATATTTTCCTTCTTTACCAAAAAAAGGAGAATCATTAATTGTAAACATCATACTCATGGTAGGTTCATCAATACTAATAGTGGGTAATGACTCTGGATTTTCAAAATCAGCAATAGTATCACCTATTTCAAAATTATCTAGCCCTACAACTGAACAAATATCACCTGCTTGAATTGAATCAACTTTTAATTTCCCTAAACCATCAAAAATATTTAGTTCTTTAATTCTAGATTTTATAACGGAACCGTCTCTTTTAACCAAGCTAACGTTTTGACCCTGATTTAATTCTCCCCTTTGAAGACGACCAATCGCTTCTCTTCCAGTAAAAGATGAATAATCCATTGAAGTAATAAGTAATTGAGTAGAACCCTCTGTAACTTTTGGACTTGGAACATGTTCAACAACAGCATCTAATAATGGCTCAATTGAGGTTGTTTGGTTTTTCCAATCCAATGACATCCAATTATTTTTTGCAGAACCATAAACTACTGGAAAATCTAATTGCCATTCTTCTGCATCCAATTCAAACATCAAATCAAATACTGATTCATAAACTTGGTCTGGTGTACAATTCTCTTTATCAACTTTATTAACTACAACTAGGGGCTTTAATTTAAGCTCTAATGCTTTCTGTAAAACAAATCGCGTTTGAGGCATTGGTCCTTCAAACGCATCAACTAAAAGAAGAACTCCATCTGCCATATTTAAAACTCTTTCAACTTCACCACCAAAATCTGCGTGACCTGGTGTGTCTATAATATTAATTTTAGTATCCTTATACTTAACTGAAACATTTTTAGAAACTATTGTTATCCCTCTTTCTTTTTCAAGATCATTATTATCTAATATGAGCTCTCCAACATCTTTGTTGTCTCGAAACAACTTGCAATGATGTAAAATCTTATCAACCAGAGTTGTTTTACCGTGATCAACGTGCGCTATGATGGCAATATTTTTTATTGAGCTCATATGATTAACAATTTCGCGCAAATGTAAGTTTTTTATATCTATTAAAACCTGCAAATAATATGAACTTAATTTTATTGATTAATTTAGCACAAAACATATACATTGATGATAAGTAATATTCCAAAAATAAATCATTCTAATTCAGGCAATTTCTTCATTATGGCAGGTCCTTGTGCTATTGAAGGAGAAGAGATGGCTTTCAAAATTGCTAATAAAATTTTGGATATTACATCAAAACTAGAGATTCCCTTTATTTTTAAAGGAAGTTTTAAAAAAGCTAATAGATCAAGATTAGATAGTTTTACTGGAATTGGAGACGAAAAAGCACTTTCAATTTTAAATAAAATTGGAACAGATTTAAAAATCCCTACAGTTACAGATATACATGAAATTAAAGATGCTGAATTAGCTGCCAATTTTGTGGATGTATTGCAAATTCCAGCATTTTTAGTCAGACAAACTGATCTTCTAATCGCTGCAGCAAAAACTGGCAAACACATCAACTTGAAAAAAGGTCAATTTATGAGTCCTGAAAGTATGACTCACGCTGTAAAGAAGGTTAAGGATTCTGGTAATAAAAATGTCTTTTTGACTGAAAGAGGAAGCATGTTTGGATATCAAGATTTAATTGTTGATTTCAGAGGAATTCCTGTTATGAAACAATTTGCTCCAGTTATTTTAGACGTAACTCATTCTTTACAACAACCTAATCAAAGTTCAGGTGTTACTGGAGGTAGACCTGAAATGATTGAAACCATTGCAAAGGCCGGAATAGCATGTGGTGCAGATGGTATATTTATTGAAACACACTTTGATCCAAAAAACGCTAAAAGTGATGGAGCCAACATGCTAGATATAAGTAATCTAGAAGACATTTTAGTTAAGCTAATTAAAATTAAAAAAGCATTGTAATAGGATATAATTTTAAATATTCTAATTAATATATATTTGCATTTCAAATTTTTTGTTCTTTGAAAATAATGGGGTCGACTGGTTTTGACAGCAGGTCCGATTAAATTGTAAGCAGATCGAGCGCTGGATTATCGCTCGTAAATATAATGATACCAAACCTTAAATGGCGAAAATAAATACGCTCTTGCAGCTTAATAACTGAATTATAGTAAGTTAAAGCCTTTGTCCCGCCAGGCGGGAAAGTGAGATGTCTCAGAACAGCCCTTGTTGACGGCGATTCATCATGAGACACCATTAAAGTCAACATAGAAATTCTAGTGCTTTGATAGAATTTCAAAATTAAAAAAGCTAAGTAATATTTGGGCAGTTTTCAGTCAGAATATTATCGAAAATTAATTGAAAACTAAATCTGTAGAAAGCTATTTTGTCGCTTGTTTGGACGAGGGTTCGATTCCCTCCGACTCCACCATATTAACCTCACTTAGTATAGTGAGGTTTTTTATTTATAAAAACTATTGTAATGATCTTCTCTATCTTTTTTTTTCATTCCAACAGTTTCATCAACAAACTTATTTCTATCCAATCTGGATTTAAAAACCCAAATACACACAGTATCTTTACTGTGGTAAATAGCTTTTAATTCATCGTCTATTTGACAAATTTCCACAGGTATTTCTGCTTTAATACAAATCATATTTTAATAATTACATTTTTCACCACTCTCAAGATTTGTAGATTTCCATAGCCTATTACCAGCCTTCTGAGCATAGCAAGAATTCGAGTAAACTAAATCATTACAAGCACATACAGGTTCATAAATTTCAATACATGTACCATCAGGCTCGGGAGCAACATAGCATTCTCCCAAATCCTCTTCAGTCCCGTTACAAGAAATCAATAGTAGAAAAAAAAGTATCAATTTAAATCTCATAACTCTATTTTTTTTGATAGGACAATTGCGTCAGTGTTAACAAAAGGCATTGGCATCATATAATCTTTTCTGGGATTAAAATTAAACTTTTCACTTTCAAATAAATCAAACGAAGTTTCTATTAAATTAAAACTAGGTGATAAATTTTCTTCAAAATTAAGTTCAATTGTAAGATCTTTATCAATAGAAGAGAAATAATAAGTAAGAAATTGACCTGGATCTATTTTAAAATCAGATTTATCAATTTCAAATTCGACTCCTTGAACTGACATCGAATTTAAAACAAAAGGATCATCAGTAGTTAAATTTATTTTATTAATTTTTCGTTCAGGCTTAACTTTAAACTTTAGGCTTCTTTTATTTCCAATTATCGTGTCTGATAAAATTTGAATTTTTGAACTTTTAAATTCTATAAATTCAGCTGAAGCACTTTGCTTGTGAGGGGTTCCGTACTTACTTGAGGATGAAAAAAAGGAAGCTTCTTTAATTGATTCATTTTCATTAAAAAACTGACTTGTGAATTCATCAAGATTCTCGTTACGTGAAAGCCAATAAGATTGTTTTGTGTCTAAATCTGAATAATAAAGAATACTATTAGGTTTCTTATTGTTTGAATCGTAATCATTATTTAAAAATGCTAAAACAAAAAAAGTTAAAGTCGTTAAAAGGGTAAAGTTTTTTATTTGACTTTTAAATTCAATATTTGAAAAAATTGGAAGTAATAAAACAAATACTAGAATAAGAAATAAAGAGGTTATAAATAAGTTGTCTAAACCTAATCCAACAGGAAACATCTTTAATTGAGGAGCAAAAATGTAAATTACTGGCATACTCAAAGCAGTCCAAATAATCATTTTTTTATAACTCTTAATATCTAGAAAATTAATCAACAGAATCGAAAACAAAACAAAGTATACTGGAATTATAAAGTATGCCGCTCCTTTTAAATAAAAAGAAATTAAAATATTGACTATTAGCCAAAACCCAAGAGGAGCAACTGATAAATCCATGCCAGAATTGTTTTTAAAAAAAGGATAATATATTGATAGAAGACAAAAAAGATTTAAAAAAATAAAAGCAGCAATGTAATAGTAACCATTATATGTAAACCCATGTAAAATATCAATATAGTCTGGATTTAAATAACTAATTAAATTCCAAAGAATTACTGTAACAGAAAGACAAACAAAAAGAGATACAAATAAAGCTAACAAACCATTTAAAATACCTTGGAGTGAAAGTTTATTGATGCCTATTCCTAGATACACAACAAATAAGTATAAAATAATAGAAAAAATTAAAAGTGGATAAATCCAAGAATACGGATAGTATACCATTTTTAGAAATGGAAAATTAAAGTAAACAAAATCTTTATCACTATCTAGTTTAGATAAATCAATGTTAGAAAAATGATTTAGCATAGACATAAAATAATCTGCTTGATGCATCAGAGTATTTCTGTCTAGTCTTTCATAAGAATCTAATGATGTGTGATAATCAAAATGATCTCCAATAAAAGCAAAATTAAAACCGTTAATATTTGCTTGTTCTCTAAAAACAGTTAAATCTGTATCATTTGGAAGCATTTTATAAACACTATACATTAGCGAGTTAGCTGCTGGGTATCCTGGCTTAGCATTAACAAACTCAGAGATTAAATTTCCGTTTTTTCCATTTGTTTCAACAAGCATATAACTTGGTCCACCACTTCCTCTTGCCTCAAAATTTAATACTAAACCAATATTGTCTACTAACCTGTGATTTTTTACAAAAGCTTGAGCACCTAGTAAACCAATTTCTTCTGCATCAGTGAATACAAGATGGATATCATTTACTGGAATAGTATTTTTGGATAAAAATGCTCTTACACCTTCCAAAATAGTTACAACTCCAGAGCCAGCATCACTTGCTCCATATGAAGCATGATGTCTAGAATCATAATGAGTAAGTAAAACAAGTGATTTTCCATTACCAGAACCTTTTATTGTCCCTATAATATTTGAAGTGTTAGTTCCAACACAACAAAATCTTGTAACCACTTGGTCTTGAATTTCAGATTCAAGGCCCATTTTATTTAGTTCATTTAAAATATAATCTCTAACCTTAGTGTGATATTCTGATCCAGTGTAATGAGGTTTTTTTGAGATTATTTTAAGATGCTCAAGTGCGTTATCAATTGAAAATCCAGTAACATCAATTTTATTTGAATTACTTGGAATTAAGTCATTATAACTAAGATAAACGGTAAAGGATATAATAAAAATTGATAAAAATGTAAGTAGTTTTTTCATAGGCCTTTAAATAAACGCTTTAATACTGCAGTCAAAAAAATACTTTTTGGAAAACTTAACATTATTTTAAATTCTTCTATAAAATTGGATTTATTATCCAAAAATTTGAAAATAGTTTTAGAATTATTTTTTTTAAACATGTCTGAAAATAGTTTTTTTCCAAGATCATTTTCTTTATATAAAACATCTAAAAAAATCAAATCATAAAACCAGAATCGATCTTTTGTCATAAAGTTTTTAAAACTTTTACCAGTTTGTAAATAATCAGCAATCCTAGTGGTATTCTTATCTATATTTTTAAAGGTATATCCAGTGCTTGGTTTACTCCAACCTCCAGCCGAGCCAATATTTAAAATATTTTTTGAATTATTTTTAAAAAAAGGGAAACATGTCATAGGTATTTTACCGGATTCCTTTGATGTGACTTTATAATCACTAATTCTGGATGAGTTCAAATACTTTTTTATTGCATCTTCATATTTTTGAGGTTCCAATAAGTCTTTTGAAAATAAAGTATATTCAACCAATGCCTCGGTTTTTGAAAACGGAAGAACATACATGAACTGTGTTAAATCATTCTGTTCAATAGAAAAATCCATAAATGTTGCTTTATTGGGATTAAAACATTCATTATCAGTTTTAATTACCCAACCTTCAAAATGTTGGATTAGCAATGGATATTTGGTATTTGTTCTAACCTCTGCCCAGTCCATTATACTATTAAAAACTTTTGAACACGTAAAACTATTATTTAAAGTATCAACAGTACAATGAGTTTTATAATCATTGAAGTTTAAAACATCTGCATTTAATACTTCAATACAATCATTAGTATTAATTAAGGAATTTGAATAATTATAAAATTCAGAGCTAGATAACATCTTATAATCGAGAGAGCCTAAATCCAAAGTTTTTTTATAATCATTACTCTTAAAAAATACATTATCCCACTTGCATTTTATAATTTCATCCCAAGTTGTATTTTTACTATCCCAAAAACATAAAGTTCTGTCGTTTTCAGTTTTTGGAAAAATTGGATCTATAAGTAAAACTGATTTATTTGACAGTTTTGTATTCTGAGTTAGTTTAACGCATAACAACAAACCTGAAATCCCTCCGCCACAAATTATATAATCGTAATCTAACTTCACAGTAATAAATATAAATATAATTTGGCATCGTACTGTAAATATGTTCAATAAAAAAAGCCGCTTAAAGCGGCTTTTTAACTAATAATAAAGAATTATTATTATTTTGAAACGGCTAGGTTATATACAACTAAACCAAATCCAATTTTGTTAATTGAATCACCAACGTTGTAAACAAAGTCAATGTTTTCAGCTGAAACCATGCTTGTCATGAATTCATACCACATACCATCTCCAGTTCCAATCATGTATCCAATTGGATAGATTGCCCATCCTATAAGAACAAAAAGAACTAAAGTGTTATGAGCAGACTGAACTGCACCACCAGCTTTTTCCGCTAGCTTTGCCAGGTCACCGAACTTGATAAGGTATACAATGTAGAAGTAAGCAGCACCAGATAAACCACCCCAAGCGGCAGCATTTCCAAGTCCAGCTTCACCAACATAACCAGTTACAAGCATTACAGTAGACGCCCATACTAAAGTTTTTAGATGACCAGTGGTAGCACCTGCAGCTTTAAGAATTAGATAGAACTCAACGCACATTAATGGTACTGTTAAAATCCAATCTACATATCTAAAAATTGTAGTACTATCACCAGCAGCGTGAGCATCTCTCATGTACATATAGTGAACGGCAGCGATAAATGTAATTAAACCAGAAACTAAAATAGAAGATCTCCATTTTGAGTCAACTGCATTTAAATTTAGAAAGAAAAAGACAGATGCTGCCATCATTGCCATTGTTCCAATCCAAAAAGTGATCCCAACTAAATCGTCTCCAGCTGGTACATCACCAAAAAAATAAAAAGTGTTTAAAAATAATTCCATAATTTATAATTTATTATTTTGTTTAATCTCAAATATATAAAAAAAGTTTTGACATTTACTATGTTTGTATCATTAAAAGGCCAAAAAAACTGATGAATTCATACTTTTTAAACAATTTTTATTCGAGGTTAATAATTTTAAGTACTATTTTTTGCATAATTCTTTCTTTGGTAATTCCTGAGTTGATTCTTAATATTTTAGCATTTTCAGGCATTTTAACCTTTGGAATCATTCATGGAGCAAATGACCTATTTTTAATCGATAAAGTATCTACAAAAAAAAATCTAAAAGTCCAGTTTACATATTACTTATTAATGGTTTTAGGGTTTTTTATCTTTTTTTACAGCTTTCCTGCTCTTGCTCTATTAACGTTTGTTTTTTTAAGTTCCTACCATTTTGGTGAACATCAACTGACATTATTTAATAAAAAGGAAGTTAGCTCTATTAAATTTTTGTATTTCAGCTATGGCTTAACAATATTCTCATTAATATTTTATTTTAACTTAAACCAGGTTAATGAAATAATTTTTGACATAACATCTATTAAACTGAATTATAATTTTTATTACATTATTTTAGTAGTATCGTCTTTTCTAACCATCTCTCAAAGTTTATTTTTTTATCGATCACTCAAAGATCAATTGTTAATACAAGTTTTACTAATAATACTTTTTGTAATTACTTTGAACTTTTCAAATTTAATATGGTCATTTGGAGTTTATTTTGTGATTTGGCATAGTCTTCCATCAATAATCGAACAAACAAATTTTTTATATGGAAAAACGAAGAGAGATAATATTATTAAATATTTTAAAAAAGCTTCCTTCTACTGGATTCTTTCATTGTTTGGATTAGTATTTACGTATTATTTCTTCTATGAAAATCAATCCCAATTATTAAGTATTTTCTTTTCATTTTTAGCTGCTATTACATTTCCTCACACATTCGTGATTGCCAAAATAAAAAAACCCTCAAAGTAGAGGGTTTTTATAAAATAAATCTGGAAGATTATGATTTTTTTCTATTTGCAATAAAGCTCTTAACAAAGAAAATCATAGCAAATACTGATGAAGCAATCATAACTGAAACTCTTGCAACTCCTATATTTTCTCCCCTTTCTATTGCGCCATTAAGAGGCATAAATAAACCTAGTAGACATATTAAGGTTACTAAAACCGCTATATGAGCTACAACTTTGTTTTCTTTTTTTACACCAGGGCTACAAAATAACAAAACCCATCCAAAAAGTACAGGAATGATTGCAGTTCCTGATGAACTTTCTAAATAACCCCACAATCCAACTCCAATTAAAATAATTGAATTTATAATGTTTGCTTTAAATGAATTCATAGTAAATATTTAAATTTCAAAACAAAAATAGGTATAATTATTATAAGCCGTTTATATAATCCGAAAACGAGTCGCTAAAAGATAAGCCTCTTGATGTTCTTGTAAGGTTAACTTTTTTATAAGAGGATAAACCCCAAAGTAAAAACTCACACATAAAATTTTCATTCACCTTATCAATATCTGGAATCTGTTTCTTTATAAATAGTTTTAAAATTTTAATTGTCTTAAAGGTGTCGCTATAAGCTTTATTGTCCAAATTTTCATCAATAAACAGCTCTTTATCCTTAAACCAATCTATAATATTAACGTATGGATCAAACTCATCAGGTTTGCTTAACTTCTTGATTTTTGGGAAAAAATTGTTAAAGAAAGTTTTGACTGACTCCAAAATTAACAACCTTGATATTTCTACTGCTCCCTCCTGCTCACCCTCATAAACTAATTCAATTTTTCCATTAATTGCTGAGATAACCGCATTAAAATCAGTCATTCTAACACTTGTTTTAGATTCTCCATTTATTAACATTCTTCTTTTAGCTGAACTAATTAAATTTTCAAATGCAGAAATAGATAATCTAGCACTTACACCGCTCTTAGAATCTACATATATACTTTCTCTGGCCTCAAAACTTATTTGTTCAATTAAATCTTTAGCTAGTTCAGGCACATATATTCCTTCCATGTTTGTATTTGAGAACTCCTGCTGTGTAATTAATTTAGCAATTTCTATATTTTTTGGGTAATGAGTCATTATTTGTGAGCCTATTCTATCTTTTAAAGGAGTTACAATGCTTCCTCTGTTAGTGTAATCTTCTGGATTTGCTGTAAAGAGAAATTGTAATTCAATTGGTAACCTTATCTTAAAACCTCTAATTTGGATTTCTTTTTCTTGAAGAATTGAAAATAATGATACTTGTATTCTTGCTTGCAAATCCGGAAGTTCATTTAAAACAAAAATACATCTATTTGCTCTTGGAATCATACCAAAGTGAATAACACTTGGGTCAGAATATGATAGTTTTAAAGTTGCTGCTTTTATTGGATCTATATCTCCAATTAAATCTGCAACTGTAACATCAGGAGTAGCTAATTTTTCAAAAAATCTATCATTTCTGCTAACCCAGTCAATGGGAGTCGCATCTCCCAATTCTAAAATTTTATTTTTAGCAAAATGAGATATTGGATTAAAAGGATCATCATTAATTTCAGAACCTTTAACTATTGGAATCCATTCGTCTAATAGATTGGTCAACTGTCTAGCTAACCTTGTCTTTGCTTGACCCCTTAAACCTAATAAATTTATATTGTGTTTAGATAAAATAGCCCTTTCTAAGTCAGGAATCACAGAATCATCATATCCATAAATTCCGTCAAATGTAGATACACCATTTGAAAGATTGTTTTTTAGATTTTTTATCATCTCATCTTTAATATCCAAGGAAACGTATCCTGAATCTTTTAAATCCTTTAGTGTGTTTATTTCACTATGCATATTTATAATCTTTTTTTTCTATTTGTTTCATAGTCCTCAAATATCATCTCCCCTAGCCCTTTAAGTCCAGTGTAAAAAGCTTTACCTTTATTAGCCTGTGTAAACTCTTGTACAAATCTTTTAAGATAGGGGTCCTGTGCTATCATAAAAGTTGTAATCGGAATATTTAATCTTCTTGCCTGTTGAGCCATATTATAACACTTATCTACAATGTAAGAGTCTAAACCATTACTATTCTTATAATATGAACCATCTTTTAATTTCAAACAGCTTGGTTTTCCATCCGTTATCATAAAAATTTGTTTATTTGAGTTCCTATTTCTTCTAAGTATATCCATCGCTAACTCTAACCCAGCTACAGTGTTAGTGTGGAACGGACCAACATTAAGGTAAGGAAGTTCTTTAATAGATATTGGTCTAGCATCGTTTCCAAAAACTATAATATCTAACTTATCTTTAGGGTATCTGGTTGTAATAAACTCTGATAAAGCCATAGCAACTTTTTTAGCTGGTGTTATCCTATCCTCACCATAAAGAATCATACTATGACTTATGTCAATCATCAAAACTGTACTCATTTGTGCCTGATGAAACTGGTCATTAATAACCAGATCACCTTTAGATAGTTTAAAATCATCCAAACCTCCATTAATGTGTGCATTTTTAATACTTTCAGTTATGGCAATTTTTTCGATTGAATCTCCAAATTCATATTTCTTTAAATCTCCTGAATCGCTCTCACCCAACCCTGTATATTTTGTATTATGATTTCCATTACCTGCTCTTTTCATTTTGCCAAAAATTTGCTTTAATGCATGTTGCCTTAATAGCATTTCGGTTTTAGCTGTTAAACTAACCCCTTCTCCATTTTTATCATTAATAAATTCTTTTTTTATATAGCCTTTATTAAATAGATCTTCGATAAAATCATCCATAGTATAATCATCTGTAGTCAAGACATATTCTTTATCTAGCTCTTTTAACCAATTTATGGCTTCATCAAAATCTCCGGATGTGTAAGTAATGAGTTCTTTAAAAATTTCGAATAATTTCTCAAAAGGTGTTTGAGATTTGGATTTAAAATTTGTGAATAAAAAACCAGATTGTTTTATTATGCTCATATTAATTAGACGCGGATGTATGATCGCTAATTATAAACCATTTGTTATTAATTTTTTTCCAAAGTAGTGTGAAATGACCATAGCTATCACTGGAGTTCCTTTTCAAATAATACTCTCCTATTAAATAAGCAGAATTTTCTGAGACCAACCTTATTTTTTTAACATCAAAGGACAACTTGCCCATAATTTCAGCATTAGGATAAGAATTAAGATATCTCTTTTTTATGTTATTCCATCCATATGTAGGTCCG
>Ga0181604_10003242_pt1 | contig 13810 bp, 14 predicted proteins | sample 041ome_12_FD_148663 | JGI IMG/M metagenome (GOLD analysis project Ga0181604, IMG submission 148663) | Coastal salt marsh microbial communities from the Groves Creek Marsh, Skidaway Island, Georgia - 041410US metaG (spades assembly) | ecosystem: Environmental > Aquatic > Marine > Intertidal zone...
TAAGTGGCACAATTAACGTTTTGGAGTTAGCCAGAAATCTAAAAATTAAAAAATTCATTTATGCAGCTTCGTCATCATGTTACGGGCTTGCAAAAGTTCCTACAAGTGAGTCTCACCCTCTAGATCCAAGATATCCATATGCTTTAAGTAAATTGATGGGTGAAAAAACTTGCAAACATTGGTCTGAACTTTATAAAATTCCTTATATTTCAATAAGAATTTTTAATGCATATGGCCCCAGAGTAAAAACTACTGGAGCATATGGTGCTGTATTTGGAGTTTTTTTTAAACAAAAACTTAGTGGTAAACCTTTTACACTAGTGGGGAATGGAAACCAGAAAAGAGATTTTCTTTTTGTTACAGATGTAGCAAATGCATTCTATATGTGTGCAATATCAAATAAAAAAAATAAAGTTTATAATTTAGGTGCTGGTGCACCACAATCAATTTTAAGTTTAATAAAAATATTAAAAGGTAAATTCATAAAAATTCCCAAGAGACCCGGTGAGCCTAATTGCACATGGGCAAATATAAGTAAAATTAAAAAAGAAATTAAATGGACTCCAAAAATAAATTTTAAAGAAGGTGTAAATATTATGCTTAAAGATATTAATAAATGGAAGGACGCACCATTATGGAATCCTGTTAAAATAAAAAATGCAACTAAAACGTGGTTTAAATATTTAAGTTAATACAATAATTTAATTTATGAGTATTGAGTTTTTTTCTAAATATAAACATAAAATTGTAGATATAGATTTTTTAAAAAAAAAGATAAAAAGAAAAAAAGTAGTTTTATGTCATGGTGTTTTTGATGTTGTTCATCCAGGTCATATTAGGCACTTAGCTTTTGCAAAAACTAGAGCTGATATTTTAGTTGTAAGCATTACACATGACAAGTTTGTCTCAAAAGGAGTTTATAGACCACATGTACCTCATTATATAAGAGCTGCAAATTTAGCAGCATTTGAGATGGTTGATTATGTAATAATTGATCATAATAAATATTCTCATAGTATTATTAAAGCTCTTAAACCAAATTATTTTGCAAAAGGTTTTGAATATTCGGCAAAAAATTTTAAAGCTACAGAGGAAGAAAATATAATTGTAAAAAAGTATGGGGGTGAAATGATTTTTACCCCGGGTGATATTGTTTACTCATCTTCAAAATTTTTAGAAAATGAAAAGCCCACTTTAAAGTTTGAGAAATTATTAGTTTATATGAAGGTTGCCAAGCTATCTTTTAATGATTTAAAAAAAATAATTCATGATTTTAAAAAATTTAAGATTTTAGTTGTTGGAGATACAATTATTGATAAATTTACCTATACCAATTTAATTGGTGGTCAAACAAAAACGCCAACTTTTAGTGTTGTCAAAACAAAAGAAGTCGATTTTGCGGGAGGAGCAGCAGTAGTAGCGAAACATATAAAGTCTACTGGCGCACGAGTTTCTTTTGCAACTCTTACAGGAAATGACTTCTATAAAAATTATTTAATCAATGAAATGAAAAAAAATAAAATTGATTTAGAGTTGATAGTGGATAAATCAAGACCAACAACAATCAAAAATGCAATTATAAATAATGGTTATAGGCTTCTTAAACTTGACACTCTTGATAACAGTCCAATCAAAAGAAGTGAACTTTTAAAATTTAAAAATATTATTAAAAAATTTAAAAACCATGCGGTTATATTTAGTGATTTTAGGCATGGTATTTTTAATAAAGAGACTATTGAAGTTTTAGCAGGAGCAATTAATAAGAAAATATTTAAAGTTGCAGACACTCAAGTTGCAAGTAGATGGGGAAATATTGCTGATTTTAAAAATTTTGATTTGATAACACCGAATGAAAAAGAAGCGAGATTTTCTCTAGCAGATCAAGATTCTACAGTAAATAAACTTACAGAAGAATTATATGGCAATAGTAAATATAAAAATATTATTCTTAAATTAGGCTCTAAAGGAATTTTTTCTGTTGATAGAACAAATAAAGATTTTGAAAAACATCAAGGTTTTAGCTTAGATTCTTTTGCAGAAAATATAATTGACCCTGTAGGGTCTGGAGATGCTCTCTTATCTTATTCAACACTAGCAATGCTTAGTACGTCAAATTTGCTTGCAGCAAGTATTTTAGGATCTATTGCTGCTGCATGTGCGTGTGAAAAAGATGGAAATACTACAGTTACTCCAAATGAAGTAGTTAATAAAATTAACTTTATTCAGAAAAAATTAAAGTTAATATAATGAAAAAAGCAATCATAATTGGTGAAGGTATTCAGGGTAAAAAAAGACTACTCTCTTTGAAAAAATATTTTAAATTTGTAGGTTACATAGACCCCGTATCAAAAAAAACTAAATATAAAAAAATTAGTGATATTCCAACTAAATTATACGATGTAGCATTTGTTTGTGTTCCAGATAAAAATAAAAAAAAAATTATTGAATATCTTATCAATAATAAAAAACATACACTTGTTGAAAAACCACTAAATTTAAAAATAAATGAATACAGAACTTTTCAAAAAGTCGCTAATAAAAATAAGGTAATTTTATATACAGCTTATAATCACAGATTTGAACAAAATATAATAGCGGTGAAAAAAATTTTAAAAAAAAATATTTTAGGCAAGGTATACTCAATGAAACTTTTTTATGGAAATGGAACTTCAAAGTTAGTAAAAATGAGTAATTGGAAGGATAGTGGAGATGGAGTAATTTCTGATTTGGGGTCTCATTTATTTGATATGATCTTTTTTTTGCTGGGTGAAAAAAAACGTGATGTCCAAATAATTGATAAATCTAAGCATGAAAATAAAAGCTACGATCATGTTGCTGCTAAGCTTTCCAGTAAAAATGATAACTTAAAAATTTTTATTGAAATGACTTACTTGTCATGGAAAAACACTTTTAAATTAGATTGTATTTGTCATAAAGGATCAGTCCATATTGATGGTTTGTGTAAATGGGGACCTTCAGTTTTAAGTATTAAAAAAAGAATTTTTCCATCAGGTTATCCAAAAGAAAAAATTAAAAAAATACAAAGTAGAGACATTACATGGGATCAAGAAGCAAAGTTTTTTCGAAATTTAATAAATAATAAAAATAAAACTTCTTTAAAAAAAGACGAATTAATTTTTTATAACATAAACAAACTAATTAGATAAAATTTATGAAGATAGGTTTTTATGGATTAACTCATCTTGGAATTACATATCTATCAGCAACAGTTTATAAGGGATTTGATGTTATCGGTTTTGATGATAACGAAGTAATTAAAAAAATTAAATCAAACAAATATATAAAAGAACCACATATTTTTAGTGTTTTAAAAAATAATAAAGAAAAAATTTTATTAACAAGCAATTTATCTAATTTGAATAAATGTGATTTAATTTTTTTTTCATATGACACCCCAATTAGCAACAATGGAAAGTCTATTGATACTTTTATAAAAATAAAAATTAATAGATTATTGAAAATATTGAATAAAGATAAAAAGCTAATTATTTTATCACAAGTTAATCCAGGTTTTACAGAAAATATCAGATGGAATAAAGATTTACTCTTTTATATGGTTGAGACACTAATATTTGGTCAAGCTTTTCAAAGAGCAATAAATCCTGAAAGAATTATTTTAGGCACAGCAACTAAGGGTTCAAATTTAAAAATTTTACAGAATTTTTTAAAGAGTTTTTGTAAAAAGTTCATTATTACAGATTATAATTCTGCAGAATTTACAAAAATATGTATTAACATATTTTTGATCTCTAGCATATTTACTACTAACAATTTGGCAAGTATCAGTAAAAAAATTAAAGTAAACTGGAACGATATTGTTAAAAGTTTGAAATTAGATAAGAGAATTGGAAAATATGCATATTTAACACCTAGCATAGGTCTATCTGGAACTAATTTAATTAGAGATTTAAATGTAGTTCATGATTTGTCAAAAAAAAATAATTTATCATCTGAATTATCTGGGTATTGGGTTAAAGAGTCAGCTAATAGAAAATGGATAAAAGATCAATTCAAAAAAATAAAAAGTAAAAATAAAAATTTGAATTGTTTGATACTAGGTTTATCGTATAAAGAAAATACTGACTCAATATTAAATTCTGTTTCAATTTATTTTATTGAACAATTTAACATATTAAAAAAATGCAAATTTACATGTTATGATCCGGTTGTAAAAAAGATAAATTATAAAAGTATTAAACTTATTGAGAACAAATATTTTTATAAATTCAAAAAAAAATCAAAAAATGTTTTATTAATATTGACTCCATGGAAGGAGTTTAAAGATCTAAAAAAAGAATTTATTATGAAATTTGATTATGTAATTGACCCATATGGGCTTATAATTAAAAATAAAAAGATAATTAAAAATTATATTTCTCTCGTTTAATGTTTAAAAAAAATAAAAATAAAATTATTATACTTGGCAAAAATGGCTTTATAGCTTCGTCAATTATTTCAGAGTTAAAATTAAATAAATTCAGTATAAAAAGTTTTTCAAAAAAAGAATTAAATTTATTAATAAATAAAGATTTAAAAAAATTGGAAAATAAAATTAAAAAAAACGATATTTTGCTATTTTGCAGTTCAGTTGCCCCAGTTAAAAATTTAAAGATGTTTTATCAAAATATAAAAATGAGTGAAAATTTCTTAAAAACAAAAAATTTAAATAAACTCTCAGCAATTTGCTACTTGAGTTCAGATGCAGTTTTTTCAGACTCAAAGCAAAAATTAATAGAAAGTTCAATAAAAGAGCCAAATAATTTACACGGCTTAATGCATTTAACGAGAGAAAAATTGCTTAAGCTATCGCATAAAAAAGTTTTTTGTATAAGACCCACCCTAGTTTATGGAAAAAATGATCCTCATAATGGATATGGTCCAAATAAATTTTTAAGAGATGCAAAAAAAAGAGGGGAAATTAAAATTTTTGGAAATGGTGAAGAAATAAGAGATCATATTAATGTTAAAGATGTTGCTAAATTATTTGTAATGATAATTAAAAAAAAAAAATTTGAAGATTTTAACTTTGTAACAAGTAAGGAGAAAACCTTTTTAAATATTGCAAATGAAATAAAGAAAAAATTTAAAGATATTAAGATTATTAGAATCAAAAGAACTGTTCCAATGCCTCATAATGGTTATAGAGTATTTGACAATAAAAAGTTAAAAAGACTAAATGTTAAAATTTCAGAATTAAAAAAATATGTAAAAAACTATGAATAAAATAAACTTATTAAAATCATTACCGACATCCAAAAGAAAGGTTGAAAAAAGATCTAGTTCAAAAACTGAAGAAAATATCAGAATATCTAGATTATATGATATCGACTATTTTGATGGTTCTAGAGATTATGGTTATGGAGGATATAGTTATGATGGTAGATGGGTTCCAGTTTCAAAAGATATTGTAAATTTTTTTGATTTAAAAAAAGGATCCAAAATTTTAGATGTTGGTTGTGCTAAAGGTTTTTTAATTTATGATCTAAAAAATCTTGGTATGGATGTTTATGGTTTAGATGTATCAGAATATGCAAAAAAAAATTCTGTTGAAGGCATTTCAGACCATATCACAATTGGAGATGCAAAAAAACTTCCTTATAAAAATGATTATTTTGATTTAGTTTTATCAATTAATACAATTCATAACTTAGAAAAAAAAGAATGTGAAGAAGCTATAAAAGAATTATCAAGGGTTGTTAAAAATAAAAAAAATGTATTTATACAAGTAGACTCCTATGAAACAAAAGAAGAGAAGGAACTCTTTGAAAGTTGGGTGTTGACAGCAAAATACCATGATTATACATATGAATGGGAAAAATTGTTTAATGAATGTAATTATAAGGGATATTACTTTTGGACCATTATAAAATAACAAAAAATTTTAACTTTATTAGTTCACAATATAGATGCTTTGGATATAGAAAATCTATACTAGATATATCTCAAACTGTACCAGCTTTACATTCAGGCGGCGCATTGTCATGTGTTGAGATTTTAGATCTTATTTACTTTGGACTTATGCAAGTGAGATCAAAAGTTTTTTTTGATAAATTTATCATGTCAAAAGGTCATAGCTGCATCATGCAATATATATTACTCAATAAATTAGGAGTAATTTCTGATAAAATGTTAAAAGGCTACTGCAAAAAAAATGGTGTTTTAGGGTGTCATCCTGATTATGGAAACCCAGGTATTAATGCATCTACTGGTTCATTAGGTCACGGAATGGGACTAGCAGCAGGAATTGCACAAGCATACAAGATTAAAAATACTAAAAGAAAAATATACGTTGTTATCAGCGATGGAGAACTACAGGAAGGTTCAACATGGGAGTCAATGATGATGGCTGCAAATTTGAACTTGGATAATTTAATATGTTTTTTAGACCATAATGGATCACAATCTTTTGGTTCAACAAAAATTACACATCCAAAATTTTATCCAATAATTAACAAAGTAAAGGCTTTTAATTGGAGTGTTGCTAGTGCTAATGGTCACAATGTTAAGGATATGAAAGAAAAACTTAAAAAGATTAGTAATACTAAAAAACCTAAATTTTTAATTTGTAATACCATCAAAGGCAAAGGTGTAGAATTTATGGAAAATAAACCAATTTGGCATTATAGAGCACCTTCAATAGAAGAGTATAAATTTGCCATAAAAAATTTAAAACATATTAAGAATTAAATGAGAAATAATTTCGCAGATGTAATTTACGAAGAAGGTTTAAAAGATGATAGAATCTGTGTTGTTGTTGCAGATATTTCTCCAGCAGGATCGATTGAGAAATTTAGAAAAAAATTTCCAAAAAGATTTATTAATTGTGGTGTTGCAGAACAATCTATGATTGGAATTGCTGCTGGACTAGCGTTAGAGGGCTATAGACCATTTTGCTACACTATTGCAACATTTGCATTGTATAGACCTTTTGAAATGATTAGAGTAGATTTAGCCTATCAAAATTTACCTGTAACAGTCGTTGGCATGGGTGCAGGGATAATTTATTCTACATTAGGTAGCACTCATCATTCAATGGAAGATATATCTGTAGCCTCAGCAATTCCAAATATGAGGGTACTTTGTCCAAGCGACCCTTTAGAAATGAAAAAAGCTACCAGGTGGTGTGCCACAAAAAGCAAAGGCCCTGTATATATGAGACTTGGTAAAGTAGGAGAACCAATATTAACAAAAAATTCTCAGGATAATTTCACAATTGATAAAATAAGATGTGTTGAAAAAGGAAAAGGAAATAGTTATGCAATATTAACATACGGAACAAGTCTTAAATTGGCACTTGAACTTAGCAGTAAGATGAAAAAAGATAAAAATTATTTTCCTCATGTTTATACTAGTAATTCAATAAAACCATTTGATAATAATGGCATTGAAAAAATTTTAAAAAAATTTAAGAAAGTGATAATTATTGAAGAAAATGTCCCGCATGGTGGTTTAACTTCAAGGGTAAAATGTATAAATTCAGACACAAAAAATAACAGTCAAATATTGGCATTCACACTCAAAGATAAATTTATCCATTCCTATGGGACATATAATGATATTTTGAATGCTCATGGGTTAAGTGTAGATAAAATTTTTAAAAAAATTTAAATTAATTAATGACAAGATTCAAGGAGAGAAAAGTAGTCTTCTCAGACTTAGCAACTATTAATAGATGGATTAAAGATTATGATTTTATTTATCAAAGAAATTTAATTTCAAAAAAAAATATTAGTGATCTTAAACTAATAATATCAGACAATATTAGAATTGGTCTTAAATATAGAAACTTTTATTTTTTTTCACCGTTTGCTCTTTTTAAAAAAAAATATTTTTTATATCAAGATATATCTAAACATCTTAAAAATAGAATTCATTTGAAAAATAGTTTTTTTTACAAAAATTTTAATAAATCAAAATATTTATTTAAAGATTTAAAACTAAAGAATAAAACTGAAAAAATTAATATAACTAATAAAATTCTTTTACTCGGACCAAAAAAAAGAAATTTGAATATTTTAGAAAAATTAAAAAAATCATATAAAATTAAAAATATTAATAATAGAGTTGATCTAAGTTATATTAAGCAAAATAAAATAAATTTCATAATTTCAAGTGGGTATCCATATAAAATAAATGATATGATTGTAAGTCATTTAAAGAATAAAATAATAAACTTGCATGCAACTTTTTTACCTTGGGGTAAAGGAATAGGAACTACTTTTTTTTCAATTTTGTTGAGACAACCAACGGGTATCTCTATTCATTTTATTGATAAAAAATTTGATACTGGATCAATTATCTTAAGAAAAGAAATTAAATTTTCAAATAATGACACCACAAGAACTTTTTATTCTAAACTTCTAAGAGAATTAGACTTAGTATTTTTAAATAATTATACTAATATTTTAAATAGTAAAATTGAAGGATACGTTCAAAAAAGTTTTTCTACGAATACACCATATTTAAGTAGAGATAATTTTGAGAAAATTATTGAAATCTTGCCTAATGGTTATGATACTAAGATGTTAGACTTGTTAAAATTGTCAAATATATTTCAAAACAATATTATATTTTTAAAAAAATTTTCTTAATGAAGAATATTTTGCTTACAGGTGCATCTGGATTTATTGGGAGCTGTATCTTAAAAAAAATTTTAAAATTAAATTATTCGGTTTATGCAATTGGTAATACAAAAGTTAAATTTAGACATAAAAACTTTAAATTTATTAAACAAAATCTTAAAAAGAAAATTGTTTTAAATAAGAGAGTAAATTTTGACTATATTATTCATACAGCAGCAATATCTCCTGCAAAAAATATTTCTGATGAAACAATTATGAGTTATAATTTAAAATCAACTGAAAACATTATTAATTTTGCAAAAGATAATAAAATTAAAAATTTAATTTTTTTATCTAGCATATCAATTTATGGGAAAATTAATGAAAAATTGCTTAAAGTTTCAACTACAATTAGATCTCCAGATATATATGGCAAGAGCAAATTATTTAACGAAAAATTAATACATGCAAGTGGTTTGAAAGCTGTATCAATAAGATTACCAGGTGTGGTTGGAAAATCTTCAAAAAGAAACTTACTAACAAGAATTGTCAGTTCAAAGAAGAAAACAATATATGCTTACAATAAATTTTCAAAATTTAATAATACTATTAATGTTGAAAATTTATCTGATTTCATAATTAGTCTTTGCAAAAAAAAATTTAAAAAAGGTCATTATCCAATTTTAGTTTCTTCAAAAGAGCCTATTAAAATACATAAAGCATTAAGTATTATTGCTCCTGATAAAAAAATTGTATATAGACCTTCAAATATAAATAGTTTTATTATAGACAATAGTGTGGCTATAAAAAAATATAATTTTAATCCATGGACTGTAACCTATACTCTCCAAAAATTTAAAAAGGAATATTGTTAATGAAAAAAGTACTAATAATTGGGGGAGGTTTTGCAGGTTGTTCTGCAGCTCATCAATTTGAGCTGTTAGGTGGTTGGGATGTCACAGTAGTTGAGGCAGCACCTTTTTTGGGCGCAGGTGTAAGAACCAATTGGTATGGAGGACACCCATATACTTTTGGGCCTAGACATTTTTTAACACCTTATAATGAGGTATATGATTATTTAAACGCCATTATTCCATTAAGAAAATGTTCTGAACATGAATTTCTTACTTATGTTGAGAGAGATAATGATTTTTATGCTTATCCTATAAATATGACAGATGTAAGAGGGATGAAAGATTATCCTAAAATTGAAAAAGAGATGGAAGAAAAAAAAAGGGAAGAATTCATTGGTGCAATTAAAGCTAAAAATTTAGAAGAGTATTGGATAGGCTCGGTAGGAAAAACTTTATTTGATAAATTTATAGATGAATATAATAAAAAGATGTGGCTTGTAGATAATTGTAAAGAAATAGACACATTTAATTGGTCACCAAAAGGAGTTGCATTAAAGGAAGGACCTAGGGCGGCTTGGGACTCTGCGATTTCAGCTTATCCCTACGCAGCAAATGGTTATAATGATTATTTTGATTTTTCAACAAAAGCAGCAAAAGTGTTATTATCAACTTTTATCACTAATTTTAACTTAGAAAAAAAAGAGGTGACTATGAACAATCAAAAATTTTCATACGACATTATAGTCAACACAATTTCCCCTGATTGTATTTTGGAAGAACGTTATGGAAAACTTAATTTTCTGGGTAGAGAATTTCACAAAATTGTTTTTCCAACTGAAAATGTTTTCCCTAAAAATGTTTATTTTTTATATTACGCAAATGATGAAAAATTTACTAGACTGGTGGAATATAAAAAATTCACACACCATAAATCTAAAAACTCATTAGTAGGAATGGAAATACCCACGTTAGAAGGAGGAAAACATTATCCACTACCTTTTAAAAAAGATCAGGTTTTAGCTCAAAAATATCTTAATGATTTCCCTAAAGGAGTTTTTTCAATTGGTAGAGCTGGAAGTTATCTCTATGGAATTGATATTGATGATTGTATTAGACAATCAATGTTAATGATAGAAATGATTAAACAAGGTGGGCAAGATGATAGCCCAGTTCCTGGAATTGAATATAGATTTCCAGAATTAAATTAGTTATAATCAATTTACTCCGAGAGAATAAAATTAAGATATAATATGACTATAATTTCTAATAAATTAGGACTTTTTGGTGGAAAGAAAATCAGAAATAGTCCAATGCCCTCAAGAATTGCCTTTGGTGTAAAAGAAGAAGTTGAATTATATAAAATGCTCAAATTTTATAAATCCAAAAATGAAGATCCAAAATATTCTGGTGAGTGGGAAAGAAAGTTTTGTGAGTTATTCTCTAATTATATGGGTGGAGGATACACCGATGCTGTAGCAACTGGAACTGGTGCTATATATATTGCCATGAAAGCTTTAGAGTTACCTAAAAATTCTGATGTTCTAATTTGTCCTGTAACATGTTCTGGAAATTTATCGTGTATAACAGAGCAAAATCACACACCGGTATTAATCGATTCAAAAAAATTTAATTACAATACTTCATTAGATGAAATAAAAAAAAGAGTAACAAAAAAAACTAAATTAATTCAGTTAACACATGCAGCTGGAGAGCCTGTAAAAGATGTGAAGAAAATTGCAATTTTTGCAAAAAAAAATAACATTTTTCTTCTTGAGGATTGCAGCCAATCCATAGGAGCAACTGTTGATGGAAAAAAAGTTGGAACATTTGGAGATATTGCGGCCTTTTCAACAATGTATAGAAAAAATCTTGCTGCAAATTCATCAAGTGGATTAGTTTTTACAAAAAACAAAAAATTATTTCATAAAGCTTTAGCATATGCAGATAGAGGTAAAATTTTATGGAAAAAAAATCTTGATATGAGAGATCCAAAACATTCTTTATTTCCAGCCTTAAATTGGAACACAGATGAGATTTCTTGTGCAATTGGTCTAGCCAATTTAAAAAGATTAGATAAAACAAATCTAGATAGAAAAAAATTTGTAGAAATGTTGATTACTCAATTTTTGAAATCCAAAATAAAATCTTGTAATATATTTAATTTTAATTCAGGCTTCGCTCCTTTTTATTTACCTATATATTATAATGAAAATGTATTGGGCGTATCTAAAAAAAAATTTACTGATATGTTAATTGCAGAAGGTATTCCATTAGGTTGGCATTATGGTTGTTTGGTATACGATTGGAAGTGGGCAAGGAAATATTTAAAAGATAACTTTAAATCTATAAATGCCTTAAAGTATAGAGATAATTGTTTTCATCTTTACTTAAATGAAAACTATGGTTTTAAAGAAGCAAAAGATGTGACAAACTCTATAAAAAAAATTGAAAAAATAATTCATGGTTAATAAAGTATCTATTTATAAATTAGTATTATATCTAGACAATTTAAAATAATATATTATGAATTTATTTTTAGCTTTATCTCAATCAAACTAATATTAAATGAAAAAAAATTTTAATAGCTATAAGATATAATTATAATGTTAAAAAAATATTCAATTCATAGTAATAAGTTTAAACATATTAATTTTTTGATTAATATGATTAATAAAGAGATAATAAATAAATATAAGAAGTATAATAATAATTTATCTGAGCTTCATCAATTTATTGATAAAAAAAATATCAATGAATTAAGAATAAAATGTTTTGAAAAAATTAACAAATTAGATTGGAAAAATATAATTAAAAAAATTGCACTTCAAGAATTAGTGAAAATTCTTGGCCCTGATATTCAAATACAGACTAAAATTAATCTTTCTATTCAAATGCCAGGTGATAAAAGTTCAATTTTACCAACTCATTCTGATAGTTGGTCATCAGACACTCCATTTCAAATTAATCTATGGCTTCCTTTAACAGATGCTTTTGAAACAAATTCAATGTTTGTACTTGGAGAGACGGTCTCATTAAAGGCATTTAAGTTAATTTCTAAGAATAAACAAAAGAAACTTGAGAAACCGAATAAAGAAGATTTTATTAAAGCAAAATATGGTAACTTTGTTATATTTAATCCCTCTTTATTGCATGGCAATGTTCTAAACAAAACAAAAAAAACAAGAGTATCTCTCAACGTAAGGTTAAAATCTACTTTTTCACCACAGCCAGATGAATATCATCAAGATCGTAAATATGGAACATACTATCAAGATTTTATTAGATCGGATAATACAAATTTTGCAATAAAAGTATTAAAAACAGGAATTCTTAAATGAAAAAATTATATACTTACACATTGCCAAGACCATTTAGTGGATACAACATACCAATCGCAATTCAAAGTTTATATCTTAGAAGCTATGCACAAAAAAACTTATTTTTGTTTAGTTTACCGGTAACTGAGATAATGAAAAAAGATTGTTATAATATGTTTATAGAAAATTTTTCAAAAAAAAAAATTGATTTAGCAATGACTTCAATTTTTATGCTTCCAATATCAAATGTATCATTATTAAATAAACTTTTACAAAATCTGCATATAAAAACAGAGATTCATTTTGTATTAGAAAATCTTGTTTTAGATAGAAAAAAAATAAAAAATTGGAGAGATAAATTTCTTGAAGTTGCAAATATTCCGGATGATTACCACAAGACTATATCAGATGAAATAAATTTTTAATTTTAAAAGTATTTTTTAAGCTAAAGCTTTTGAAAATAATTGATAATTTTTTTATGAAATATATTATAAAAACTATTTTAGGCTACCTATTAATCCCGATATGCAAGGTATTGAATAAAATTATTAAATTTAGATTTTATCACATGTATAGTTCAAGAATAGGTCATCTCACAATGCAATTTGATACAGTTTATAAATTAGTAGAAAGAGATACTTTTATTTTGGTTTCTACCGAAAAAAAAGTTGCTAATAATTTTATTTTAAATTTATACAAGAGGCAGGAAAGAGTCTTGATATCTCAAATATTTAGATATTGTTTTAGCTTAATACGGCATGTAAACCCAAAATCTGAATTTATTATTACTCTTGATGAGTATGACCCACCATTTTCTTTTAATTTACATAAAAATAGTTTGATTAAGTTTCCAAATTACTCAGAAGCAAAATTAGAAAAAATTTTTTCAAACTATAATTTAAACAGAAATTTTGTTGGTCTACATGCTAGGAACGATCTATATTTAAAAAATGAAAGTCTATTAAATCAAGATAAAAATAGCCATGTTTCAAGAAACATGGATTTTAAAGATTATCTCTTAGCCATAAAATATCTTAAAAAAAATACTCTATTGTAA
>Ga0181604_10003259_pt1 | contig 13769 bp, 15 predicted proteins | sample 041ome_12_FD_148663 | JGI IMG/M metagenome (GOLD analysis project Ga0181604, IMG submission 148663) | Coastal salt marsh microbial communities from the Groves Creek Marsh, Skidaway Island, Georgia - 041410US metaG (spades assembly) | ecosystem: Environmental > Aquatic > Marine > Intertidal zone...
CAATTGTATTCATGGCATAACTTTTAACTTCAAATCCTTCATTTATTAAATCTTTATAACTCTTATCTGACTCCATCCACTGATCAACATTGGGATTAGCAAATGCAAATGAAGAAATAAAAAAAAGTATAGTAATTAAATATTTTAATTTTCTTTTAACCATTTCAATACCTCCTCTATATGCTTACTTATATCATTTATAGGGTAAAAAACTTTTTTAATAATTTTTTTCTCAACAATTAACGTTATGCGCCTTATAAAAATTTTTGAATCTGCCACAAACGTTGGAATGTTTAATTCATTACTTAATTCTAATTTTTCGTCACTCAAGACATCATAGGGTACTTTTAACCGACTAGTCATTTCTTTATTATAATCAATGCTTTGAGAAGAAATACCAATAGGAACTGCATTTAAACTGATAATCTCATCATAATTATCTCTGAATGAACAAGTTTGAATTGTGCATCCTTTAGCCCCAGGAATATTATTCCAATTATCTGGAAGGGGTCTGTCAGGCCTTCCAGTCATTGGGTAAAAATACAAAACCATCCTAAAAGTATCGAGACGATGAAGATTCAGTAAATTTCCATCCTGGTTGGGTAGCGAAATATTGGGAAAATTTTTGTTTTTAAGCGTATCCATATCACCTCCATTTTCTGGATTAGATGTATTTGAATTCTCACTCATTATTTTATTGTAATAATTTAATCTTTATATCATAACAACTAATTATGACTAAAATAAAACCTTTACCTAGTCAAACCACTCCTCGCTTTGCAGATATTGCAACTTTTTTTCGATTACCAGTCATAAAAGATCTCAACAAATTAGATTATTGTGTTTGTGGCATTCCTTGGGATGGTGGAACTACTAATAGACCAGGGGCAAGACATGGTCCAAGGGAAATTCGTAATGCTTCTTCACTTGTAAGAACGTATCATCCATCTTCTCTTAAAAGCCCTTATGATAAATTTCAAATAGCAGACATTGGTGATTGCCCTATAAATCCAGTTGATCTTCAAGACTCACTTAATAAAGTCACTAACTTTTACAATAAAATTGTTGAATCAAAAACTATTCCTATCTCTATTGGTGGTGATCATTTAGTTTCCCTTCCAATACTCAGAGCATTAGCTAAAGATAAGCCAATAGGAATGTTCCAGTTTGATTCCCATTCTGATACTTGGGACACTTATTTTGGGGGTTTTAAATATACTCATGGCACACCTTTTAGAAGAGCAATTGAGGAAGATCTTATCGATCCAAAAAAATATGTAATTTTAGGTTTACGCGGAGGACTATATGATCCTGATGATCTAAAATGGGCTATTGATCAGGGGATAACAATTATTTCGACAGATAAATTTTATGAAATTGGAATGAAAGAAACTATAAAAATAATTAAAGATGTTTTAGAGGACACACCAACTTACTTTACCTTTGATATAGATGGTATTGACCCAACTTTTGCTCCAGGAACAGGAACTCCTGAAGTCGGGGGGATTAATGTTCGTGAAGCACAGTTAATAATTAGACACGTAAATAGCTTAAATTTTATAGGTGCTGATGTAGTAGAAGTCTCTCCTCCATTTGATATAAATAATATGACATCACTGGTTGGAGCAACAATCGCATTTGAGATTTTATGCACTATGACTAAGACAAATTAATGATTAAAAATTCTAAAAAACACTTAAGAAATGTAGAAGAAAATTACTTACAACACATGGGTGCTGCATTAAAAATATCCATACAATTAATGATAGCATCAATACAGGCATTTTTTCACTCGATAATACCAGCACTATTTACAAAAAGCGCCTCTTCTAAAATTAAGGAATTATATTTATATATAGAGAGTAGAAAAAAATAATATTTTAATAATTAAACTTTATTATTTTAATCGTCAAATTTGGACATTCCAACACATAAAACATTTTTCAAAGATATAAAATCTGCATAGTTTTTTTTATTTATACCTCCAGTTGGAATGAAACATGCTTCTTTTAAAATATTTTCAATCGAAACAAGTTTTTTGTGTCCTCCAGCTAGATTTGCAGGAAAAAACTTGATATTCTTATAGCCATTATCAAGCAAATACATAAATTCTGAAATTGTTTCTCCTCCTGGAATATAGTTAGTAACTTTATTTTTTACCAAACTTGTAACTATTCCAGGTGATACAAAAAAATGAAACCCTGCGTCTTTACCTTTTAAATAATCTCGTTCAGATAAAATTGAACCGAGTCCAAAATTTATATTAGTAAAATTTTTATTTAATTCTTTTGCAATTTCAAATGAATTATCTTGTCTCAATGTAATCTCTATATTCTTAATATTAGAGTTATTTGATAAAAGGACTTCTAACCTGTTAATATCATCATGTAATTCAGTGGTATTTAAGATTGGTAAAATTTGTTGTTTATTTAATTGAATTTCAAGATTTTTATTTAACATTAACTATAGCCCCTTTTTTCATTACAATTTTTGCTCCTATTTTACTTGCCTCATTAAGAGCTATTTGAGGGTTATTGGAAATTATAAAACTTGATAAATAAGCGGCATTATAACCATCTCCTGCACCAGATGTGTCTACAACTTTTTTTATGGGTTTATTTTTAATCATGTATTTTTTGTTTTTATAAAAAGAATAATTATATTCTTCATTTTTTCTATAGATAGCATGATAAATATTAAATTTTTTTAATATACACTGAAAAGTTTTGATGTTATTATTTTTTTTCCAGCAAACTAAGTCTTCACCAGAACAAAAAAGTATATCAATATTTGGAAGTATTTTATTCAAGTATAAATTTAAGTTCTTTTTTGACCATCTTTTGATTCGAATATTAAAATCAAATATAATTTTACTATTTTTTTTTCTTAAAACAGATAAATTTGTAATGAATTTATCTATATTTTTAAAATCTAATATTGATAATGTTATTCCCGTTAAATAAATATAATCAAATGTATATTTGTTTATAAATAAGCTTTTATTTATGTGATTAAAAAAAAAATTAGCTGCACTATCATCTCTCCAATAATAAAATTTTTTTTCTCCCCTTTTTGTATTCTTGATAAGGTATAAGCCTATTTCTTTAGAGGAAATTTTTTTAACTAAATCAGTATTTATTTTTTTTTTCTTAAAAAAACTAATAACACCTTTATTGATATCAGATGTACCTATTGCTGTTAAATAAAATTTATTAAAAATACTTTGGTCTAAATAAGAAGTAAAATTTAAAGTATCACCTGCTACAGAATAATTGTATAATTCTTTTTCTACATTTGTCATTTCAATCATGCATTCCCCAATTGAGCAAATTGTAGTTTTCATTCTATTATCAAAAATTATTCATGGTGAAAAATCTCTTCCATAACTGACCACCATTCTCCTTTTTTTCTATTTGGATCAGGTATTTGACAGGGGCCACAAATACTCCACCATTCCTGAACTTTTTTATTATTTGCCATTAATTGATTATCTCTTTCAATATCATTGCCATGATATTCCATATAACCAAAAAGCATATTATTGTGCAAATAAATAGAATAGTTTTTAAAATTAAGTTCTGTAAGATTTTCTAAAACTTCAGGCCATACTTTTGCATGTAATTTTTTATATTCTTCAATTTTATCATCTTTTATCCCAATTGTTACGCCAATTCTTAACATTTTAACCTCTACATTAAATATTTATTATTTAAATATTATAAAAACTTTTTGCTGTATTTGCAAAAATCATATTTTTTTCTGACTCTGAAAAATTATTACAACAATCCATAGCAAGATCAAACCAGTTACTATAGTTTTCTGCCATCGTTAAAACTGGCCAATCACTTCCCCACATAATTTTATTTGGTGAAAATAAATTTAAAATAAAGTCAATATAAGGTTGTATTTGAGTTTTTGTGTAATCCGCTCCAACTTCAGTTAAAACTCCTGAAAATTTACAAAATACATTTTGGTAACTAGATAAAGCTTGCATATCTTTTTTCCATTCATCAATTTCAGAATTTAGTATTTTAGGCTTTGCTATATGATCAATAACTATTGGTAAAAAATCAAATTTTTGAACAAATTTGATCAAATGTTTTAGGTGCTGAGGTCTGACTAAGGCATCAAATGTTAAATTTTTAGTTGCTAGATAATTTATGTTTTCATTTAAATTATCTTTTAACATCCATTCATCATTTTCTATATCATGAATCATAGGTCTTACACCTTTAAAGAATTTACTTTCACATAGCTTATCAATAGTTTCTTTTGTTTTTGGATTTTCTAAATCAACCCAGCCTACAACACCTGCTACAAATTCATTTTCTTCAGCTAGTTTAAGAGTAAATTCTGTTTCAGCAACTGTATCAGCTGCTTGAACAATAATTGTTTTAGAAATATTTTTTTCTTTAATCAATGGCTCTAAGTCTGATGGGAAAAAATCTTTATATAATTTCTTCATATCTGGAGTCATCCAGGAGTAATCCCCTCTTGAAAGTTTCCAAAAATGTTGATGACTATCTACGTACATTTAATTCCAATATGTGCCATTATTATAATCAAATTCTGCCAGAGAACTATTTTTAATTTTTACAGAATATCCTGGATTAGTTGGGGTAACATACCCACCGTTCTTAATAATAGCTGGATTATCAAAATGCTCTGAACAACTCTCAGCGTATTCACTTAAGAAAAGATCATTATTGGTGATAATGAATTTGTTAATTAGATTCAAATGTTGAACATATTCGCACAAACCGATACCGCCTGCGTGAGGAATAACAGGGGTATTAAATTTACTAGCGATCAATAAAACTGGTAAAATTTCATTTATACTTGCAATTCTACAACTATCAATTTGACAATAATCTAAAGATTTATTTTCAATAAATTGTTTAAAAATTACCTTATTTTGAATCATTTCACCAGTTGCTAGTTTTATATCTGGATGAGCATCTTTAATTTTTCGAAAACCAATTATGTCATCTGGACTGGTTGGCTCTTCATAAAACATAATATCAAATTGCTTTAATTGTTTTATATACTCAATTGTTTCATTAACACTCCAAACTTGATTAGAATCAACCATTAATTTATTATCTTTTCCAATAAGCTCTCTTACCAACTTACATCGATGAATATCTCTTTCAATGTCTTGACCAACTTTCATTTTAAAGTGCGTCCATCCTTTTTGTAAATTTTCCTTAACCAAATCTTTCATTTTATCATCTGAATAGCCGAGCCAACCCGCAGCAGTTGTGTACGCAGGAAAAATAGTTGAATTTAACTCATCTAAGTTGGAGGGTAAGTTTTGTTTTTTTTTATCTATGATCTCAGCTGCTTCTTTTTTTGTTATTACATCATCAATGTACGAAAAAGATAGCTTATCTAGTAACTGTTCTGTTTCTAAATCTATTATATATCTCCAGAGTGGTTTATTATAAATTTTAGAGATTAGATCCCATATAGCATTAAAAAAAGCAGCAGCAGCTAAGTGTGTTACCCCTTTTTGAGGACCTACCCATCTCAGTTGACTATGGTTTGTTACTTTCTCCCATATTAACCCAAGTTCTTTTTCAATTTCATGTACTTCTTTTCCTAAAATAAATTCTTTAAAATATTCAATAGATTTACAACAAAGATCATTTCCTTTTCCAATTGTAAAAGTAGATCCTATTCCTGTAAAATCAGTATTCTCAGTTTCAATTGTTACATAGGTTGCAGAATAATCACAATCTACATGAACGGCATCTGTACCTAAATTATCTTTTGATGTTGGAAAACGAATATCTTGGGTTTTTATATTTGTTACTTTCATAATAAAGGGCACCTTTCATCAATTAACTTCTCCTTAAATAGATCACTCCATAAGTCATTAGGAATATTAAAGTTTAAGTAATCTAAATTTTGCTTAATTTGATCAGGTCTATCCATTCCTAATATCATAGAAGAGATTAATTTATTAGAATATGAAAACTGAATGGCTGCAGCTGGAACAGGAACATTATAATTTTCACAAATTTTTGAAATTTTCAAATATTTATTTTTAACTTCTTCTGGAATCGTATCATAAAAATAAGTAATATTTTCACCAATTCCCTTTGCAAGAATTCCTGAGTTAAACACTCCAGCAAGAATTATGCCAATATTATTTTTTTCAGCAATAGGAAAAAAATCGTTAAGTGCGTTTTGATCTAATAAAGAGTATCTACCTGCTAAAAGCATACAATCAAAATCACCAGCCTCTGCAAACTTTGCACAAATATCAGAGTCATTAATACCAACACCTATTGCCTTTATAACTTTTTCATCTTTAAGTTTTTGAAGTGCTTTATAAGCTCCTTCCATCGCAAGTTTAAAATAATGATCAACTTCATTTCCAAAATTAAATTTATCTACATCATGTATCAAGCATATATCAACTTTTGATACAGCCAATCTTATAAGTGACTGCTCAAAAGATCTCATAACTCCATCATAGGAATAATCTAAATGAGGTGAAAAATTTAATCCTCCTGCAAATCGACCCCTATCAATTTTTGACTCTTGTTGTGGAGTTAAATATCTGCCAACCTTAGTTGATAAATAATAACTATCTTCATCTACAGTTTTCAAAAAATTTCCTAAACGATGTTCACTTAAACCATATCCATAAAGTGGAGATGTATCATATAGGTTTATATTTGCTTCATAACATTTTTCTAATACCTGAAAACAATTTGGTTCTTCAAGATTTTCAAATAAATCTCCAAGAGGGGCTCCACCAAAACCAATTGCATTTAGATTAATGTTAGTTTTTCCAAGCTGTCTATTATTCATGTATATTTGCCATAATAGATGCGCTCATATCATCATAGTTGTGATTGTTTATTGTTTCTCCTACCACTTTAAAATCTTTCATTGTAATAATTCTATCAGCTAAGCCGATCATTTCTGGCATATCACTGGTTATTAAAATTATTGAGGTACCATTTTTAGATAGATTAATAATTAATTCATGCAAATATGCTTTTGTTTTAATATCAATCCCTACTGTTGGCTCATCTATAAACAAGATATCAGTTCCAGCAGCTAACCACTTAGCGACACTAATTTTTTGCTGATTGCCTCCAGATAAATTAGAGACTAATTGTTTATAAGAAGGAGTTTTAACTTCTAATTTTTTTACATATGGATCAACCTTATTATAAATAATACCGTTATTTAAAAAAGATAAAATCTTTTTTAACTTTGACCAAACCGTAATGCCTGCATTAGTTAAAACATCATGCATAAGTATTAAGCCTTCTTTTTTTCTGTCTTCACTAATGTAACCAATTTTATACTTTTCTAATGCCTCTTTAGGTGAGTGTATTTTTATTACTTCATTATTTAAAACGAGCTTTCCTGAAATAATTCTATCTAAACCTAAAAGACATTTAATTAATTCGGTCCTACCTGCGCCAACCAAACCATAAAGGCCTAAAATCTCTCCTTTTTTTAAGTTTAGGCTAATTTCTTTGTGCCCTAAGTCCGTGTTAATGTTTACTAAATCTAGTAAATTTTCTTTATTTTCATTTTGATTTTCTTTAGATTTGATAATTTGTTCATCTCTACCAATCATTAATTTTACTAATTTTTGCCTATCTAAATTTTTAATATTTTCAGAGACACAAGCATTTTTACCATCTCTTAATACAGTAACCTCATCACAAATTTCAAAAACCTCTTCAAGTTTATGGCTTACAAAAACAATACTTACATCTTGCTCTTTCACTAAACGCTTTAAAAGAGAAAATAAATTTTTAGTATCTTGAGGTGATAAAGAGGATGTTGGCTCATCTAATAATAATATTTTAGATTCCAAGGATAAGGCTTTAGCAATTTCGCAAAGTTGCATCTTAGCAACTGTTAACTCCGAAACTATTGTATTAGGATTAATATCTAATTCCATTATATCAAGCCATTTTTTTGATTGTTCAGAAACCTGATCATAATTAATTAAACCAAAATTATTTTTTGGTAAATTATTAAGCATTAGATTTTCACCGACTGAAAAACGACGAATTAAATTTCTTTCTTGATGAACAACTGATATCCCAGATTTATTTGCCTCATTTGGTGATGAGAAACTTTTTTTATTATTATCAATAATCAAATCTCCAGAGTCCTGCTTATACACTCCAGTAATAATTTTGATCATAGTAGATTTGCCTGCACCATTTTCTCCAAGCAAGGCATGAATTGATCCTTTTTTTAATTTAAAATTGGCGTCATCAAGAGCTTTTACCCCTGGAAAGTTTTTTGTTACATTATTTAATTCAAGAATATGGTTACTCATTTGAAAAAACCTTATTTCTTCTCTCTTCTCTATACTCTCTGTATCGATTAATAAAAACAGCTATTAGAATCATAAATCCTAAAAATATTTGTACAAAAAATGGATCAATTTTGAAAATCACTAACGTTTGTGAAATAATAGCTACAAGAATAACTCCAAAAGCAGTCGCTATAACATCAACCTTACCTCCCGCTAAAATAGCACCCCCAATTACTGGTGCTGCAAATGAAGGTAATAACCATGAATCGCCAATATTAGGTGTTCCTAATTGCAATCTACATACAACTAGCATACCTCCTATTGCTGCCAATAAGCCTGAAATAATATGAGCATAAACAACTATTTTTGTTGAGGAAATTCCCATCAATTCAGAGGATTGAACATTATTTCCATAAGCTAGCATATATCTACCTAAAGTAGTTCTATTCATTAAGATCCACATAAAGAAAGTAATAATAACTGGTATGATAACTAAGAAAGGAATTGGCCCAAATATTTTTGCATTACCAAAATATTTTACAGCATCAGGTATATCATAAAATGGTTGGGCTTCAGTGATACCTAAGTTCATTCCTTTAAAAATATAAAGTGTTGCGAGTGTTATAATAAAAGCAGAAATTCCAGTTTTGACTGTTATGTATCCATTAATAAAACCACAAATTACACCTATACCCAAACCAATGCACATTGATAAAAAAATAGATAAATCATATACTTCCATCAAACCGGTAAAAGAAATAGCAACTAATCCACCAATGGCACCTACTGAAAGATTCATCTGACCAATAGCAATTATAATCATTTGCGACATTGCGACTACGAGCATTAAACTAACACTCAACATTAAAACATATAAGTTAAAAGGAGAGATAAAGGCTGGTTTAAAAATTGAAATTAGTATTGATCCAAAAATAATTACAATTCCAAGACCAAACCAATCTTTTTTTAATAAATCATTCATGAAACAATTGAATTCTTAGAAGTAAAATATTCTCTCGCTCTATCTAAAAGAACTGCAAATAAAAGTATTAGTCCTAGAAAAAATCTTACCCAAAATTCACCTACATCAATTAAATATAAACCATTGTTGATTAGAGTTACAAGTACAGCACCAAGCATAGTTCCAAATACAGTTACTTTACCTCCAGATAATAAAGTCCCACCTATAACAGGGGCAAGAAAAGCAGGGAGCAACCAATCAAATCCTAAATGACCTGCCATAGATGGAATTGCAGCTCCAATTCTGGCGGTCAACATTATACCTGCAACTGCAGCTAAAAAACCAGATAGCATATGGCAATAAATAAACATTCTATTTACTGAAATACCAGATAATTCTGCTGCGTCAGGATTTGCACCTGCGGCTATTAATTTTCTTCCAATGTCAGTAAACTTAAATAAATAAAATAAAATAAAACAAGTAAAAATACTAAGCAATAGTAATGGAGAAACATATTTATTAAATAACTTCATGCTACCAAAATCAGTAAACGTTTCAGGTAATTTTCTAAAAGCTTCTGCTTCAGTCAATAAAGTCATAAAGCCAAAATAGATACTCATTGTTGCTAAGGTAACAATAAAGCTATGAACCCCAGTTTTAACAGTTACAAAGCCATTAATCCATCCTAGCAACGATCCAAATAATAATATTAATACAATTGAAATTGAAATTGGTATACCCATTGATTCCATACACCATCCGCCAAACATTGCTGCTGAAACACCTAGTGCGCCAAGGGATAAATTTAGTCCTCCTGTAAGTATAACAACCATCATTGCTAAACCAATCATAATATCTATAGCAACAACTCTTGATAATGCATAAATATTAAATCGTGATGAAAACCCATCAGTTGTAAAGGTAAATAAAAGAACGAAAACTATTACCAATAATAGCAATCCAAATTGATTAGTTTTTACAAAGTCAGGGATTTTAGTTTTCATATAAAAAAAGGGGGCGTTTAAGCCCCCCTAAAATTAAACTGTTAACAGTTAAGGTAAGTGCTATCAAAAGTCTCTAAAATTTCTAGAGAAATTCCTCTCATAGCCATAACATAAGTATCAACATCAGAGATATCTACAAAAACTGTTCCTGAATCTATAAATTGATCAGTTTGAGCTGTAGATTTCCAAGGTGCATCAGCTTTAAACTCACAACCTTGTCTAACTTTATCCATAACATATGAACCAATATAGCCTTGACCATAAGGGTTTTGCAACATTGTGCCGTGAACAAATCCGTCTTTAATCGCTTTTAAAACGACCTCATCATGATCAATACCAACCATTTTGATTCTTTTATCACCCATATTAGTTAGAGCTTGCGCTGCAACAACAGCTGGAACCCAAGCAGTAGTAACAATACCATCAACTTCAGCTCCTTGAGCAGCCATAAAAGCATTAATTTTTTCATCTGCAGGTTCGTAAGCGTCAATATCAGCAATTACTTGAATGATTTCCACACCACCACCAGCTTCAGCTACAGCTTGTTCCACTGCATTAATTCTAAGAGTAGTATTAGGGTCAACTAAGAAACCAGTGAAGTGAGCAATTTTACCTTTTCCACCAAGAGCTTTAATTAACTCTTTTGTTCCAAGATATGCTGAATGACCTGTATCAGTTCCAAAGCAAAACTTTGCTTGTGTAGGCTGTTCAACACATCCTGCTAAAGCAGCTGTAGGAATGCCAGCGTCATCTAGCTCACCCAAAATTTTATTAGTTCCAACTGCATCACCTGGAAATACAAGAACTGCATTGTAACCTTGACCAACTAAACTTTCTATTAGTTCATTTTGTTGACTCAAATCCCACTCTGCAGGAACTCTGTAATCAGCTTTTGATAATCCAAAATCTTTAACTGCATCCATCCCAGCTTGTTCCCACGCCGCAAAGTATGGGTGTGGTCCACCTGGTACTAGCGCAACTTTAGTAGCACCATGACCACCTGCATAAACAGATGATGATATTAGAGCTACAAAAGATACCATTATTGTTAAAATTGTTTTCATTTTTCCTCCAATTTTGAAAATATACTAGTATACCAGTAGTTCGTTTTCAATACTTATTTTAAATAATTCTTTAGAGTTTTTTGTTGTTGAATAAAAATCACATATCTCTCTAGAGACATAATATGTTTTTTCATGATTTTTATAGCCAATTTAGAATTTTTATTTGAGATTTCATTAATGATTTTGTCATGATCTTTTCCAGCCTCTAACGGTCCAAAATTATTGTTACCCTTATAGGTGTAAGAAATATTTCTTATTCTATCAATTTGTGAGTTTATTTGACTAATGATTTTCCAACTTAATTTTTTGTTTGAAAAAATTGCAAGTTTTTGATGAAATAAATTATCATAATAATATGCTTTTTTATAAAAATTATTTTTTGCACTTTTTTTAAAATTATTATTAATAACTCTAAGTTCTTTAATTTGTTTTTGATTAATTGTATTTGATAATTCATTAACGATATCTGTTTCAAGAAGTGACCTAACATGATTAGCTTCCTTAATTGTTTTCACATTAATTTTTGACACAACTGATTTTACTTGAGGTATAGTTTCGACCAAACCATCATTTTCTAATTTTTTAAGAGCATCTCTAATAGGCGTCCTGCTTACATTAAGTTTCTTTGCCAAATCAGACTCATAAATTTCTGTTAAAGGAAATAATTCAGTATAGATAATTTTATCTCTTAGTTTTTCATATATTTGTTTTCCGAGAGGTAAGCTCCTTTTCAAATTAAAATCTTTTAAATAATTCAGTGTTGACATAAAATACTAGTATACTAGTATTAATTTAAAAAGGCTAAAAATGGAATATACTTTTCGTTGGTTTGGTCCACAGGATCCATCTAAATTAAAAGAAATTAGGCAAATTGGTATAAATGGGATTGTAACCTCTCTAGCAAATGTAAAATATGGACAAAAGTGGAGCTCTGAAGATATTAAAAAAAGGAAATCATTTATTGAGTCTTTTAAAGTTAATAAATCAAAAAAATTAAATTGGAGTGTTGTTGAAAGTTTGCCAGTTCATAACGATATAAAAAAAAGATCAGGAAAATATAAATATTTTATAGATCAATATAAAGACTCACTCGTAAATCTAGCTAAAAACAAGATTACTAATATCTGTTATAATTTTATGCCTTTAATAGATTGGGTGCGCACTGATCTTAATTTTGAGTTGCCTAATGGATCTCAAGCATTAAAATACAATCATCTGCATGTTTGTGCATTTGAAAATTTTATACTTAAATCAAAAAATGCTAAACTACGATATTCAAGCAAACAAATATTTGACGCAAAAAAGTTACTTAACTCGATGAGTTCTAGAGAAATATCAAAACTCAAAATGGCTTTACTAGGTGGGCTGGCAGCAAATGATAGAAAGTACACACTAAAGGATTTAAACTATGAAATTGATCAATTTTCTGAATTAAATCATTCAGATTTAAGGTATAATTTGAAAGAATTTATTAATGAAATTTATCCAATAATAAAAAAATATAAATTAAATTATAATATTCATCCAGATGACCCACCATATAATGTTTATGGACTACCTAGAATTTTATCTAATGAAAAGGATATCGATTATTTGCTAAATATAAAGAAAGATAACCAAATTGGTTTAACATTTTGTAGTGGATCTTTGGGTGTAGATAAAAAAAATAATTTACCCAGAATTATAACTAAATACGGGCCTTATATTAATTTTATTCATTTAAGAAATATAAGACATGTTGGAAAATCACTTGATTTTTATGAAGATGATCATCTCGAAGGAAGCTTGGATATGGTTAAAATAATTAAATCAATCATTGAAGAAGAAAAAAAGAGAGAAAAATCAAATCATCCAATCAAAAATATTCCAATGAGACCAGATCATGGTCACACCATACTTCATGATATAAATAGCAAAACTATTCCTGGGTATTCTTTATTAGGAAGAATGAGAGGTCTTGATCAACTTAAAGGTATTATCAAAGCTATAAGTTAAATTTTAAATTATATTTTTCTGCAATAAATAAAAAGCTATCTCTTAGCTCCCTATCAAAAGGAATGCCATGTTTCAGTCTATATTTTTCTGTAATTTTTTCTATTTCACCAGGATAAAGAATTTTTTTATTTTTTTCCTTTGGTTTTTGTTTTTTTAAGTCGTTTATGTATAATTGAATACCTCTAAAAAAATCTTTTTTACTTATAAAAGCATCAATTTTCATAGCTATTAAAAAATGACCTAATTTTCTTGGAGTTTTAAAATCAGGACCTATCATTGATAATAATCGATAACCATGTGCCATTCCAATAAGGGGGCCACATAAAATTTCTATAGATGAAGATAATCCAAATCCTTTATATCCGTAATCCTCTCCACCAAGTGGTGCCAAACCAATAGCTTTAAAGGGATCTTGAGTAAATTCACCTTTTTTATTTATAGCA
>Ga0181604_10003270_pt1 | contig 13739 bp, 13 predicted proteins | sample 041ome_12_FD_148663 | JGI IMG/M metagenome (GOLD analysis project Ga0181604, IMG submission 148663) | Coastal salt marsh microbial communities from the Groves Creek Marsh, Skidaway Island, Georgia - 041410US metaG (spades assembly) | ecosystem: Environmental > Aquatic > Marine > Intertidal zone...
CGGTCTTGCGGTCTATCCCAAAATGCTGCGCCGCTGCTCGAGCACTCATTCCATCAACGTGGCAGGCCCGGCGAACTCGCCCATATAATTCCACAGTATACATCTCCCCGCCTTCAGCTCGTTGCTTACAGCGTAAAGTGGCGGACTTTTAATCCGCGACGATCAGAAAATCCGACCGCTTCTGTGGACCAATTTGCCTCCGGGATTCACAGCTGACTGCTCTAGCATGCAATTCCAACCACCGGGGTAGTGCTCAGCCCATCCCGAAGTATGGCGATGCAGCAAACGCTGGCGTTTTACATATCCCCGATAATCGAACGCGATATCGCCATTGGTAACGTAGATATGATTCCCAGAAAAACTGTCGCCCGGAATGATGCGTTCAGGAAAGAATCCTGGCAGCGGCGGGTTTTGTAGGTAAACGCCCGCTAAAATATGGCATGCGCCAAACCCGAAGAATACGCGGTCTGGCAAAGCCCAACGCCGTTCTGGATCCTGCTTGATGCCCGGCTTTAGCTGATACATCGCGCGCGCCAGTGTGTGCAGACCTTAATACCGGTCTACCCGGAAGGGCGTGAGGTCAATTTCTGGATCACGCCCGGCGACAAGGGCTGCAATATGGCGCCCCGTGACGGCACCACCCGTTAGACCAAGGTGACCGTGGCCAAACGCGTAGAACACACGGGCATGATGCGGCGAGCCAGAAATAACGGGCAGGCTGTCTGGTGTTGCAGGCCGTTGGCCCATCCAGCGTTCAGCGTCAGATGTATCCACTTCCCGGAAAACTTGGGAGGCATGGGTTAGGAGTTTGTCGGCACGGCCCCAGGTCGGCGGCGCCTCCAGGCCTGCAAATTCCACTGTACCGGCCAGGCGAAGGCCTTTCTCCATGGTCGTTGTCATGAACTTCCGTTCATTGAAGCTAACGGGCCGCCGTGTTGTGAAACCTGGGTTTGGCAGCATCATGTGATATCCGCGCTCACTTTCGAGCGGAAATCCATCGCCAAGCTGCTGGGAAAGCCTGGCGGACCACGCGCCCGCCGCAATCACCAGCCGGTCCAGCTTGCGGTCACCCTGGCTAGTTTTCAGCGTATGCGGTCCATCCGGGCCGACTTCAAACCCCAGCGCCTTTGCTTGGATAATTTCTGCGCCCATGGCTGCAGCCTGTCGCGCATACGCCTCCGTTAGCGCGCCAGGATTGGCGGTATGGCCGCTGTTCGGTGCCCAGGTCGCATGCTTGAAGATCGGTGCCAAGCCCGGTTCCAGCTGCGCGATTTCCTCTGGCCCAAGTTCGTGGATTTCGTGCCCAGCATCCCGCATGCGTTGGCGCCCAGTGGCGTCACTGTTGAAGTTCGCATCGGTTTCATACAGCGAAAGCCAGCCCTGGCGGTGGATCAGGTGCTTGACGCCGGCAAGCGCTGCCAGTTCCTCATGGGCGTCGATCACAGGTGCATGCAGTGCAGCGAGCGCTTTGGATTGCTCAGCGATGCGGGCTGGCGTTCCGGCAGCGACAAACTTCATCAGCCACGGCAATGCTTTCGGCAGATAGCGCTTGCGGAGTGCGAGCGGCCCCAGTGGGTCCAGCAACCAGCCCGAAATTTGCTTCAGCATGCCCGGCCCGGCCATTGGATTGATCGACTGTGGGGAGATGGCCCCGGCATTGCCGTAGGATGTCTGCGAACCGGGTGCTTCAGAATCCAGCAGCGTTACGCGCCAACCGTCCTGCAAGAGGTGCAAAGCCGTAGACGCGCCGACAATGCCAGCGCCGATGATCGTGACATGGCCGTCCTGGCCGGTTCCGTTTTCCGCGTTCATGGCCTCAACCTCCCTAGAGAATCTGTGTGACGAAGCTTATACGTTTCGTACTGAATGGGGAGGCTCTGTGTTTGGCGAACGTCGTGCTTGGGCTGATTGGTGACAACATTGCAGACTCCCGCGCGCCAATGCTGCACCAGTTGGCAGGCGATCTGGTGGGGATAAACGTTCGCTATGACCTGTTGATCCCAGGGGTCCTGAACCAATCATTTGACGCTGTGTTTGCAACTGCGTCAGCAGAACGCCACGGCCTCAATATCACGCTGCCCTATAAAGAACGGGTCGTCGCCAAGCTGCAGATCAATGATCCTTTGGTTCGGGCCATGGGGGCAGTGAATACGGTCGTTTTTGGCAGTGACGAGGCCAGGGGCTTCAACACAGATCATTCAGGGTTCATGGCGGCATATCGGGGTGCGTCAGGTAATGCAGTGCCGGGGCCGGTCTGTCTGCTTGGTGCAGGCGGCGTTGGCAAAGCGATAGCGTTTGCTCTTTTGGGCTTGGGCGCGCGGGATATGCGGTTATTGGAAGTGGATCGGCCTAAAGCAATGGCGTTGGCGGCCGCGTTGAAAGCCGTCGCGCCAGGCCTTGCGGTTACGGTTTCAGATGATCCTGCGGATTGTGTCCCAGGCGCTGAGGGTTTGCTGAATTGCACTCCGCTTGGCATGGGCGGGTATGGCGGCACGCCACTTCTGCCGGAGTGGATGGGAGCGGCGGCCTGGGCGTTTGATGCTGTCTACACTCCACGCGACACAATCTTCTTGCAGGATGCCGCTGCGGCGGGGCTGCGGACCGTTTCCGGCTATGAGTTGTTCTTTTACCAAGGCGTGCATGCATTCCGGCATTTCACGGGCTGTGATGTTGATGAAGCCCTCCTTCGAAAGGCGTTGACCGATGCTGAGGAATAGTCTGCGGCTAACGGCATTACTGGCCTGTCTGATCCTCCTGCCCATCCAGGCAATCGCAGACGCCAAGACCGGCGCACGGTTGATGGCGGCAGCAGCGGCGGAAGCAGCACGTATTCCAGATGGCGCAGCGCGAACCCGCGCCGTCTTGGCGATCGCCCGCATTCAGCATGAAGCTGGGCTTGATGGGCATGCGCGGGATGCACTCCGGCAAACGGCAGAAGCGATTTGGCAGGCCAATGGTGATCAACCACCGGCGGTACGCGATGGCTGGCGGGCTGGATTACTGGCTGAAACGGCAGAGACTGCATGCAGCTTGGGTTTCAAGGATGATGCCGCGCGGGTTCTGGACGTTGCCAAAGGCGTCGCTGGCGCTGCCCAGCCAACCGCGAAAGTTCGTCTGTTAAGGGCGGCGATCCTCTGCCAGAACGGTCCAGCGAGTGAAGCGCTTTGGCGGAGCGTGGCGGATGGTGCTGGTGGTGAAACCGTGTTGGCGCTGGCGGGGCAAGGCCTGGCCGGGCAAGCGGAAGCCTTGTGGCGCAGCCTGCAGGCGGGCGCGCAGCGGGCGTCCGCCGCTGCAACCGCATCCGCATTGGCGCGGCTTGGTTATATCCAGGCGGCCCGCCGGATTGATCCGAATGTTCAAGCGCCCAGTCCGGAAGACATGCTGCCTGAACTGCTGGCCCAGGCGGAGGAACGGCGCTTGATAGGGGATCAGGCTGGTTCTGCCGGGTTCCTGCAAGCGGCAGCGCGGCAGGTTCCTGCAGCCCCGGCGTATGCGCCCGCGCTCGCCGCCGCCTACGCGGACCTTGGAGACATTGCGCGGGCGAATACCGCACTTCGAAATGGCGGTGACAGCCCAACGTCACGGGCGTCCTTGGCTGCGGCTTATGCAAAGGCTGGAGATGTCACGAGCGCCCGGCGCATTCTTGGCCGCGTCAACGGACCTCCTGCTACGCCTGCATTTGCGGCCATAGCCAAAGCTGGGAAAGACGCTGCCGCTGCAGCATCGGCCAGCCGTGTTGCGGATAGCATGAGACCAGGCCGCGCCAAAGCTGAAGCGCTTGCCCATGCCGCCGCTGCTGCGATCGCGATTCCCTAGTCACCCCGTGATCTCGACGCGTGAGTGCGGTCAGCGTATTGATATGGAAACAACTGTTCTTCCGGGAGAGAATCGATGGAAATCCGTAATCTGGGCACGTCTGGCCTGCGCGTATCGCTGGTCGGCCTTGGCTGCAATAATTTCGGCGCCAAGCTGGATGCAAACGGCACCAAAGCCGTCGTCCACGCAGCAATCGACGCTGGTATCACGTTATTTGACACGGCAGACATGTATGGCGGCCAAGGCGGGTCCGAAAAGCATCTGGGCGCTGCCCTCGGCGCGCGTCGTAAGGACATCGTGCTTGCCAGCAAATTTGGCTGGGAGATGGACAGTGAAGGCAAGAAGCGCGGCGCATCCCGCGGCTATATCATGCAAGCGGTGGAAGACAGCCTGCGCCGTCTGAACACGGATTGGATTGACCTCTACCAGCTGCACAAACCCGATCCCTATACACCCATCGACGAAACCTTGAGCGCGCTGGATATGCTGATCCAGCAGGGCAAGATTCGATATATCGGCTCATCAAACCTTAGCGCTTGGCGGTCTACGGAAGCGGAATATGTCGCCCGTGAACTGGGTGTTGAACGGTTCGCCTCCTGCCAGGAAGAATGGAACGTACTAAATCGCAAAATTGAAGCCGATGTCGTGCCAATGATGGAAGCATATGGCCTTGGCATGCTGCCGTTCTTCCCCCTCGCGTCCGGCCTGCTGACAGGTAAATACAAGCGGGACGCGATGCCTGAAGGTGCGCGGCTAACGGACAATCCGAAATTCGCAAACCGTGGCTATGTGAACCCAACGAATTTCGACAAGGTTGAGAAGCTGGAAGCCTTCGCGAAGGACCATGGCCACAGCTTGTTGGAATTGGCCTTTGGCTGGCTTGCCTCCCAATCTGTCACGTCCAGCGTGATCGCGGGCGCTACGAAGCCAGAGCAAATCCAGTCCAACGTCAACGCCGCTGGATGGGCGATGACCAGCGATGAATTGGCCGATATCGACGGCATTGTCGCGGACTAAGCTGGCACCGCCAATGACCTTTCTTATCGAAAAGCTGGATGTGGCTGGCCTCGATACCAACTCGGATGCACTGGCGGATATTCTGCATGCAGCAGTCCAGGCTGGTGCTAGCGTCGGCTTCATCTGGCCGTTTTCCAGGGAGGACGCGCGCGCGTTCTTCACTGGGAAGGTGCGGGATGGCGTGGCAGGCGGCAGACGGGTGCTGTTTGCAGCCTCGGTCGATGGTCGCGTGGTTGGCACGGTGCAGCTTGATATGGACCTGCCGCCAAACCAGACCCACCGCGCTGACGTCTCAAAGCTGTTGGTCCACCCAGACGCCCGCCGCCAAGGCCTTGCCCGCAAGCTGATGATAGCGTTGGAGGATGAGGCGCGGGCCCGGGGATTAGCGCTGGTTGTGCTGGACACGCGCACGGGCGACGCTGCCGAGCCGCTCTATTCCGGTCTCGGCTATGAAACGGCAGGCCAGATTCCGCATTTCGCACTGGCACCTGAAGGCGACCGTATGGACGCAACGACGTATATGTTCAAGCGGCTTTAGGAGGGGGGCTTGCAGGACAAAACCTATCCCCAGCACACACTAACAAGCGTTCTGGATCGCCTGCCAATCAGCGGTTGACATTGCACGCCGCGTCCCCCTGGTTGCCGCTGCGGCTTCAACTCTATCGGACAGCCGGGGGTGGGACCCAAGCAGCACTGAGCCTCCATCTGCTTCAGGGAACCTCTTCTGCAAGTTCTCAAAGAATGACGCCATGCCGACAGTGCCGATGCCTGCATTGAGCAGCATTTTGCGGGCTATGGCATCGGCTTCCCGTTCTGCGGCGCGGGTGTATGCGAGGCCAGTCAGCGCTTCTGCCGCCGTGCCACCCATTCCGCCACCGGTCAGCATTTCGCCGATTAATGTCAGCCCGAGGCTGCGCGCAACGCCCCGCGTTGGATGGCGTTCGAGCGCGTGGGCGAATTCGTGGGCGATGACGGATGCGAAGGCTTCTGGTGTTTCAGAAAACGCGATTAGCCCTTCAAACGCCAGCAGTTGCCCGCTGGGTGCCGCCACGGCGTTGATGACATCCCCCGCGGCGAAGCGCAGATTGATGTCGCCTACATCTTCGCCCGCCGCATCCGCAAGCCGCACGAGCAACCGCTGCCCGGCGGCTTCCGCTGCGGGAGCGTCGCAGTACCCTTCGCCCATGCCGTAAGCGACATCGGTGCGCACGCTTTCGCCAAACGGTGCAAGCCAGGCCGATGGTGCCAAGGCCGCCAATCGTGGCAGGCCTTCCAGCGCTAAAAGAGCAATCAGCGCAGTTGCCGCGATGGCGCCGAAAACACGTTTCCGCCGGCTGATATGCCCGTGCCGCCTGCCGTGGCGCGTATCCAGCCAAGGGGCGCGGCGACGGAGGGCCAATGCGGTATCCGCGTCCTCTACGATCAGCCGTGCGTCAGGATCATTGGCGTTTTGTAGGCGGAGATGTCCGCGGCGCACATCATGCGCCGTCGCGATATCATCAAGCGGCCAGTAGACGGCACCGAAACCTTCCGGCGTGATCATCAGATAGTCGCCAGCCAATAGCAGATAGGCCTCATGGCCTTCCGCCGTCACACCATCGAAATAGGTTCCGTCCGCGCTATCCTGCATCAGGCGAATGCAGTGGGGCGCGGACTGTGGTCGGCATGGGACATCATTGCTTGGGTCAGACGCGTGGTCATCTCCGCTTGCAGTGCAGCACCGTCGGGTTGCCCATAAAGGTTCCGCATTTCGTTTGGGTCATTTGCGCGGTCAAATAATTCACCATGGGCCAGTCCGTCATAGACGGTCAGGCGGGCGGCATCAGTCACAAGCGTGCGCATGCGCAGTGACTTGCCGGTATGGACCATGTCATGGACCTGATCTTCCTCAATCAACACAGCGTCGCGCGGCCTGAGGGACGGGTCATCTAGAAGCGGCGTCAGGTCGTGGCCCTGCAGGCCTTGATACCCTTCTGCACCAGCGAGCGATAATGCCGTCGCTGCCAAATCGAGCGAGCCAACAAGAGATTGGCTGACCCCAGAGTCCTTCCCTGGCGCTTTGATGAGCAGCGGCACATGAATGCAGCCATCGTAATGCATGGCACCTTTCAGCATCATGCCGTGGTCGCCAAACATATCGCCGTGGTCTGTCGTGAAAATGACGATGGTGTCGTCTGCGAGGCCAGAGTCTTCCAACGTGTTCAGCACCCGACCAATGCCGTCATCGACCATGGCGATCATGCCATAGGCGCGGGCGGCCATTTCACGATATTCGGCCTCAGTCGGGGAGAATGGGTTGACGTGGGCACGCAGTGGTTGGCCGCGCTTTTTCAGCATGCGCTTATATTGCGGCGTGGAATTCTCGTGGGCGTCGTTGAACGTCTCCGGCATCGGCATGTCTGCTGGATCGAACATGTCGAAATACTTGCCGGGCGGCGTAAAGGGATGGTGCGGGTCTGGGTAGGAGCAGACGGTGAAGAACGGCGCATCGGAGCGTTCGGCGGCGTGGGTCTTGACGTAGTCTTGGGTCCGTTCCGTGATGTATGCGGTTGGATAAACCTCTTCAGGGACAGATGTTCGCCAGACATGCACCGCCGGGTCGGAGACCTCGATAGCATTTTTGGCACCGCGCAAATCTGCTAGATCGAACCCCTTGGCCTTGGCCCAATGATAGTAGTGGCCAGTGCAGCCATCCGAATGACCGACGGATAGATCAACCTGGGAGAAGCCGTAATAATCGTCGGGCATATCCACCCATCCGGCTTCATGGCGCTGCACATCCTCATAGCGATCCCAGCCGTCTGTCAGGTTATCCTGTCTGGCATCTTGGTCCGGTAGGTTGGGGAGCGCCTTTGCCAATTGCTCCGGCGAACTGCCCATATTTTGCAAGTGGCATTTGCCGATATGGGCCGTGTGATATCCGGCTTGTCTCAGCACACGCGGGAACGTCTGCGCATGTGCATCCAGCGGAATGCCATTATAGCGACTGCCATGCAGCGACGGCATACGCCCTGTGAACATCGTGGATCGGTTCGGCATGCAAATCGGGTTCGCCACATAGGCGTTCTCAAAGTTCATGGCTTGGCTGGCAAGCCGATCCAGGTTCGGTGTGCGCACAACCGAATTACCGCCATAGCCCATCAGATCAGGCCGATGCTGATCCATGATGATCATCAAGATGTTTGGGCGCTTCGCCATTAGGGTCAGGCCTTGCCGCGCAGCATCTCAATAATGCCGGAGAAGTCTTTGGCGCCGCTGCCCATGTTGGAGAAGAGGGCAAAAAGCGCCTGGGCTTCTGAGCCTAGCGGTGTGGATACGCCCGCTTTCTGGGCGGCATCCTGTGCGAGGCGGAGGTCTTTCAGCATCATGTCCGCCGTGAACCCAGCCTGATAACCGCGGTTTGCGGGGGAGGCGGGCGCTGGGCCGGGAACTGGGCAGTAGGTGTTCAAGGCCCAGGAAGATGCCGTTGCCGTTGAGCAGACATTGTAAACAATCTGCCGGTCGATCCCGAGCGCGTCCGCCAAGTTAAAGCCTTCCGCCACACCAATCATGGAGATGGCCAACATCATGTTGTTACAAGCTTTAACGGCTTGCCCGGCACCCGCACTACCGCAATGGACGATCGTTTTGCCCATGGCATCGAACGCTTTGGCACCGCGCTCGAACGCATCGGCATCACCGCCGACCATGAACGTCAACGTGCCGCCTTCAGCACCGCCAGTACCGCCGGAAACAGGGGCGTCGAGCATTGCGAACCCGGCTGCATCAGCGGCCGCAGCCACTTCACGGCTGGTCGCAACGTCGATGGTGGAGCTGTCGATGAACAGCGTGCCTTTTGGGGCGTTCGCGAAAATACCCTCCTCGCCCATATAGACTTCACGCACATGGGCACCGGCGGGCAGCATGGTGACGACGATTTCGGCGTCCTTCACAGCCTCCGCGACCGTTGGGGCTGCCGTAGCGCCCGCCGCTTCCGCTGCTGCGACGGCTTCTGGCGACAGGTCGAACGCCCGCACTTGATGCTGCGCTTTTGAAAGATTGGCGGACATTGGTCCACCCATATTGCCGACGCCGATAAATCCGATACGGGCCATGATGCTATTCTCCGTTACAACTGATCTAGAATGTGAGGTCGCCGACTTCTGGCACCTCGAAATGGGTTTGAACGTCAGAGGGTGCGACGTCTTCAATGCGGGTGTCGCGCCACTTCGGTTGGTTGTCTTTGTCTACGATAAGGGCGCGTACGCCTTCGCGAAACTCCCCCATCTGGAAGGATTTAAGCGCGATCCGGTATTCCAGGACGAGGCAGCCTTCGAAATCAAGCTTTGCGCCACGCTCTAGCTGCTCCCATGCGAGCGCGACCGAAAGCGGAGACTTGGAGCGGAGCGCCTTCAGCTGCTTCGCCACCCATTCGCTTTCGCTTGCGGCAAGCGCTTCCAGCACGGCGTTTAAGCTGGGTTGGTCGAATGCGGCAGTCACATCCGCCCGGTTTCCGGCCAGGCGGCCAGTGGGCGCTGGTTCAGCGGCGCTTTGAATGGCGGCGGATACACCTTCTGATGACGCGTCCGCCAGTGCTGCAATCAAAGCATCCGTCTTCGCAACCGGAAGGTAGGCATCCGCCAGCCCTTCATCCACGCAATCGCCGCCGTCAAGCCTGCCGCCTGTCAACGCCATATATTGGCCGAGGCCACCCTTAAGACGCGGTAGAAAATAGGTGCCGCCAACATCCGGGAAGAAGCCAATGCCCGTTTCCGGCATCGCGAAGGTCGTTGCATCCGTCGCGATCCGATGGCTGCCATGCACCGAAACACCAACCCCGCCACCCATAACAATGCCGTTGTAAAGCGCCACATAAGGCTTCGGATATCTCTTGATCACATTGTTCAGCCGGTATTCTTCGCCGAAGAATTCTTGCGGGTAAGCCATGTCCCCAGCTGTCATTTCATCGTACAGCTTCTGGATATCTCCGCCAGCTGCGAACGCTTTGCCGCCAGCACCCAGGATCATCACCAATTGAACATCGTCATCGGCAGCCCAGGCCGCTAGTTTCGCCGCCATGGCGCGCACCATCGCCAACGAAATAGCATTCAATGCCTTAGGCCGGTTCAGCGTGATCAACCGCAGCCCGCCCCGCTCTTCAAACAGAATATCGTCGGTCATGCTACCTCAGCTAAGGAAATTGTACTGGTGAACTGATGGCTAAAGATATCGCATAGCCAATTTGTGGCGTGAAGAGTCCACTGGCTAATCTCTCGGCTATTACTGCGCATAACCCCAATGTGTCTATCGCTTCACGCATTCCTCTCCCCCGTTTCGGAGGTGAGGAGACCTTGGGGCAAAGATCAGTGGTGCTTACCGCAGAATTGCCTGTTTATCGGGCTTGTTACCCAGCCCTCGTTTTATCCAGAAGTTTGCGGGCGATGATTACGCGCATGATTTCGTTGGTGCCTTCCAGGATTTGGTGGACGCGGACATCGCGGACGTGGCGTTCTAGGGGGAAGTCTTTGAGGTAGCCGTAACCGCCATGGATCTGCAGCGCCTCGTTGCAAATCTCGAAGCCTGCGTCTGTAGCGAAGCGTTTGGCCATGGCGCAATGGAGGGTGGCGTCTGGGGATTTGGCGTCTAGGGATCGCGCGGCGCGGTAGGCCATAAGGCGGGCGGCGTCCAAGTTGGTCGCCATGTCGGCGGCTTTGAACTGCAGCGCCTGAAAATCTGCCAGGCGCTGACCGAAGGCTTTGCGCTCGTCCATATAGGCCATTGCTGCATCAAGTGCGCCCTGGGCCGTGCCGATGGAGCAAGCGGCGATATTGATGCGGCCCCCATCCAGCCCAGCCATAGCGATCTTGAAGCCTTCGCCCTCTTCGCCGACACGGTTGGCGACGGGGACGCGGGCGTCCTCAAACAGAACCTGTGCTGTCGGCTGGCTGTTCCAGCCCATCTTCCGCTCTACCTTGCCGAATGAAAGCCCCGGCGTGTCTTTCGGGATAATAAGGCAGGTCACACCCTTTGGCCCATCGGCCCCCGTCCGCACCATGGTGACATATACGTCTGAAACCCCAGCGCCGGAGATAAACGCCTTACCGCCGTTCAGCACATAATCATCACCATCCCGCACGGCCTTGGTAGAGAGGGCGGCAGCGTCTGAGCCGGATCCAGGCTCCGTCAGGCAGTAGCTGGCGATCTTGGCCATGGATGTGAGGTCGGGTAGCCATTGTTGGCGCTGGTCTTCATTGCCGAAGCGGTCAATCATCCAGCCGGACATATTGTGGATCGACATAAACGCTGATGTGGAGGTGCAGCCTTGCGCCAGGGCCTCAAAAATCAGTGCGGCGTCTGTCCGGGTGAGGGCGGATCCGCCTACATCCTCAGACACGTAAATTCCAGCGAAACCAAGCGCCGCCGCTTCCCGCATTACCTCCACCGGGAAGATCGCTTCTTCGTCCCACTTGGCGGCGTGGGGCGCGAGCTTATCTTCGGCGAAGCGGCGGGCGGCGTCTTGGAACGCCGTTTGGTCATCGGTGAGATTAAAATCCATCGGCGCTGTTCTCCTGGGCGGGCCGCCTAAAGTTTAGTCGGGCGCAGGAGTGTGATCAATCCGGGACGCGATCCATGATGTGACATTGGTTCCATCGCGTGACATCGTTTGGCACAGTATAATTCGGCCAAATTGGTATTTTCCGCGAAGGACCTCTGTCATGACCACCGGCGCTTATCCCCAAATCCGCATGCGTCGTAACCGGCGGGACCATTGGAACCGGCGCTTGGTGCGCGAGAATATCGTGACGGTGGATGATTTCATCTGGCCGATTTTCGTGGCCGAGGGCGAAGGCAAGAAAGAAGAAATTGACGCCATGCCCGGCCAATTCCGCTGGAGCCCGGACCGCATTGCCGAAGCCGCCCGTGAAGCAGCGGACCTCGGCATCCCCGCCGTCGCCATCTTCCCGGAGATTGAGAAAGCCAAGAAAGACCCCGACGGTTCCGAAGCCCTCAACCCCCATAATATCGTCGTGCAGGCGATTAAGGCGGTGAAAGCTGAAGCCCCCGATATCGGCATTGTGTGCGACGCAGCGCTCGACCCGTTCACCAGCCACGGCCAGGATGGGCTGGTGCGGGAAGGCTATGTGGTCAATGACGAGACGATTGACGTGCTCTGCGCCCAATCCGTACTGCAGGCGGATGCCGGTTGTGATGTGATTTCACCCTCCGACATGATGGACGGCCGCGTTGGTGCTATCCGCAAAGCGTTGGATGAGGCAGGGCATGATCATGTCCGCATCCTCTCCTACGCCGCCAAATATGCGAGCGCCTATTACATGCCGTTCCGGGACGCCATTGGCTCCTCAACCTTCCTGGGCCAGGGCGATAAAAAGACCTACCAGATGGACCCCGCCAATACCGATGAGGCGCTGCGGGAAGTCGCGCTCGATATCCAGGAAGGCGCAGATATGGTCATGGTGAAGCCGGGCCTGCCGTATTTGGATGTCATCCGCCGCGTCAAAGATACCTTCCAGATGCCGACCGTCGCTTACAATGTATCCGGTGAGTATTCCATGCTGAAAGCGGCGGGCGAACGCGGCTGGCTGGATTATGACCGCGCGATGATGGAAGTGCTCATCAGCTTCAAACGCGCGGGCGCAGATGCGATCCTCACATATTCAGCGCTAGAGGCCGCACGCCTCATCCAATCCGGCTACGAAGGATAATCTCTTATGCTCAAATCCCGCCAAGTTGGCACGTCCGGCCTCAGCGTTTCGCAGTTGTGCCTTGGCACCATGAATTTCGGTGTGCCGGGCAAGGGGCATCAGGGGGATTGGACGTTGTCGATTGATGATGCGCGACCGATCTTCAAGGCAGCGCTCGACCACGGCCTTTATTACTTCGATTGCGCGAATGTTTACGGCCTGGGTGCCTCTGAAGAAGTGACGGGGGAGATTTTGCGCGGGCTGACAGGGCGGGACAAATATGTTCTCACCACCAAGCTCTCCGCGCCCATGGGCCGGAACCCTAACCAGGGCGGCCTCTCCCGCAAGCACATCATGGAGGGGATTGACGCCAGCCTGAAGCGCTTGGGCGTGGATTACGTGGACCAGCTCATCATCCATCGCCACCCCAATGGCGGGCTCGCCAAAACCAGTGCGCCCAATGAAGAAGCCATGGAAGCACTGCATGATGTGGTGAAGGCTGGGAAGGCGCTGTATCTGGGCGCGTCCAGCATGTTCGCCTGGCAGTTCACGGAGTTGCAGATGCTGGCCCAATATAAGGGCTGGACCAAGTTCATCTCCATGCAGAACCACTACAACCTGATCTACCGTGAGGAAGAGCGGGAAATGAACCCCTATTGCGCCCAATCTGGCGTCGGCCTCACCCCATGGAGCCCCCTGGCGCGCGGTATCCTGACAGGTGCCTATAAAGGCGGCCTGGACGGCGGCACGACCGCCCGCTCAACAGGGGCAGACGCCAAACGCACCAGCGGCCTCTATCTCGGCGAAATGGATTTCCAAATCGCCGCCCGCGTGCAGGAAGTCGCAGCCCGCCTAGGCCACACCCCCGCCCAAATCGCCGTCGCCTGGCTGCTAAACAAGCCAGAGATCACAGCCCCAGTGATCGGCGTGTCACGGGTGGAACAGCTAGACCAGCTCGTCGCGGCGGCGGATATCGTGCTAGATGCGGCGGACGTGGCGTATTTGGAGGAGTTGTACCAGCCGGTGGAGAATTTGTTGACGCTGGGGAGTTCTTGAGATGGCCAAGGTTGCTGCGATGGTCCTGATGCACTCGTAGGAAATTGATCTTGGGTCTGGCCTAGATAGCTGAGAAAGGCTATGCAGGTCATATGGTTAGCATGCGTCGGCGGAGTAGGCTTCCGCGAAGTATTCAGATTGAGCTGATCAAGTATTTCGTTGCAGGTT
>Ga0181604_10003279_pt1 | contig 13720 bp, 9 predicted proteins | sample 041ome_12_FD_148663 | JGI IMG/M metagenome (GOLD analysis project Ga0181604, IMG submission 148663) | Coastal salt marsh microbial communities from the Groves Creek Marsh, Skidaway Island, Georgia - 041410US metaG (spades assembly) | ecosystem: Environmental > Aquatic > Marine > Intertidal zone...
GCGTTACCGAGAGTCGCTTGGTGCGAATCACGCCGGCGCCATCATGCTGGCTCTGGTCGTCGCGGGATTTCACCAGATACTCGAGGTCAGATTCTTGTAAGCGGAGATGAATGGTTTCGGGGCTGAGTTGCATGCCGTTGTCGACTTCAGCGTAAAGTGCGCGTAGCAGTGATGCCGCCATCTCGCATCTCAGTGGGGTACCATAGAGTTCGAAAACGTTGCTTCGGTTGCGTATCGTAACGTCGAGGCGCTTCTCGATCTGCCGCAAATGCCCGTCCAGCTGTCCGCAGAGGACCGCCAGATTTCTAGCGTCATTGGGTTCAAGAGAGAGAATAAGTTGCGAGGCTACTCCCGATGGAGTGACCTCGGGCGCCAATTGGTCTGTGTTCAACGGTTTTCACGCCGCCTCTTTCACGCTGGGCTAGAAACGATACTCGCGTTACGGGCGGAGTCAACCATTGTCGGTGTTATTTGCGGCTATTCGGGGAGGCGGCCCAAAAGAGAATTGCTGTAGGCGGCAGTGATATCTACGTCCACAAAATGGCCAATGAGTTCGGTTTGGGCACAGGCGAAATTGACCACCCGATTATTTTCGGTGCGGCCAGAGAGTTGTCCGGGGTCTTTTTTTGCAAAGCCAGAGACCAAAATGCGCTGGCGGCTTCCCACCATGCGTGCTGAGATTTGCTGGGCTTGCTGCGCAATGCGGCCCTGCAGAACGTGTAAACGTTCTTTTTTGACCGATTCGGGTGTGTCGTCTACTAGATCGGCGGCGGGCGTGCCGGGACGCGCACTGTAGATGAAGCTAAAAGAGGTATCGAAACCAATTTCCTCGATCAACTTCATCGTGGCGGTAAAATCATCCTCCGTCTCACCGGGGAAGCCAATGATAAAGTCCGACGACAACGAGATATTCGGCCTTAGCCTCCGAAGGGCTCGAATCGTCGCCTTGTACTCCAGCGTGGTATGACCGCGTTTCATTGCCATCAAAATACGATCAGAACCACTCTGCACCGGCAGATGCAGGTGATCGACCAGCGCCGGAATTTCCCCATAACACGCGACGATTGCTTCAGAGAACTCTACCGGGTGCGAGGTGGTGTATCGAATTCGCTCAATGCCGGGAACCAGGTTCACTAGGTGAAGCAGCTCGGCAAAGTCCACTATTTCGTTCAGGTGGTTGCGCCCCCGGTAGGCGTTCACATTTTGCCCGAGCAAATTCACTTCCTTGACACCGCGGTCTGCTAGCCCCGCTATTTCCGCGATAACGTCATCGACCGGGCGCGACACTTCTTCACCCCGCGTGTAGGGCACAACGCAGAAGGTGCAGTACTTGCTGCAGCCCTCCATGATAGATACAAACGCAGATGGACCGTCCACGCTGGGCTCGGGCAGTCGATCGAATTTTTCGATCTCGGGGAAGCTGACGTCGACGACCACGGGCTCACCCTGTCGGCGGTGTTCGATCATTTCGGGCAACCGATGCAATGTTTGTGGGCCAAAAATTAGATCCACAAAGGGTGCGCGCTTTCCGATCTCTGCGCCTTCCTGACTGGCGACACAACCCCCGACGCCGATAATGATATTGGGATTCTTCTGCTTGAGTCGCTTCCAGCGTCCCAGCTGGTGGAACACTTTCTCCTGAGCTTTCTCTCGAATTGAGCAGGTGTTGAGCAACAGCACGTCAGCATCCTCTGGCGAGGCCGTCATGACCAGTCCATGGCTTTCGCCGAGCAGATCTGCCATGCGCGCAGAGTCATACTCGTTCATCTGGCATCCATGGGTTTCTACAAACAGTTTTTTACTGCTAGGGTCGATCACGCGTTGCTGCCCGCATATGCTTGATTACTGTGGCCGCGGAGTATAGCGCCTCGGCTCCAAAAATCCCGTGTTGTGCTGGAGCTTTAGCCGGAAAGTGTTACCATTCCGCCCCTTTTTGCAGCGCCACCTCGGTTTGCCGGGAGCCAACATGCCTTCTCAGCCCATATACAAAGTGATCTTTCATAATGGAGGTCAGGTTTACGAGGTCTTTGCCAGACAAATCTACCAAAGCGATATGTGGGGTTTTGTTGAGGTCGAAGAACTGGTATTTGGTGAGCGCTCTCAGATTGTCGTCGACCCCGGCGAGGAAAAGCTGAAAAACGAGTTTGCGGGCGTTAAACGGAGCTACATCCCGTTGCAGGCCATCATCCGAATTGACGAGGTTGAAAAAGAGGGAGCTGCGCGTGTCTCAGACGCTAGCAGCGCAAAAATCGCCCCTTTCCCGATGTCGCCGCAGCCGATCATGCCCTCTAAGGGAGACGAGTAAGCCACCGCTTTTCGCGAGTAGACTGCGCCCCGGCGGTGCCGTTTTGGCCTAGCACTCATACCCCTCCCTCGACCTCGTGATCCTGATCCACGCTCGCGATGTCGGCCCGGGCAAGGGCTATGGCGCCTTGAAAAACGAACCGCCCCCCCCCAGATATTGACCATTGGATGAGTCAGCGACAGTTGGCACGGAGAGGCCGAGTGGATCAAGAAGAGCAAAATCAACGAGATGGCGACGTGTTGCCCGCAGAAACTGCGGAACAAGGCGACTACGGCGTCGCAGCGCCCGCGCTGGCGGATGACGTTCTGCCTGACACGCTGGTGCTGTTGCCATTGCCCGGTCGCCCTTTCTTTCCCGGCCAGGTGCAACCGGTGTCATTCAACCCCGACAACTGGCAAGCAACCTTGGATGCTGTAGCGCAGCAGGGTTCCAGGCTTTTGGGTCTCGCTTTTGTCGACAAGCCTGATCCCGGATCAGTCCGGCCCGATGAATTCCCTGAAACAGGGTGTGTGGTCAGATTGCATCGACCGCCGGGTATGTCTGACCACACCGGACATTTCTTGGCCCAGGGTCTGCGCCGATTTCGAATAGTCAGATGGCTGAGCGAAACCAGCCCGCTCATTGCCCAAGTCGAGTATCCACGTTCTCAGGGCGATCGTGACAGTGACGAAATCAAGGCCTACGCCATGGCCGTTATTGCTGCGATCAAAGAGCTTTTGCCGTTGAATCCACTCTACAGCGAAGAACTCAAACAGCACATTGGTCAATTCAATCCAAACCAGCCGGGCTTGCTTGCCGACTTTGCCGCAGCCTTAACGACTGCCAGTGGTGACCGTTTGCAAGAGGTTCTGGAGACGCTCCCTCTGACGCGCCGTATGAATATCGTTCTGGAGCTTTTGAAGCGGGAACGAGAGGTGGCAGAGCTTCAGGGCCAGATCACCACGCAAGTTAATGAGAAGGTTTCGGCAAATCAGAGAGAATTTTTTCTGCGCGAGCAAATGAAGGTGATCGAGAAGGAGTTGGGTCTTTCAAAAGACGACAACACCTCCGATCTTGAGCGGTTTAGGCAGCGCCTCGAAAAGCTGGATCCGCCGCAAAAAGTAGTGGATAGGCTTGAGGAGGAGTTCAGCAAGCTGCAGGTACTGGAGTCAGGTTCACCCGAGTATGGGGTAACGCGCAATTATCTGGATTGGGCGACATCGGTGCCCTGGGGCATCCAGTCGCAGGATAATCTCGACCTTGGTCACGCGCGCACCCAACTCGACGCCCACCACGATGGTCTGGATGATGTGAAGGCGAGAATTATTGAATTTCTCGCCGTCGGTGCCTTCAAGGGCAGTATAGATGGCTCGATTCTGCTCCTAGTGGGTCCGCCGGGGGTTGGTAAAACGAGTATTGGTAAATCCATTGCGGCGGCGTTGGATCGAAAATTTTTCCGGTTCAGTCTAGGCGGCATGCGCGACGAGGCGGAGATTAAGGGCCACCGGCGTACGTATATCGGCGCTATGCCGGGCAAACTCGTGCAGGCCTTAAAGGAGGCCGAAGTTACGAATCCGGTCGTCATGCTCGACGAAATCGACAAGATCGGTAGCTCTTTTCAAGGGGACCCGGCATCAGCCTTGTTGGAGGTGCTGGATCCCGAACAAAACGGTGAGTTTCTCGATCACTATCTGGACTTGCGGATCGATTTGTCCAAGGTCTTGTTCATTTGCACCGCTAACCAACTCGACACGATACCTGCCCCGCTCCTCGATCGCATGGAGGAGATCCGTTTGTCGGGCTACATCGCAGAGGAAAAGCTTGCGATCGCCAAAAACCACTTGTGGCCGAAATTGCTTGAGCGCCACGGTGCGCAACCCAAGCAAATTCGTATCAATGACGCAGCATTGCGCCTCGTGATTGACTCATACAGTCGTGAGGCGGGCGTGCGCGGTTTGGAAAAAAAGTTGAGCGCGCTGGTGCGAGCATCCATTCTTGAGATGGTCGAGCAGCGCACCCAGCGCACCCGTATTGGCAAGCGCGAAGTGGAAGACATCCTCGGTCGACCCAGGTTCAAAGCCGAGCGCACATTGCGCGGTAAGGGTGTGGTTACGGGGCTGGCATGGACCACCATGGGGGGCGCAACCCTCAGTATCGAATCTTCGAAAATCCATACCTTGAATCGCGGGTTCAAGTTGACGGGACAGCTGGGCGACGTAATGAAGGAGAGCGCGGAGATCGCCTACAGCTACGTGGTGGCGCATTTGCGCGAATTCGGCTGCGAACCTGATTTTTTTGATATGTCGATGGTGCATCTCCACGTGCCGGAGGGCGCCACACCCAAAGACGGTCCTAGCGCCGGCATCACCATGGCAACCGCTTTGCTGTCTCTGGCGCGAGGTGATCGGCTGCGTCGTCCATTAGCTATGACGGGCGAACTCACCCTCACGGGTCAGGTACTTCCCGTTGGAGGTATTCGCGAAAAGGTTATTGCTGCCCGTCGTGCCAAAATTGACGAGATCATTCTGCCTTTTGCCAATCGTGGTGATTACGAAGCGTTGCCCGAGTACCTAAAGGCGGGTCTCGAAGCGCGTTTCGTGCGGACTTATCGAGAGGTTTTCAATGTCGTTTTCGATACCTCCCAAGAGGGGCGCCAACTGCACTAGCCGCGGCGCTTCAAACGGGATTTTGAGCAGTCAGGATTGCCCGCCGAGGCGCGGGGAAGCCCTCTATGGTGAGCGATGCATCATTGGGGTCGAGGAAGTCTGCGAGGGACTGGAATGTCATCCAAGGCGTGCTGCGCTGCTCCTCAAGGGTTGTAGTGGTGACATCCACAATGTCGACGTGTTGGAATCCCGCGTTGACTAGCCATTGTTGCGCCAGACCGGGGCTGGGGAGCTGCCAAACATTGCCCATGCGTGCGTAGCGACCCTTGGGCTCGAGAAGCGCGTGGCTGTCGCCGTCGATCACCAGCGTTTCCAGCACCAATTGGCCCCCGGGCCGCAATTTATTTTTCAAGCTGCACAAATGGGCCATTGGATCTCGTCGGTGATACAACACACCCATTGAAAAAACCGTGTCAAATACCGGTAAGTTCTCAGGCAGTGCCTCAAGGGTCATGGGCAGAACATGAATACCCGGCAGGGGAAGATAATAATGTATGGCTTTGAACTGGAGTATAAAAAGCGGTGTGGGATCGATGCCAATGACTTCAGACGCACCGGCCCCAAGCATCCGCCAACAGTGATAACCATTGCCGCATCCGACATCCAGCACGCGTCGCCCTTGCAAGGGTTCAATGGCTTGCTTGAGGCGATCCCACTTCCAGTCGGACCGCCACTCGGTATCAATATGCAAACCGAAAAGCGCAAACGGGCCTTTGCGCCAGGGATGCAGGCCTCTGAGCGCACCCTCGAGTAACCTGAGCTCAGCATCGCTGGCCTGACCGGCTACTCCGACACGTGCAGCGTTGAGAATGTGTTTTTGTCCTATTACTTCGGGCAACTGAGACAGCGCCTTGCGCCAACGAGGTATGTCGCCATACCGTTCTACTGAAAGCCCTTCAGCGAGAAGCGCCGGTAATGTCTCGATCCATCGCGCCAAAGGCCCGTGTGTCCAACGTTCCCTTAGCGCCCTCCAATCACTGCTCAACTCGGGAGGGAGGATCATGCGATGGCGATGAAAGAGGCGAAGTTAAGGCATTGAAACCAGACATCGCATTGGCTGAAGCCGGCACGCTTAAGCCGGTTGAAGTGTGCCTCTCGGGTCTCGGGTAACAGCACATTCTCTAGGGCATCACGTTTCTGGGCGATTTCCAGATCGCTGTATCCTTGCTGTCGCTTGAAGTCGTGGTGCAGATCTATTAGATGTCGATTCAGTTCATTATCCTGAAGCGTTATTTTTTCCGAGAGAATCAAGAGATCTCCCGGCATCAAAGCCTTCCTGATGCGCGTCAACACAGCCTCGCGTTGAGCGATGGGCACGAACTGCAGCGTGTAATTCATAATGACTACGCTGGCGTTGTCCAGCGCTACGTCAGCAATATCGCCAATCTCGAGGGTTATCAATTTCCCCTCAGGGAATTGGGCAAGGTGACTGCGGGCCGCGGTGAGCATGGCGTCGGAGTTGTCGATCCCGATCAGCTCGCAGTTTTGGCAGGCGGGCTCCTTTGCTACCGAGAGTAGCGAGGCTCCCAAGGAGCACCCGAGATCATAAATGGTGGTGTTTGGGCGGGCGTGTCGTGCAGCCAATACGCCTGTCATCGCTATCACTGTCGTATAGCCGGGCACAGAGCGACTGATCATATCGGGGAAGACCGATGCAACCGCCTCGTTAAAACTGAAAAGGCCGCGCTCGGGCAGCGGCTCTGCATACAGTTGGTCCCGTAACAGCAAGGGGGAAGGTCGAGTCAGGCCGGCGTCATCCCCTTGTGCCGGTGTTTCCGGGGGTGGCACTCGATTGGGTGGATCCTGCTGATTCATGGTGAGCATTGTGTTGGTTATTAGAATCGAGAGGATAACAGGGCTTGTTGCGCACCCTGACACTTCCGCATACTCTCGCGCTCTTGACACGTCTAGTTTGCCAGAGATTCACATGTTTGATTCCTTACCGGTGCTTCCACCTGACTCTATTCTTGGTTTGGCTGCCGCCTGTCGCGCAGACCCAAATCCAGACAAAGTTGACCTTACCCTCGGCGTTTATATGGATGAGACGGGTCTTTGTCCGGTTTTTGAGTCAGTGCAAAAGGCGCAGCACGAGCTGGTGAGCGACGAACTGACCAAGGTTTATATGCCTCCGGTTGGCGATGCGGCATACCTGTCGGGAATTCGCTCGCTAGTGCTGGGCGCTGAACTGGAAGATCGATTGGGCAATCGGGTCACGGCTGTGCAAACCCCGGGGGGCTGCGGTGCAGTGCGATTAGGTGCCGAGGTATTGCATGCGGCAGCGCCGGATACGACCGTTTGGGTCAGCGATCCCACGTGGCCGGTCCATATACCTTTGATGGGGTCCGTTGGCCTGAAGCTCAGGACCTACCGGTATTACTCCCCTGAGTTCAAGGGGCTCGATTTTGATGCGATGCTGGCAGATCTCGAACAGGCCTCCCCAGGCGATGTGGTTTTACTCCATGGCTGCTGTCATAACCCCAGCGGTGCGGATCCCTCCGTAGAGCAGTGGCAGCAATTGGCGTCTCTGCTGGTCGAGAGGCAGCTGTTACCCATGATTGATTTTGCTTATCAAGGCATGGGCGCTGGACTCGATGAGGACGCACAGGGATTGCGCAGCGTTCTGGCGAGTGTCCCTGAAATGATTGTTGCCGTTTCTTCCTCAAAGAACATTGGCTTGTATCGTGAGCGTGCCGGTGCGGTTATGTTTATTGGCGGAGATGATCGCGCATCGGAGGCCATGGCGAGTCAAGCCATTGCCGCGGCGCGTCGGGTCTATTCTATGCCGCCTGCCCACGGCGCGCTATTGGCTGGGCGCGTGTTGTCCAACCCAGCCTTACGGCGGGTTTGGGTGCTAGAGCTTGAACAAATTTGTGGCAGGATCAACGGGCTGCGTGCGAGCTTTCGTGATGCTTTGGTGGCGGCCACTGCGAGAGATTTTGACTTTATTGGCCGTGAGAACGGTATGTTCTCTTTTCTGGGGTTGTCGGTTGAGCAGGCCCAGCGGCTGAGAAGCGAAAAATCGGTTTATATGTTGGATTCCTCGCGTATCAATATTGCCGGCCTGAACGCCGGAAATTTGTCTCGCGTTGTTGACGCGGTAGCATCGGTACTTTAACGCGCGAGGATCACCCTTCGAGGGCTATCAGTCGTTCGAGTGCTTCGTCCAGTGCGCTTTCGGTGGCACTGATAGCCGTCATGACTTGCGCAACGGTATCAGGGGCTTGATCGTAAAATCCCGGCTCAGAAATTGACGCCAGTAGCGCCGCGTGCTCGCTTTCGAGTTGTTCGATCTTGTCGGGGAGCGCATCGAGCTCTCTTTGCTCTTGATAGCTGAGTTTGGTTTTTTTAGGGGGCTTTGGGGTAACGGTCGAATTTTCAGCTGGCTGGCGTGGTCCCGAGCTGGCAGAGGGTACAGCCTGTGTTTGCTTTGGTTCTGTTGGTTGGGTCAGCGGGATCAGTTGCCCACCGCGCGCCTCCCAATCACTGTAACCGCCAGCCTGTTCTTCAACGATGCCGTTCTCCTTCATCACCAGCAGGCTCGTGACTACCTTGTCCAAAAAATGCCGGTCATGGCTCACCACAATAACGGTTCCCTTGAACTCGAGCAGTATCTCTTCGAGTAGTTCCAGGGTTTCGATGTCTAAATCATTGGTCGGCTCATCCAGCACCAGAAGATTCGCTGGCCTAGTGAAAAGTCGCGCGAGAATTGCGCGGTTGATCTCTCCGCCGGAGAGCGCTTTCACGGGCGTACGTACTCGGTCTGGAGAGAATAAAAAATCGCCAAGATAACTGATAGCGTGTCGTCGTTGGCCATTAATTTCGATGAACTCCTGACCGCCACAGACGTTGTCAATAAGGTCTTGCTCTGGGCGAAAGGTATCCCGGAGCTGGTCTGAGTAGGCAATCTGAAGTTGGGTTCCGCGTAAGACCTCACCTTTGCTGGGCGCAAGCTCCCCAAGCAGAAGTTTGATAACGGTGCTTTTGCCCACACCATTTCTGCCGACAATCCCGATGCGATCGCCACGCTGAATAATGGCGGAGAAATCTTTGATCAGGTCCTGATTGTCGTAGCCGAAGCTCACATCCTTGGCTTCCGCAACGCGCCGACCGGAGCGTGCGGCATCCTCGAGGGTCATACGCCCCCGCCCGACTTTCGCTCGGCGCTGTGTGCGCTCTTCACGCATGGCCTTGAGCGCCGTTACTCGGCCTTCATTGCGCGTCCGACGAGCTTTTATACCCTGTCTAATCCACACTTCTTCCTGCGCGAGCTTCTTGTCAAATAGTGCCTCTGCTGTGGCTTCCGCGGCAGCTTGCTGCTCTCTTTGAATCAGAAACTGTCGGTAATCCGATTGCCAGAGGGAGAGATGGCCCCGGTCGAGCTCGCCAATTCGATTGCACACCCGTTGTAAAAATCGACGGTCGTGGGTGATGAGCACAACCGCGCCAGCGAACTGCATGACCTCCTGTTCAAGCCAATCGATAGCGGGGATATCGAGATGGTTGGTTGGTTCGTCCAGCAGCAAGATGTCGGGATCTGTCACCAGTGCTCGAGCGAGTGCGGCGCGCCTGCGCCACCCGCCGGACAGCGCTTGAAGCGGGGTGTCGCCTTCAAGCTTCATTTGATCCAGCACTTTTTCAATGCGTTGGCTCAAAGCCCAACCGTTACGGTGCTCTAGCTCGGCATGGATAGCGTTGAGTTCTTGCAGAGCGCCTTTAGCGTTGCTCTGCGTCAGTAAGTCGTATCGGGATAACAATTCCCCAATCTCAGCGAGGCCCGTAGCGACGTAGTCAAAAACCGTTAAGTCGCCGTTCTCGGGGAGTGATTGCTCGAGAAAGGCGATTCTGGCGTCGGGCTGTTGCCATCGTTCTCCGGACTCAGGCGCCAACTCCCCAGAAAGGATACGCAGTAGCGTCGATTTGCCCGCGCCATTTCTGCCCAACAATCCCAGCCGTTCTCCTTTGCCCAGTGTCAGACTGACTTTATCGAGTAATATCCGGGTGCCGATGCTGTAATCGATTTGATCGAGACGGACATAAGACATGAGGGCTCTCCTGAGAGTGCTCAGTGTAGGGCAGAACGGATCCTGTGCGCGCTTTTGGGTAGAATAGGCAACCTCGGGGGGGGCAACACCATGACGACACTGACGATGGAAGCGCAGCAAAATGCGCGTTGGATAGCGGGCTGGCTCGGCGTGTGTGCCGTGACGATCTTGGGCATGATTTTACTCGGCGGGGTGACCCGGCTCACCGAATCAGGTTTATCTATGGTGGATTGGCGGCCCATCATGGGAATTATACCGCCGCTGACGGAGACCCAGTGGCTCGACACCTTCGCTGCGTATCAACAGTACCCGGAGTATCAAAAGATCAATCAGGGCATGGATTTGGCGGGCTTTAAACAGATTTTCTGGTTCGAATACCTTCATCGTGTTCTCGGCCGATTGATAGGTCTGATGTATTTCATTCCTCTGGTCATTTTTGCCCTGCGGCGAATGATTGCCCCGCAGCTATTGCCAGCGCTTGTTTTACTCCTTTTTCTCGGTGCTGCTCAGGGTCTGTTGGGTTGGTACATGGTCAAGAGTGGCCTGGTGGATCGACCTTCAGTATCCCAGTACCGGCTGACCGCGCATCTGGGTGTTGCTGTGGCAATTTATGCGCTGATGATGTGGCTTTTGTTCAGAATCACCGCTGGCCTGTCTCCATCGCTCAGGCACATTGGCCCCATGGGTGGAGTGCTGATTGCAGGCGTATATCTGTTGATTCTTTCGGGCGGGTTTATGGCTGGCACAGATGCGGGATTTGCGTATCCAACCTGGCCGCTCATGGGAGAGACTTTTGTTCCCATGGGTTATTACGCGGAGGGTTGGTTGGCCACTTTTGAGGGCGTCGCAACCATTCACTTTAACCATCGGATGCTCGCCTACGCCATAGCCGCGCTGGTGCTGTTCGTCAGTGTCCGCAGTCTGCGCCAGAGCGCCGAGCCGAGGGTGCGCCGAGGCGCGATGTTGATGCTGCTGGCGTTAACCTTTCAGATCATGCTGGGCATTGGCACGGTACTGAGTCAGGTGGCGATACCCATGGCCGCAACACATCAGGTGGGCGCGGTCTTGCTGCTGACGAGCGTGCTGTTTTGGAGTCACGCCCATACAGATCAAAAACTGGTAATGTCTGCATGAGGTAAGGTGCGGGTCGGAAGTGGAGAGTTGCTCCATAGACCGGCAGGCAGGAGAAAAAACCGCCGTGAAAACCCTCATAGTAGAGGACAGCTCAACACTGTGCGCGATCTACTCACAGTATCTCGATGGCAGTGGCCTGGAGATTACAGCGGTAGAAACGCTTGCCGCTGCGAGGGCCGCTCTCCGCGACTGGCACCCCCATCTTGTGCTGCTGGATATCGAATTGCCCGATGGCAACGGGTTGGATTTGCTTGCCGAGACCGAACAGCTAACTCCGCAACCTGCTGTGGTGGTGATGACGGGGCACGGGGCAGAACATGGCGAGCAGGCAATCCAGCGGGGTGCGGCGGACTTTCTTACGAAACCATTTGATGCTTCCCGCCTGCGGGTCACCCTGCTCAACGCGGCTGAAAAGCTCAAACTCAGTCAGCAAGTGGCGCAGCTTGCGGTTAAGCGAGCGCATTTGGGGCCGCTCAAGGGTAGCTCATCGGCCATGCAGAGTGTCTATGAAACCGTTGAATCTCTGGCGGGTACGCTCGCAACCGCTTTTATCATGGGGGAGAGTGGAACGGGTAAGGAACTCGCCGCGCGAGCGATTCACCAACTCTCTGCCAGAGCGCCGGGTCCTTTTGTCGTTGTCGATTGCGCCTCGCTCGCGGTTGATCAACTGGAGCGGGCGTTATTTGGTATCGAGGGCGAGGATGCCCATGGTCTGGTAGCACAAGCTGCCGATGGCACGCTTTTTCTGGATGAAGTTTGCAGCCTGGGTTTCGCGTCCCAGTCGACATTGCTCAGATTAATCCAGCACGGTACCTATCGGCCCGTGGGGTCATCAGCTGAGGTTGCGGCGGACGTTCGTATTATTGCGTCGACCAATCGTGACCCGTTGCTTGAGATGAGAGAGGGTCGATTGCGCGAGGATCTCTATTACCGGTTGCATGTCGTGCCCTTGAGGATGCCGTCGATGCGCGAGCGCTCCGAAGACGTGCTGATGTTGGCAACGTCCTTTTTGGATCGGTTTGCTCAGGAGGAAGGCAAGGCGCCTCGCCAACTGAGTGACTCGGCGGCAAAGGCGATGACAGGTTATTCCTGGCCCGGTAATGTTCGGCAGCTCGAAAATACGATGCGGCAGCTGTTGCTGACGACCGCCGCGACTGAAATCGATGCGTCCGCAATTCATCAGGTGATTTCAGTGACTGAGATCTCAGCGGGTGATTCCAGCGCTATGGGGCTATCGGGGCCGGCGCAGGATGGCCCGGGTTTGTTGGGTATCCAGCCCTTGTGGATGACGGAAAAGAAAGCCATTGAAGAAGCGATAGCCGCTTGCGACGGCAATATCAATCGCGCTGCGCAGCAACTGGAGGTAGCGCCGTCTACGATTTATCGAAAGTTGCAGGCTTGGAAAGCGCAGAACTTGAATACGTAATCCGGCCCTCACCTAGGGCGTCGATACACCCGCACGCTATCGACAAGCATCCGTTGGGGGAATTCATGTGCCGCAATAGGGCCTCCGGCTCGACCCCAGTTTCCTCCGACGGCCAAATTAAGAATGAGATGAAATGGTTGATCGAAGGGCCATCTCTGCCATGAATCTTTTTCGCCCCGCAGGTAACTGAAATAGCGGATATCGTTTACGAAAAGATCAATCCGGTCGGGGGTCCACTCCATCGCGTACACGTGAAAATCCTGCGTCGCGCTGGGTTCGACAAGCCGACCTTTGCGTTGCTGCCCATTGACCCAGTAATTGGCGCGGGTATGGACGGTGCCATGTATGTGGCCGGACTCAAATCCGACGTGTTCCATAAGGTCAATTTCGCCTGAATTCGGCCATGCATCGCAGTCGCCATTGCCCTGCCAATCGACTCCCGCTTCACAGTTGGTAGCATAGAAAAAAGGATCAGAGGGCAGGAGCCAGATAGCGGGCCATGTTCCTTGGGCGTCAGGGAGTTGGGCAGTCACCTCGACCCGTCCATAGAGAAAGTCGTGTTTACCGCGGGTGTGGATTCGGGCGGAGGTGAAGGCAGGTACCTTCCCTGGGTGATGGTGAGCCTCCAGTACAAGGGCACCATTCTCTACGCGCAAATTTTGACTGGAGTCCGTATAGGCCTGATCTTCATCGTTGACCTTGCCGGGAGGCCATATGTCCGTGCTCCAGTGGTCGGGATTGAGGCGTGATTCGCCAAAGAGGTCTTGCCAGACAAGTATCCACCGATCTCCTGGGGTTGCTAGGCTCGCCTTGGTTTCGAGTAACACCCCACTCAAAATCGGTTGTCCGATGACCGGTTTCAACATGAGATGCAATAGCCCATCCCTGACAGTTTGATTCGGAATCGTTACTGTGAGCGCGGAGTGGATTTGTCCGTCTCGGTACTTGAGTACATCGATATCCTTGAGTACGCGCTCTCCTTGAATATGGACATCAAATACGCGCTCTCCAATGCGATGGAATCGGGGCTCCGCAAAAAAGAGTGTGATGTCGTAGTTGCCGTTCGGTACCGACTGCGTGAGGGAGACGGTCCCTTCACTGTAGGTTTGGAAAACATCGGGTTGGTCGGAACCGTATACGGCGTTTAAGGCATGACATTGAGTTTGCT
>Ga0181604_10003288_pt1 | contig 13686 bp, 10 predicted proteins | sample 041ome_12_FD_148663 | JGI IMG/M metagenome (GOLD analysis project Ga0181604, IMG submission 148663) | Coastal salt marsh microbial communities from the Groves Creek Marsh, Skidaway Island, Georgia - 041410US metaG (spades assembly) | ecosystem: Environmental > Aquatic > Marine > Intertidal zone...
ATCCGCGCACTCAAACAAGCAGTACTCCCTCGACCGAAAGCTGTCCTTGAACACGATCGGGTCGCGACGAACGCTCGCCGGCCCCAATCCCGGCCCCCCGCCGCCGCCGCGCGCGCACGTCGCCAAGCATTTATTCGCGCACTTTTCCACCGCCTTCCCGTTCGGCCCCGACGTGAGCGACTTCAGCGACCGCCTCGCGCGCGAATCGCTCTCGCTCGCGCGCAATCCGTCCGGGACGTCTTCGATGTAAAACTCCGCGCGCGCCGACGGCGCGCGCGCGCCGACGACGACGCACGCCGCGACGCCGCACGCCGCGCGCGCCAACGCCGCGCCGTCGAACGCGTCGAACGGACGACCGCGCCGGCGCGCGTCGTCGCGCGCCGTCGCGCCGGCGCGCGTCGTCGCGCGCGCGTCGCGTCGCGCGCGCGTCGACGCCGTCCCGAGGCGGCGCGGCGTCGCGCGCGCGAGCGTCATCGGCGTCGCGATGTCGCGCGCGAAGCGACACTTCGCGCATGCCGAGCGTCGCCGTCGTCAAGTTCGGCGGCGCCGTGCTCACGGACAAGCGTCAACGCGGCGTCGTCGACGCGCGCGGGCTCGCGGATTGCGCGCGCGTCGCGCGACTCGCGCGCGACGCGGGCGCGTCGTTGATCATCGCGCACGGCGCGGGGAGTTTCGGACACGGTGCGACGCGACGGACGCGCGCGACGCGACGGACGCGACGGACGCGATGGACGCGACGCGCGACTGACGCGCGCGGTGGCGACGCGGTCGCAGCGGAGGCGAAGGCGTGCGGGTGCGCGCGCGGCGGTGACTTGCGGGACGCGGCGTTCGCGCTGGGCGTCGACGGGACGCGAGCGAAAGTGCTCGAATTGAATCGACTCGTCGTCGACGCGCTGCGAGATGCCGGCGTGAACGCGCGAGGGATGACGCCGTGGCGCGAGGGGTGGCGAACGCGAGGGCCGGGGCGGCCGGAGACGAGCGGACGAGACGAAGGACGCGCGGTGCTCGACGCGGTGCGCGACGGCGTCGTGCCGGTGATACACGGCGACGTGGTCGAGGACGTCGCGCAAGGCACGTCAGTGTTGAGCGCGGATACGATCGTCGAGATGTGCGCGAAATGGGCGATGGAAGAGTGGCCCGATGAGTGCCCGCGAGTGGTGTTTTGCAGCGACGTCTTTGGCGTCTACGACTCGCCGCCGACGACGCGAATCATAAACGCCGACGTCACCGACGGCGACGTACCGCTCCGCGTGAACGAAACCGAAACCGCCGTGCTCTTACGCGACATCATCGTCGACGCCGACGCCGACGCGAGCGATGGCACTCGCGTTCCCTGGCGATGCGCTCGCGCGTCGCCGCTCGCGCGTCTCGCCGAAGCCGCCGACGCCGCCGCCCTCGACGCCACGTTCGCCATCGACGACGCCATCGCCGACGTCACCGGCGGTGTTCGCGCCAAGCTCACCACCGCGATCGCCATCGCCTCGTATCTTCCCCCAGGCCCTCCCCGCGTGTTCCTCGCTCGGCCGGGCGCGTTTGCCGCCGAACCGTCGCGCGTCTCCGATCACGCCCTCAACGCCATCCTCGCCTTCGACGCGCGCGGCGCGCCCGACGATGCGGCACTGAATAATTTTATCGGCACCGCCATCGCGCGCCGCGCGCCGTAGCGCCGATTTCCCCGTCTCGCGCGTCCCGCCTCGCGTGTCGTCCCATGTCTAGAGTCCCAACCCTCCGCGCTCGTCTCCCGCGCGTCGGTCCCCAGTCGTCGCCTCTCGCGCCCGTCATGGCGCGCGCGAGCCGAGGCGTCGACGCGTCCGCCGACGCGAATGCCGACGCGTCCGACGCGCCCGCCGACGCGCCCGACGCGACGTCGCCGCACGTCGCCGCGGCGGTGGGCGCCGACGACGTCGCGCCCACCGCCGCGATCGCGCCCGACGCGCAATCCGCGCCCGACGCGCACGACGCGAGCGACGACGACGCGCCGAACGCCGCGAAATCGGAGAATAAAAACAGCACCGGTCGCGGAAGCGGACGCGCGAGCGATGGACCGCACGGTGGCGGCGGCGACGGGACGCTGACGGTCACCCCGGACTCGCCCGCGGACGAGACGTGGCGCGCGCGGCGCGGGCCGCTGGACGCGAGCGACGGTGGACCGTGGACGAGCGAGGACAGCGCGGGTGCGTGAGATTAATTCGACGCGCGCGACGACGCGCGCGGGACGGGAGAGGGCGCGAGAGGGTGGTGGCGACGCGATGATGGAGTGGACCTAGTGGTGGATCTCTCGCGACGCGCGACTGACGACGGATGTACCGACGGAAACAGGGCCGCAACCCGTGGACATGTACGGGAAATTCACGTGGAAGATTGAAAACTTTTCGGAAATCAGTAAGCGGGAATTGCGATCGAACGTGTTCGAGGTGGGCGGGTATAAGTGGTACATTTTGGTGTACCCGCAAGGATGCGACGTGAGCAATCACCTGTCGTTGTTTTTGTGCGTCGCCGATTACGACAAGCTGTTGCCGGGATGGAGTCATTTCGCGCAGTTTACGATTGCGGTGGTGAATAAGGATCCGAAAAAGTCCAAGTACAGCGATACGTTGCACCGGTTCTGTAAGAAGGAGCACGACTGGGGTTGGAAAAAGTTTATGGAGCTCACGAAGGTGCTCGACGGTTTCACCGTGGCGGACACGCTCGTGATTAAGGCTCAGGTTCAAGTGATACACGAGAAAGTCGCGAGACCTTTCAGATGCCTAGACCCGCAGTACAGGCGCGAGCTCGTTCGGGTGTACCTTACGAATGTCGAGGTGCGTAGAGGCGAAAAGCGACGTCTCGAGCCGTCGAACCGAAACATCCATCGTGCTGATGAAAACACATATCAAGCATTTCTCGTTCTGAGCAATATATTCTGATGAACATCTATACACCCATAGAATCTGAACGATGGATGGATTCGAGCTCGACTGACTCGAGCGCGCGCGTGGCGAGACAAGCGACGACGACTGACTTTATTTTCATCTTGACCAAACGCAGGGCATTTGTCGAAGATTTTTAGATGAGAAGCGCGAGAAACTGATGACGATGCGCGCGGACGAAGAGCAATGGTCAAATCTTCGTCAATTCTGGAACTCTCGCGAGGGGAAAGAGAAGGTACAGCTCACGATGGAGAAGTCTGACATTCTGCTCAAGGGGATCGTCAAGCGCTTCTTCAACGAAAAGGAAGTGACGTCGACGCTCGTCATGGATGCACTTTACTGCGGCTGCCGCGCGTTGGACATCGCGGAAAATGACTTGGAAGCCAAGGCGACCTCCGTGAGTACCTCGAATAAGTGCTCTGTGGCCATGAGCATCGTGCAAAACAAGAGTGTTTTGACGGGTGACTTTGTCTCGGCGCTCGAGCGGGCCGCTGACGGAACCGCGTTTGACGCGGACGAAGAAGACAAGAAATCCGCCTCGGATGACCTGTCCGCCACCGATGCCGTCGAACGCGATGAAAAACGATTAGCCGAACTTGGTCGTCGCACCATCGAGATGTACGTTCTCTCGCACGTGTTTGTCAACCGCGTCGAAATCGCGTTTCGCGAAGCCGAGGCGTTGATGCGCCAAGAGGCGCTTATCGCTGAGGAGGAAGAAGCCGAACGACTCGCACAAGAGCTTGAAGGTCAGAAGAAGAGCAAGAAGCAAAAGCAAAAAGAGCGTCAACGACAGAAGAAGGCTATCGAAGACGCTGAGAAGGCTGAAAAGGAGGCGGAAGAGGCTCGCATTCGCGAAGAAGCCGAAGCGGCGAAGGAAGCTGAGCGCGCCGCCAAGGCAGCTGCTAAGGCAGCAGCGTTGGCAGAAGAGCGCGCGCGCGAGGAGGCGGAAGCGGCCATCAAAGCAAAGGCTGAAGCCGAAGCTCGCGCCGCGCGCGAAGCCAAGGCAGCGGCCAAGGCTGCCGAGAAGGCGAAACGAGAAGCCGAGGAAAAGGCCAAGGAGGACGAGGCGAGAAAGCTCAAGGAGGAAGCCGAAGCTAAGGCCGCCGCGGAGGCCGCGGCGAAGGCTATTCCGTCCCCTAAAGCTGATAGCCCTTCGACGCCCACCCGCACGAAGTCCATGTCGCAAGTTTCGTCACCTTCGAAGGTTATCCCGGCTCCGTTGTCGAACGAAGTGAGCACGTTGCGTTCGCGAATCTCTCAGCTCGAGCTTCAGCTCGACGAGAAGACGAGCGAATGCGCGCAACTTACCGCGGATTTGGACAAAGCGAAGGATATTATTTTGCAACTACGAAGCGAGATGGTGAGCGGTGTATCGTCGATGTCGATGCAAAAGCAGTCGTCCATGGAGTCGCTTGGCGATGTCGCTCGTACCGCCCAGGCGGCTTCGGCGATGCTCGGCGATAGCACCAATATCGTGCGCATGGGATCATCGAGCATGATCGCGAATGGCGCATCCAACGGTGCGGTGACGTCGGGTATGCAGCCGATTTTGGCGAGCGCCAAGTCGCAGCCTCCGCTTCCTCCCGGGCCTCCGCCTCCAGGAAGCGGCGACGTCGGTCCGCCGCCGCCGCCGCGCGGTCCGCCGCCGCCTGGTTCGGCGCGCGTGAACGAAACTGGACCTGCATCGCCGCAACACAGTTCTAACAGCGGGTTACCGCCTTCCTTCGCCGCCATGGCGGCTGGATCGCGTCCGCCAGAACCTCCAGTGGTGCCGCCCGGCATGAGTAGCTACGGTCAGCAACCGCCGCCGCCCGGCATGGGTCAGCAAGTCAATCCGCTCGGCACACCGCCATCGATGAAAACTATGGCCCCACCTCCGGGGATGGGTCACCCTTCCACGTGGTCTCCGGGCATACAGGAAGAGTTCCCGCACCTCGGCATGATCAGCGACCTGTTGGACTTCGATTGATCGCGTCGCGACGTTTGGGGACGACGACAAACCACATCCGTCATCGATATCCGCCGCTAGCGAGCGAAACAACTGAAAACCTGAACCCAGGAGAGTAGATAGACCGTCGCGCTTCCACGTAGAGCTTGGAAAGACAAATTCTCCTCATTTAAAACTTTTCCTCGCGAGCGCTAACGCGCCGTCGCGTCACTGCTCGACGTCGCGCCATGTCGACCCTCGATCTCGGCGTTCACGCTCGATGCGTGTGCGCCGTACCGAGCGTGGCGCGCGCAGACGGCGACGAACCATCGCCCTCGTCGTCGTCGTCGCGATTCTTCACCGCCACGAACACGCTAAGAGGCGAAAACAAATTGATCCAAGTCGAATTCACTCCCGAGACGAAAACGTGCGCGACGACGACGTCCATCGCGCTCGAACACCGCTGTTGCGAGACCGTCGACGTCGACGAGACTGGTACACACGTCGTGGTGACGTACGAAGACGCAGGACGGGAGACGAAGCGCGTGCGAGGCGTGGCGACGGCGGCGGTGGGCGAGCGGGACGGCGCGAGCGGGACGCCGACGGATTTAAGACTCGACGACGCGTCGTCGAGCGCGACGGCAAAAGACGTCGAAGAGTTTGAAACGGTGAAGTGCGCGCGATTGAACCGCGTCACCGGGACGTTGGTGACGGTGGATGAGTTTAAGGCGCGCGTGTGGCGTCGTCGGGACGACGGCGCGTTCGCGAGCGCGTCTTCGTGCGCCACTCGCGTCGATCAATCGCGCTCTGAGATCATCGGCGGAATGAATACGATGCAGGACGGCGTCGCACAAGGCGCATGGGATCCTCACTCGGCGGATGCGTTCGCGTGCGGTGTGGACGCTGACGTCGTCGTGTTCGACGCGCGCACGGCGAGTCGCGCGCAGACGATTGAAAAGGCGCACGCCCAGCAAACGCGCGACGTGCGATACAACCCGAACAAACCGCACGAGATGATGTCGTGCGGCGACGACGGATTGCTCAAGATGTGGGACGCTCGCGCGCACGAGCGGCCGTTGAAAGTCGTCGCCGGGCACGAGCACTGGATTTGGAACTGCGCGTACAATCCCGTATACGACGCTCTCACGCTCAGCGCCGGTTCCGACGGCACCGTGCGTCTGTGGTGCGATGACGACGCGTTACCGAGCGACTCGCACAGCGCTTCACGCGCGGACGCTCGAAGCGGCATTCGCGCCGTATCCCGCCGCGTCGTCCGCGCCGACTCCGTTTCGGCGCGCGCGTGCGCGTGGAGCGCCGCCGACCCTTGGACGTACGCCGTCGTCACCGCCGACGGCGCCTTCACCGCGCTCGAAGTTCCGCGCGAGGAAAAATATAGAATTCTCCTGTAAAGCGACGCGTTTAGCCTGAACTCACGAAACGCGTCGCCGCGCCTTCGCCTCGCCGCTCGTCCACCCCGACCGCACACGCCCGCCCGCGGGTCGGCGTCGTCGTCCTCGTCATGACCGTCGACGCGACCGACGACGCGACCGACGCCCTCGCCGCGCTCGCCGCGCGTCAACTCGCGCGTCGTCGCGCGCGCAACGCCGTGCGGCGCTGTTCCGTCGCGCGCACCGTCTTCGCGCTCACGAGTTTGATTTGCTTCGCGCGCGCGCTCGCGCGGTTGGAGACGCGCGTGCGCGCGCCCGCGCCGCCGGTGACGTCGCTCTGGCGTCGCTCTGGCGTCGCGCCGCCGGCGCGGGACGCGTCGCTCGGGAAGGAGGCGGCGCTCGGCGCGCTCGCGCTCGCGGCGGCGGCGGCGGCGGCGCGAAGGCGCGAACGCGCCGAGGACGCGCTGGCGAGCGTCGGCGCGGGCGGTGCGAACGACGTGGAGCTGCAAACCGCGCACGCGGCGTCTGCGGGAGGGATATGGCGAGCGCTGAAGACTGGGAGCGAGGACGAGGTGAAGGCGCTGTGCGAGAGAGACGGCGAGAAGGCGCTGCGAGAGCGAGGACCGGTGGGAGAGACACCGTTGCACTTGATGCTGCTGTACGGCGGTGCGTCTTCGATGGAACGCTCGGCGCAGCTGAGAAGCGCGAAGTACGTCGGGGAGAAGTTTCCGAAGACGGTGAACGACGTGTACGTCGGGGGTGAATATTTTGGCGAGAGCGCGTTACACATCGCCATCGTAAATAAAAACGTCGATCTCGTGCGGTGGTTGCTGGCGACGAGCGTAAATGTGAAAGGGTTACTCGCCGCGCGGGCGACGGGTCGGTTTTTTAGTCGAGGGGCGCCGTGTTATTACGGCGAGTTCGCGTTGAGTTTCGCCGCGAGCACGGGGCAGGGCGATTTAGTGGAGATTTTATTAGCCGCGGGCGCGGATGCGACGGCGCAAGACACGCACGGGAACACGTGCTTGCATATGGCCGTGATCCATAATCAGCCCGACATGTTCACGCTGATTTGCGAGAAATGGGAGCGAGGCAAGAATGAGGCAAACGGTTCGTCGTTGGAGCGACTGTCAAACGCCGACGGGTTGAGTCCGATGTTGTTCGCCGCGCGAAGTGGATTCAAGGATATGTTTGAGTTTTTACTCAATCGTACGTGCATCACGGAGTGGGCGTATGGGCCCGTGACGTGTCAGCGCATGCCGCTGTTGGACGTCGACACTCGGCAACGGATAGGCACAGGCGCATTGGCTGAAATCATCGCCAACGGCCATTTGGATTTGCTCAGCATACCGCTCATTCAAGAATTGTTACAGCGCAAATGGGACTTTTACATCGGCAGGCTGTTTTACGAGCGCGTGTGGCACATGCTCGCGTTCCTGATAACCATGACTCTCGTGCACGTCACGTCTTACGCCGATTCCGGTTTGGATGACACATTGTCGCACGTAGCACAAACGGCGAAGACCGCAATTTTAGGCGTCGTTATCGCTCAACTAGCGGCCGAGTACCACCATCGCAAGCACATGAGCGGGCAAAGCGCGGTTTCGGTGATGTTTTGCGTCACGTACCTGGCTTCGTTTGTCTCTCGCGTGATTTTCCACGACGAGCTTCAAGCGGATGCGATGTTGGCGGTGTCATTTTTGTTTGCCTGGTTCTATTTCGCGTGGCTTTTTATGGGGTTCAAGAGCATCGGGCACTTCGTCATCATGATTTATGAAATCATCATGGACGACGTCCGACCATTCCTCAGCATCCTCGGCATTTTCGTCGTCGCCTTTTCCACCGCGATTTACGTCGTCCTTCGACCGACATCAGCGCGCAGCGTGCGAGACTTCTCCGGCCAGCTCGTGACGTGCTTCGAGTGGCTGACGAACGGTGGCTACGAAGGCGACGTCGTCGACGCCGCCGAACGAGGCAAAGTATTGATGGGCTTCCTCATGGCCGCGTTTACGATTTTGGGCGCCGTCGTCCTCTTAAACCTCCTCGTCGCCATGATGGGCGACACCTACGCCAAAGTCAGCGAAAACGCCGTCGCCAAGTGGCGTCTCGAGCGCGCCCGCATCATGCTCCGCCTCGAGCGCCACTTTTCCACCCCCCACCGCGACCGTCTCGCTCGAGGCGTCTGGATCGTCCTCGACGGCGCCCGTTTCCTTCAGGTCCAGCTCGTCGACGGTTTGACCTCGTACGAGCAGCGCGACGCCCGCGATTGATCCCGCTCGAGACCGTTAATAACGACGCACTTTCCATCATCCCTCGCCGTCGATCGCCGCTCGCGCGCTCGCGACGCGCGCGTCCGAGCGAACGCCGCCGTCGCCGTCCGTCCATCTCGGCGAAAAAAAGTCGGCACGCCGAGGTGCCGACTCGGCGCCGACGCGTCATTCCGAGACGCGACGATCGCGTCGCGCGACCGCGTCGACGCGCGCGGGCGACGTCGCGACGCGCGCGAGCGACAAAAACTAAAACGAGCGAACGAACGCGCGCGCGCGAGGTCGACGGCGCGACGCGGGCACGGGCGCGCGACGCGGTGATTACGAATTCGACATTCGTCGTCGACATTCATCGGCGGACGCATGGGGAAAGACTTTTACGAGACGCTGGGGGTGTCGCGCGCGGACGCGGACGATCAGGAAAAATTGAAAAAGGCGTACAAGAAGGCGGCGCTGAAATCGCACCCGGATCGACCGGGAGGCGACGCCGAAAAGTTCAAGGCGGTGGGTTTGGCGTACGATACGCTGAGCGACGCGAACAAGCGGACGATATACGACCGATACGGTGAGGAGGGGTTGAAGCAAGGGTTCGTGCCGCCGGAAGCGAGGGGCGAGGCGAGCGGTGCGAGCGCGGGTGGGTTTCCGGGAGGAGGATTTTCGGGAAGCGCGCCCGGGAGTGGATTTCGCGCGTCGAGCGGCGGCGGCGGTTTCGGGTTCCCCGGCGGCGGCGGGTTTCATGAATTCACCGGTGCAGACGCGGAAGATTTGTTCGCCAGGTTTTTCGGCGGCGGCGGCGGCGGCGGCGCGGGGTCACCGTTTGGAGGAGGAATGGGCGACGCGTTCGGCGCGGGCGTGGGGAGCAAACGACGTCGTCCCGAGTGCGTGTTGAATCTCGAGTGCACGCTCGAGGAGCTGTTTAGAGGCGGACGCCGGGACATCAACTACGTTCGAAACGTGCGTGCGGGAACGAGCGGTCAGATGGCTCAAAGTAATGAGTGCATCTCGATCGATTTCAAACCCGGTTGGAAAACCGGCACGAAAATTACATTTGCCGGAAAAGGGAACGAAGACGCGCAAACCGGCGAAGCGGCGGATCTGGTCGTGGTGATCAAGGAAACGCCGCACAAATTCTTACGACGAGATGGAGATGACTTGGTGTACGAAGTTCCTCAAATCTCACTTCGCAGCGCGTTGATTGGTTGGAAGGTTGAATTCGTCAACGTAGACGGCGAGAAGGTGCGTCTATCGTTCGACGATCCTACGGCTCCAGGATCGGCGCGCGCGGTTCGAGGAAAAGGAATGCCGAATCAGAAGACCGGGCGGAGAGGCGACCTCATCGTCACCGTAAAAACCGTCAAGTTTCCCTCGCATCTCAACTCGAAACAAAAAACATTGCTACGCGAAGCCTTCGCTCCAGGTGCCGCGGCGTGAGCTTCGTGGCGCGTAGACCGTCGGTACAATATTTTGTCATCATCGACATATTACATCACATCATCTTTCGAAAGTTCTCTCTAATTTGTTCTAGTTTGTGCGTCGGATTCGCGCTCTTTTTCATTTCCTTACCCGCGCATTCCACCGCTTCTTCGACGAGCAAATCGATGTCGTCGCCGATGCCTCGAAGGATGGCGTCAATTTCCGATCGGAGGCGTCGACATCGTTTCACGTCGATCGGCGTTAAAGCGTCATCGTCGACTTGATCGGATTTCGATTCCGCTTTCGAGCCATCGTCGCCGATGGTTTGCGTCGCGGTAGTTTCCTTCGACTTGGCGCTCGCGCGAACGCGTGCGAGTTCTTCTTCGTAATCTTTGAGCATTTGTTTCGTTCGCGGGTTGAGGGTCGGATCGATTTCGTTGGAAATCGTTCGCATGCGACACGACGCGGCGTGACCTTCCGCGTTGTACGGCGACACGTCTTCCTTCCCACAAGAACCGCACACGTGGTATCCAGAGCACTCGCCTTTCTTCTGCGAGCAAAATCCCTTCGCGCTACCGCCGAGGAGGGCCTTTTCAAACTCGCGAATGCCGACCATGGACTTCATGAAGTATAAAAAGCATGGTTGCTTGTTCGCGTCCGGAATCACACCGCACACAGAGTGCAGTTTACACTCTGGCTTGTGTTTGCCGCGTCCTTCTTCACCGCAGTGACCGCAAATGTGTCGAGAGTGACATCGATCGCCCTTGCCGCACAACGCCCAGCCACCGCTGCTTCCGATTTTAAACTTTTGCGAGTCGCTCTCCATCTTGAAATAGTCTCCGAGAGAGTGCAAGTAGTACTTTCGACACAAATCGACTGGAGCAGAGTCGGCGAAGACGGCGTGTAAGCGACACGTCGGTAAATGCGCGTCGTTGCCGCTCTTTCCGCACGCGCCGCACACGTGCTCGAGCATGCACTTGTCGCTGCGGGGACACAAATTCCAAACGTGCTTTTCTTGATCCCATCCGTTACGCAAAGCTCCGCCGGTGTCGTCCACGGAGTTCAAGTAATAATCCAAGCACACTTTGTTCTCCACGCGTTTATGAATGTTGGCGTAGAGTGACGGACACATTCCAAACGTGTGGCGCGGCGACTCGCAGAGTTGACACACGTGTCGACTCACGCACCCGTTGCATCCGAACTTATCCCCGCGCAAATTAAACGCAGTGCATATTTCACCAGCCGACGGCTCGCGCTGCAGATCGCGGAACACGCTGTTCGTCGGTGGCGCGGAAACTTCCTCCTTGATGGAATCGTCGTCGAGCGCAGAATCGCCCAACGTCTCCGTGGCTTGACGAAGTATGCGCGATCGATTCAACAGATCTGTGAGTTCGGCCGGGGTGGCGTCCAGACCCAGTGCATCCGCTTCGAATCGACCGGCTGTGAGTTCGGCGAGGTCGATTTCGTCTGCATCGCCGCCACGAAGTCCGGAAATGTCTTCGTGCGGCGCCACGTCGACACCATCTTCTAGCGCGCCTCCGAGGACACCACTCGCTGAGGCGTCCACGGAAGAGAAAAACGGACTCAATTCTCTGTCACCCGCTGACGGGACGTTGTGCTCGAGTTGTTGATGCGAGTTCACCGACGGTGAAGTGTATCCGAGAGGGATGTTCGCGCCCACGCGCGCGTCTCCTGTATCACCTCCGAGAAGCGCCGCGGAAAAATCACTCATCATACTTTCGATGTAATCATCACCGCTCGCTCGCGCTGGCGCGGCTTCGCTCGGCGACGCGAAGGCTGGCGAAAAGAACGACGGCGACGCGGCGCCAAACGTACCCAGCGGCAGCGACGACGCACCAGGGCCGGACGCACTCCCCATCGGCGGTGTCTGCCCGTTCGTCGACGTCGGCCCACGAGTCGCGGTGCCCCCGCGCGTCGTTCGCGGCGTCAACATCGGCGACTTCGTCCGAGTCGGTTGCCCCGTCGGTTGCCCCGCCGCGCGCGTCGGCGCCGGCGGCTCGCTCTGTATTATCCCTCCCGCTTCATCCTTCCTCAAAATCCGCGGACTCGCCCCTTTCATGATCCCGCTCAACATCCCCAACACGTCTTGGTTCGTCGCTCCCATCATCTTCGCCGGCGGCGGTCCGCTCGGCGAGCCCTCCGTCGACGTCTCCCCGCGGTTCGCCGGCGCCCCGACGTTCGCGTTCGTCGCCTCACCATCATCCAGCACGCACACCCGTTCGCCGCGTTCCACTCGCACCACGCGTATCGCTCGCGCGTTCACCAGCTCTCGCTCCACGTTCGCGTCGACGCACACGAATTCTTCCGCGTTCAGCGCCGCGCGCGCCGCGCTCGAGCTCACCAGCACCCGATCTGGGCTCTTCAGTCCGATCAGAATCACCCCGAGCCGTCCGCCGCCCGCCGAGCGCGTCTCGACGACGTATCGCTGTTTCTTCGTCCCGTCCGCGCCGAGCGCGAGCTTGAACACGCGCTTGGCGTCCGCGGGGGCGGGCATCGCGCCGCGTTCGCGGACTCGACACGGCGCGGGCGGCGCGACGCGAAACCGCGCGCGCGGTCGCGGCGCGTCCTCGCGCGCGGCGCCGAACGACGCTCGATGCGCGCGTCGACGCGCCGCGGGCGCGGGCGCGGGCGCGCGCGCGACGAGGGACGCTCGCGGGACGCGGAGTGACGCGACGGGAGGTTGGCAGTCAACCGCCGGGGCGCGCGAGGCGGGCGACGAAGGAATCGAATGACAACTCGAGCTACTTCTTGCGCCTGACGGCTGGCTTGCGCTTCTGCGCCGGTTTACGCTTCGTCGCGGGCCTGCGAGCGGACGCGCCCGAGGCTTTGGAGGTCTCCGCGGCGCGCTTGCGCTTGGCGCCGACGGCGACGTCTTCGTCGTCGACGTCTTCGTCCTGGTCGAAGAGCGAACCGACGCCGAAATTCTCCATGCCGCCCATCGCGCTCGGGTCTTCGCGAAGCTGCACGAACTCGCGGTGTACGCTCTCGATCTTGGCCACGTCGGCGTTGACGGCGACGACGACGACGGTGCCGGCGCTCGAGACGACGCGCGCGTTGTACATCACGCCCTTCATGTCAACCTTGAGCGCGCGCGAGGACTCGGCGAGCCAACGACCCACGGCGCCGGTATCGCCGTCTAAATCCACCGCCTCTCCGGCGCCTTCGATCTCAAACAAAACCTTGGACTTACCGCCTAAATTCGCCGTCGCGACGAGCTCCACGGCTGTCGAAGACGACTCCGCCGCCGGCTTCGCCGCGAGCGCCTTCGCCGTCTTCCCTTCGCTCGCCTTCGCCGCGTCGCCCGTCTCCCTCGCCGTCGTCGTCCCCATCGCGTCCTCATCGCCACCACCGTCCCTCACCGCCGCCCTCGCCTCGTTCTCCTTCCCGTCGTCCGCGTCCACGATTCTCAAATCGTCGTCGCTCGACGAAGCCGCCGCCGCCGTCGCCGCCGCGCGCGTCCGCTCCGGCGACTTAAATTTCTCCACCCACGCCGGTTCGCTCTCGCTTCCCGATCCATCGTCGTCCGCGATCGTCGGCAGCGTCACCGTTCGTTTCTTCGTCGGCGTCGTCGTCGCCGTCTATCGCGCGTCGCGTCGTCGTTTCGTTTCGTCTCGTCAGTCGGTCCGCCGCGTTTGAATTCCAGACAGCTCGTCGCCATGTGCGTCGCCATCCATCCATCCATCCATCATCGTCGCGTCGCGTCGCGTCGTCGTCGTCGCGCACCTCGATCGGACTCGCGACGGCGCGCAGCAGACTCGGTA
>Ga0181604_10003299_pt1 | contig 13651 bp, 7 predicted proteins | sample 041ome_12_FD_148663 | JGI IMG/M metagenome (GOLD analysis project Ga0181604, IMG submission 148663) | Coastal salt marsh microbial communities from the Groves Creek Marsh, Skidaway Island, Georgia - 041410US metaG (spades assembly) | ecosystem: Environmental > Aquatic > Marine > Intertidal zone...
GCGCCACCGCGAGCGCCGCCGCGGGTCGCCGCCGATCGCTCGCGCGCGCGCGCCATCGCCGCCGTCTGCGGTCGCGCCGACGCGGTGCGTCGCGGTCGCGCGTCGTCGACCCCCTCTCTTCTTGAGTCACGAACCGTCGATGGCGCGTTCGAGGGTCTGTCGATCCGCCATCGCGCGCCATCGCGCGACGCTCGAGCCGCGCGCGAGCCGCGAGCGATGTCCGACGCCGACGCGATCGAGCGCGATGTCCTCGCCGCGATCGCCCGCGACGGCGTCGCGGACACCATGTCCGCGAGCGCGCGCCACGGCGTCGATCATCAGGCGGTCGTCGGCGTCGTCAAGCGGCTGACGGCGGCGAACATGGTCGTCGCGCGCGCGATCGAGCGCTCCAGGACGACGCTGACGGCGGAGGGCGAGCGGTGCGTCGATGAGGGATCGCCCGAGGCGCGCGCGTTCGCGTGCGTGCCGGAGGAGGGGATCGAGCTGGACGCGTTCAGGACGCGCGCGGGACCGGGGGCGGCGGACGTCGGGTTCAAGCAGGCGATGCAAAGGAATTGGTTGGCGATGGTGAAGGGAGCGACGCCGAGGGTGGAGCGACGGGTGGAGACGATCGAGGATGACGTGCGGGAGGCGCTGCGAGCGCTGAGGGGTGGAGAAACCGTGGATGCGAAGACGCTGGAGACGCTGACGAAGAAGCGAAAATTGGCCAAGGAGGAGCGGTGGAAAGAGTACGAATTGACGAAGGGGGCGGAGTTCGCGCTCGAGCGCAAGGTGCTGCCGGCGGATTTGACGAAGGAGATGATGAATGAAGGGTCGTGGAGGGGACAGGCGTTTAAGGCGTATAATTTGGTGCCGGGGGCGGGGGCGCAGCCGGCGAGCGGGCACGTGCACCCGTTGCTCAAGGTTCGACAGGCGTTTCGGGAGATTTTCTTCTCGTTGGGGTTCTCGGAGATGCCGACGAATAACTTCGTGGAGAGTGGATTTTGGAATTTCGACACGCTGATTCAACCGCAACAGCACCCGGCGCGAGACGCGCACGACACGTTTTTTATGAAGACGCCGGCGACGATGAACTTTGCGCCGGAGGATTACGTGGAACGCGTGCGTAAGATGCACGAGACCGGGGGGAACGGTTCGATCGGTCATCAGTACGCGTGGAAGCGCGCAGAGGCGGATAAGAATATTCTTCGCACGCACACCACCGCGGTGAGCGCGCGCATGCTGTACGACATCGCGCAAACCGGTTTCAAGCCGGCGCGCATGTTCTCCATCGATCGCGTGTTTCGCAACGAAGCCGTCGATCGCACGCACCTCGCCGAGTTCCACCAAGTCGAGGGTGTTATTTGCGACAAAGATCTCACGCTCGGCGATCTCATCGGCGTGTTGTATCAATTCTTTGAGCGTCTCGGGATGACGCAGCTTCGATTCAAGCCCGCGTTCAACCCGTACACCGAGCCTTCAATGGAAATTTTCGCCTTCCACCCGATGCTCGACAAGTGGGTCGAGGTCGGTAACTCCGGGATGTTTCGTCCGGAGATGCTCGAGCCGATGGGTCTACCCGAGGACGTCAACGTCATCGCCTGGGGTCTCTCGCTCGAGCGACCGACGATGATCATGTACGGCATCGACAACATTCGCGACTTGTTCGGCTCGAAGATGCAAATCACGTCGGTGAAGAACAACCCGATTTGCACGATTTAATTAACGACCATCTATCACGATACAATTCAAGACTAGAAACTAATTCGTCGCGCCGGTTTCTTTCGCTTCGATCCATTTGGAAAAGTACGTCGTCGAACGCACGTCTTCTCGCCATAAGCACTGGCCGAAATAATCCGCGTCTCGAACGGCATCGACATCGTCGATGACGCGCTCGATGGCGTCGAAGACGTCGGGTAAGTTGACGCGGGCGGAGAAGAGGCGATCGAGGAGGTCGGCGCCGTTTCCGCGAGCGAGACGCCACAAATTTTCGTCTTCGTGAAGACGAACGGCGGCGTCGGCGATATCTTGCGGGTTTGTGAAATCACCAAACCCGCCCCACCCGTGCTCGGGGTCTATCGGCGCGCTCGAAGTGGGCGACCAAAACTCGACGACGTCCGGCACGCATCCCTCGGAGCCGATGGGCGTCGTGCACGCGGGTAATCCGTATCGCCACGCGTCGAGAATCTTGCCTTTGATACCGGCGCCGAACCGAAGCGGGGCGAGCAACACGCGATGCGCGCGCAACGTCTCGCCCAAGTCCTCCGCGAAACCTTCGAACAAGAATCCTTGCGCTGGTTTGTGAAATCGTCGACGATGGTTTTCGGTGGCGTAAGATCCGTACACGCGCATCGTCGCGTTGGGGAGCTGTTTGCGCACCAACGGCCACACCTCTTCGCACAACCACTCTACAGAATCTACGTTTGGTTTGTGCATGAACGTACCGATGGTGACGAAATCCTTCCGCGCGCTAAAATCCCTCTTCATCGCCTCGGCGTCGACGGAATCGACGAAGAAGGACGCCAAGCGTAATTTCCTCTCCGCCACGCCGCACTCGCGCGTCAACCACTCCTTTTCCACGGGCGAGCACACCAGAGTTAAATCGCTCCTCTGCACGCTCGCGATCTCGCGCATCAAATCCTCGTCCCTCGCGTTCGGCGCGCTCTTCAAAACCTCCTTCGCCGCGTCTTCGCCGCGCGTCTTCGCCGCCTTCGCCGCGCGTTCCCTCGCCCTTCGCAGCGCGTGCGCGTCCTGCATGTCGAGCACTCGCACCACGCTCGGCGCGATCTCCCGCAGCCTCCCCGCGTACGCCTCCTCCGCGAGGAACCTATCGAACACGACGCAATCCGGTCTCGCCGCCTCGACGAGCGCGCGCAATTCATCCCCTCGATTCGCCTTCATCCGGCGCGTCTCGGCGCCCATCGCGCGGAGCGCGTCCTCCTGCCCCGCGCGCGCCTCCGCGCTGGCGACGCACGTCACGCGCCACCCTCGCCGCAGCGCCTCCGCGACGAGCGCGACGGACCGCGCGCCCGCCGCCGAGGACGACGGTTCGATCCACTCCCACCCGACGAACGCGATCGACGGCGCCGTCGGCCTCGCGGCGCGCGTCGATCGCGCGACGCGCGCGCGTCGGCGTCGACACCGCGCGCCGCGCGTCGCGGATCGCGCGACGCGCGCGGACGCGGATCGCATCGCGCGTCGCGAATTCGCGCATTCGCGACGACGGCGCGTCGCGACGCGTCGCGACGCGCGCGCGACGCGCGTCCGCGCGCGACGGCGCGCGACCGCGCGCGCGAAATTTTTCTCCGTCGCGGACCGCGCGCGCGCGCGCGTTCGCGTCGCGCGCGTCGCGACGCGCGCGTCGACGCGAATCGACGGCGAAACGCTCGAAACGTCCCGCGGTGACGTCGGTCGTCGCGTCGGCGCCGCACACCGCGCGCGCGACCGCGCGCGACGCGCGCGACGCGAACGCCGAGCGCGCGAAAATACGATACGCCGCGCGCGCGACGCGTCGCGCGAGGCGACGCGCGAGCGAGCGCGCGCGCGCGACGACGGCGCACCGCGACCGCGCGCGCGAGGCGACGACGCGATGGATAAGAAGCGGCGGCGCGACGACGACGACGGCGACGATGGCGACGGGATGGCGCGCGGAAGACGCGACGGCGACGCGGAGACGTCGCGCGCGAGCGTCTTCAGGTGGACGCTCGATCGCGCGGCGCTGGGACGAGGCGCGGGGAACGATCACGCGAACGCGCGGCGAGTGTACGCGAGCGGGGTGACGCCGAACGCGACGTGTCGCGTGTGCGATTTTCCCGACGTGGCGCCGAGAAAGTTCACGAACGACGGGTCGATGCTGCTGTGCGTGTCGAGACATCAGCAAGAGCTGGTGGGGTACGCGTTCAGGGGAATGCGGGCGTGCCTGAGGCGGGATAAGCGAGGGGAGGTGGTGGCGAGCGAGGCGACGGAGCGGGCGATGGGATCGTTTTGGTCGTACTTTGAAGAGAAGTGGACGACGCATCTGAGCGATGGAGACGACGCGATCGTGAAGGATTTCATGCTCGAGGTGCACGATGGGGAGTACATCGTCGCGGCGAGCGCGACGCCGTTGGATGGGTCGTCGGTCGCCGCGGGAGGGGCGATGCGAGAGGACGAAGACGGGGCGCCGGCGCGAGCGGCGGCGCGAGCGAGAGGGCGACGCGGAACGGAGACGCAGGAGACGTCGGGCGGGATTTCGGGAGCGCCTTCGATGCAGCGCATCGTGTTACATCTCGTGCGCACGAAGACGGGCGAGAAATTGGACTCGTTCACGTTTCGAGACGATTTCATGCACCTGCCGCGGAACGGCGCGGTGAGTCTTCGAGGCGACACGCTCGCGGTGTTGTCGATGAAGCATCAGCGCGTGATTTTTCTGCGAGTGCACGAAGAGGGACGATTCGAAGAAGTCGCATCGATCGGTGAGCACATCACGAACGAGGACAAGGAAACTGTAGCCGCACAAGACGCGCGCGAGCGGGCTTGGATGGACGCCGAACCGCAAGCGGCGGAGAAGGCGCGAACGCGCGCGACGGGATTCGCCGCCTCGGGGCGGTCGATGCTCACCGGATTGACGCAGCGTTTGGTGACATCGTTATATCACGACGCGCGACGATCGTCGAGCCCGGACGCGCTGCGACTGTTGCACCGAAACTTTGAGCGATACGTGTCGTTGGTGATGCTTCGCGTGCGCATCCTGGACGCGAATTTGCTCCTCATCAAGTTTGGCACGCCCGAGTACGCGCTGGCGCGGCGCGGGGACAACGTCATCGGGCCGACGATGTATGGTGTCTTCGATCTGAGTAAGAATGCATTTACGCAGACGGCGACGAGCATGAGCGATACGAATGGAATGGTGGACGAAGAGTTAAACGCTCCGCCGCGCGGCGATTTTCCCTGGGCGCGCTTCGCGGGGAGCCAAGGAGAGGCGCTGGCTGTGTGTAACACGTCCACGGCGGAGATCGATGACGACGATGAGGATGCGTTCAACACCATCGCCACGCGCTTGTTCCGTACGCAAGATTACCCACCGCAGTTCAGGTCGCTGTCGCCGTACTTTGACAAGAGGCTCTTCTCTTACGACGAGCGCACGATCACCGCCATCGACCGCTTGCAGCCGCACGTGGACTTTGGCATTAAATTCGTCAGCGCGCAACAGGGTCAACGGCGTCGCGTGAGTTTCAAGTTAATGCTGAACAACTCCCTGGCGAATAACGGACGAAGCAAGCGACGCGTGCAGTACGTTTTTCATCCCGTGTACCCGTTCGCGATGTCCATTTCCATCGCGTACATGCAACCGACGCTGGTGAACTTTCACGTGCGCTCGGCGCCAGGGGACGAGTTGCTCGAGATAACGCGCGCGGGACTTTTGTAGAAGAAAACATAGAAAACATGTTGTATATTTGATTCATTGTTGTTACGACTCTTTACTCCACGGGTTCCACAAAAGTATCAGATCGAAGTTCGACTGAGAGAGTGCGAGAGAGTCGGGACAGGTGCCGCATCTGCTTCTGGCGTGTTTGGAAGTTGTTCGTTACTTTGTTCGTCCACTTCACTCGTAAATATTTGATGTAGGCTGTTCTTCATGGTTGTCAGCATTTCCATTTTCATCACCGCTTTCTTACGCTGTTCAACACAGTTTTCAACGTAAAGATCGTCTACATCGATGTTATGCTCGTCGCAGTGCCGCCGCATGATTTCATTGAGCTCGCCTGATTCGAAAACTTTGGCAATGCTTGAATCAGCGTAATGAAAGAATATCATTTCGCGCATTTTGCGTGTTATCGAGTTAGTAAAATACGAAGCGGTGATTTGAAAATGCGCGTCACGATTCTCTGATACGGCTCCTGTCCTCGTAAGCCACTCAGCAAATTCAGTGGTTACGTTCCGAACACACACCTCGCACCAATCATCAAGAATCACAGAGAGCGATTCGAAAAACACAGAAAATCGCGCATCCTTTGCTTTCAGAACGTCCAATACGTCCGTGATTGATGATTTAAAGAAGGCGCGAGCATTCGTCTGGAAAATCCGAACGACAGACTCGCGCAGATGCAAGACGTTCTCATAATATTTCTCCAGGTCCTCAGATATCTCTAACTTCGCTCTGAAAGCTGGTCGTGCAGGGTGGTAAAGAACAACTACTTCATCTTGTTCGAGACCGCCGCGCGTTGAACGTCGCGCGCGACGAAACGGTCCGCGCTCTGCACGCTGAGTAAAAGGGTTCGAAGCAAAATCAAAACCAGTGCCTGTTCCAACATTATTTGGTGACTGAGAATTCGAATCCTGAGAATCGCTCTCATGGTTCTCTCTCTTCGTCCAAGGAGAACGGTTGTCTGTTGGCACACGCTTGCCCAACGCCGCCAACATGGTCTGAATATCGTGTCTTCTTTGTTGTATCATGTCCTGTGTGATAAAGAATCCAACCAACTTGTCACCACCGCAACCATCGTCGTCGTATGAGCAACGTCGGCCAACGAATAGCAGGCTACCGTTACAAAAAGTCTGATTGAAGTGATCTGAAATTGTGTTTATAGCGTCACGCCGCATTGTCCAAACGCCATTTGATGAGGCATGGGACGGTGTCTCAGGTGTCTGCGTGTCTTGCCCAAAAAGATGTTTGTGCGTGACGCACAAACATGTTTGTGAGATTGTCACAAACGGCGACCATCTTTCTGGAAAGGTGGTTTCGCCGTAGAACATTCGACGGTCGAATGTCTTTAAAGTGTTTGAGTTCAGCGAGTGGATATCGCTGTGTTGCCAAATCGTAAAGTTTGCGGCGTCGTAGATATCTTGCAGTCCGGCGCTGCCGGATGTCACCGTTGGAACAAACTCAAGAAGTGTTTCAAACGAAGGTTTACACTGCTTCTCTATCTCACTGGAAAAGTAAGAAATAAGTTCATTCAAATCGTTCGGCAGGAACTCGCCCATGTCGCTTAATTCTTGTCGCACTTTCACGAGCTCAGTCTCGATGCGCTCGCGCTCGGCTACGATCCATGGCCCCCTGGTGTACTCGTCAACTTTTTGCACGAGTCTATCGACGAGACTTTCAATGCCACAGCGTTCAGTATGTCCGGAAAGATGCTCAGCAAACCATTCTTTTTCATCTTGGTTGGCCTTCTCGAGTTCTTCTCTCGATTGGTTTTCTCGTGTCGCCGTAACGGTGTCGCGATTCTTGAGAGCCACGTACCCAAGACCGAGCTCCGGCGTATCGTCCGCTTGTGCATTCAAACGTTCGATCAGTCTCGTATATGGTGATTCACGGCGACTGTCTGCTGAAAGATCCGCCATCGTCAAAGCACCAATAGTGAATTGCACTTTATTGTAACGCTGCACCAATTCCATCGCTTGCGAGTTACGAATTCTCGCCTCGCGCGCCGATGCGACGGCGATGACAAACGTATGTGGATGCGCCTTATCATTCAAGAACGATGCCGATAGATTTCTCGTGCGGTCCATCATGTCCGTAGGCTCCCCCGGTATGCTCCCAGCCACGATCCCAGGTAAATCGATCAAATCCAGGTTGACGCACAGCGGAGAGTACAGCTCGATGATTATCCGGTCATCCGTCACGCCCGTCACTTTGCCGTTCGCCGCCGCGACTAGCTCTTCCATCCACGTGCGAACTTGCGCCGGAACTTCATCGGGATGCATCTGTGAGGAAACGTCCGCGTTTAACTTGGAATCCTCGCCCGGCGCCATTTTCATGACGACGTACCCGTCCCTAAACCGCTCCTCCTCCTTTGCCAAACTCTCCCGATCGCGATGCCTCAGCCGCAGCTCGATCGGCACCCGCGTGCACAGTCTCTCGTCGCTCGGAAACACGCTCATCATCGCCACGCGCTCGAGCGTGGAGGATTTCCCAGAGGACTCTTCACCGATGCAGACGATCCGGGGCACGCTGTACCGGAGGGCCGGATCGCCTTCGATCTCCGGCGCGCACGCGGCTTCGACTTCTCGAAGGCGACCGAGGTGTTCGAACCATGACCTGCGGAAGCGTTCTTCGAGCGGGTTCGACATCGCGCGCGCGACGCGCGGTGGCGCCGCGCCGGCGCGCGCTCATCTCCGAGTTCTGCGCGCGGTCGCGATTCTCTGAAAATCCGGGCACCGGGGGGGAGTTGAGGGACGATTGCGGGCACCTCTATCACAACGCGAGAGCTAAGGCGAGGCGCGATGCGACGCGCGGAACGAACGCTTCGCGCGTCGCGTTAATCGCCGATGAGATCGAGCCTGTGCGTCGGGTCGTTTTGCACGAAGACGTACACGGTATCGTCGCGACCTCGGCAAATTTGCATGTCCGGATCGAGATACGTCACCGTCAGGGCGGAGTAGTTGCGCTCTTCGTTGGATAACGAAATCCCGAACACTTTAGATATGGGAGCCAGGGGAATATCGAGCTCGAACGAAGAATCAGTTCTGTACGATACGCTCGCTCGCAGACGTCTCAGAGGCCACCCTCGGTCGATTTCGCACCGCTCGGTGTCGAGATCGTAGCTAAAGAATGTGGTCGCGCCCTTCTGTTTCATCATGTTGATGCCTTCCGTTCCCAGAATCTGCGGACAATTCGTGAACGCGCAGCTCCAAAGGCCGAGCATCAGAGTGCTCTTCGCTCCTTTTTTTGTGGGATTCAACGCCTCGAGCGTGGCGATTGCCTCGTTGATGCGCTCGAGCGTGTCTGGACTACATTCGCGGCCGCCGTCGACATCCACCAATTCCAAAAGTAAGCGCGCTTTCGACGCATCGCGATCAGCCTCTTGACGACGACGCAAAACTTCCGCTCCGCCCAGCGTGGCGACGGTTTTAAGCGCCGAGGCGACGAAGCCGGCGAAGAGATTTGCACCGTTCACCGCGTCCTTAGTTGTTACGCCAGTCTCCTCCACTTGGCGCTTTTCCTGTACGCGCGCTTCTTTTTCAGACTTTCGGGCGTCACTCTTCGCCTTTTGAGCGGCTTTCTTGAGAGATGTACGAGCCTTGATGATGTTTGTCTCAGAACGAATGCGTTCCTTCTCGTCTTCCTCGGCGTCGGTGGACGTCGCGCGGTCGTCAACTTTGACAACTTTTGCAGCCATTTTTGCCGTGCTTTTCTTTTCAACCTTTGCGAGCTCCGCCTTGGCGGCTTCGTACTCGAGCTGCAGTCTTTTCAAACGCTCTTGATTCGCGCGTTGGCGTTCAAGCAACTCTTGCGATTGCTTTGCGGCCAACGCTTCGATCGCGTCGAGCTGCGCCTGCCTCTCGTCGGTTGTGGTCTCACTTTCCACCGACGAAGACGTCGTCGACGCCGCGTCTCTAGCTTCGTTCGCTTCAATTTCTTGCGGCGTGAGCGCCTCGCTGACGCGTTGTGTGCCTTGCGCCACTGCTCTGACCAATCCGAGCAATTTTTCCTCAGTTTCGACCTTCAACTCGAGCTCAGCCTCGAGCTCAGCTTCCGCCTCTCTGCGCTCGTCTTCGGTCTTTTGTCTTAAAAGCACTTGATACTCCGCTTTTTCTTTCGCTGCCTGAACCTTTGCTGTGGCCTTGGCTTTAGCTTCTTCTTTCAGCTTGCGCTTTGCTTCCGCCTCTGCCTCCGCCTTGGCTTTGGCTTCGCGTCTCAATACCGGAAGCACGTACCTTTCTATAGCCACAGCCACGGCGTCATCATCGTTCGTTTCGTCCAAAACAATATCCGCCACCGCTTTCGTGGCGTCGCTCGCGTTTCCGACGGCGACGCCGACACCCGCGTAGGTTAGCATTTCCTTGTCGTTTTCACCGTCGCCCAGCGCCAGGACGTTGGCTAAATCGATTTCCAACGACTCACACAGCTCGCGAACAGCGGCGCCTTTGCTCGCACCTTTCGGTAAGAATTCTAACATACCGGACACGGCCACGGTAACATCGCATGCGTCGGAGAGCGAGCTTCCGCGCACCTCGAGGCGGTATCGTTGCACGTCGGCGTCGTCGCAAAAGAGTAACAACTTGTTGACGTCGTACTCATCGCTCTTGGCCAATAAATCTCCGCACTCCACCGGTTCTGGCTCGCCGTAGTCTAAGACTTTGTCCGTGAGCTCATTTCGCGTCGAACACACGATCTTAGTGTCGCAAAACGCCACAATCGTGCAGTCTCGCGCTTGCGCAAAGCGCAAAATATCCTTCACGTACGCCTTATCCAGCGTCCGACTCTTGATCGTCTTCCCGAGTCCGTCGCACGTGATGAGACCTTGTATGAATAACCCAGGCATCTTCTTGTTATCCCGCCCGAGCTCGTCGTACAGCTTGCGCGCCCACGGCCCTCTGGTCTTCCCCGTGGCGACGACGGTGCGCACGCCCAACTCCGCCGCTTCCCGCAGCGCCGCCGCCGTCCTCTCGCTCAACCGCTGCTTCGAGTCCAACAGCGTTCCATCGACATCAGTGACGATTAATTTAACGTCGTACTCCACCCCATCGTTCGCCTCGACGCGCGCGGGCTCGCTCGAGCGCCGTCGTCCCGCCGCGCTCTCGCGCGAACGCGCCGCGGAGCCCGTCCCGAGCGCCGCGTTCGCCGCGTCCACCGCCGTTCGCGCCCGCGTGCGCAGACTGTCGGGTCCCGCGGTGCGTTCGTCGTCCGCGCGCTCCGACGCTCTCGCCGTCGCGTCGCGTCGCGCGCGACGCGTCGCGCGGTGCGCGCGCGCGGGGACACCCGGTCGCGCAGCGTTTCGCACGCCGATGCCGCGCGCGCGCGTCGCGACGCGCGCGGTGGCCGACGTCGCGTCCATGGCGCTCGTGCGCGCGCGCGCGCGTCCGGCGGCGCGCGCGCGCGCGGAGGTTTGCCGGGGTCGGGGTCGACTTTCTAGAAAGATATTCCGCGGACGACGCTGACTGTGCGGCGACCGACGCGCGGATGGTTTTTTGAATCGCACAAAGTGTTGAAATGGACACGTCTGAACGCTACGTGAGCTACTCGTCGACGTCGACGTCGACGTCTTTTTTCGCGCCGCGATCGTCGTCGTCGCGCGGTGGGTCCGCCGTCGCCGCGGCGAACTCGTCCCGAAACTTGCTTGAAGACGCGTACAACAGCGGCCAGCGCGCTGTGAGACCGAGTTTCGCGTCCTCTTTGTACGACGTCCTGTCGAAGCCTTTGAAAAACTTTCTCCCCAGGCTCGCGTACGTCGCCGCGACGCCGAGCGCGAGGCACGTCGCGAGGAACCCCGAGCTCGAGCCGACCGCCGAGCCGACGCGAGCGCCTCGCGCGGGCGCGCCTCCGTACGTCGTCACCCGCTCGCTGACGTAATACCTGTGCACCCCACCTCCGGGTAGAAGCTTTTCTCCGCGCTCCTCTCGTCGCCAATCGTCCCCGATTCCCGCGTCGCGCGGCGCCGCTCGCCGCCGCTCGAGCGCCTCGCGCCGGCGTCCCTCGAGCGCCCTCGACTCGCGCGCCGCGCGCTCGAACATCCACCGCGTCTCTCGCTCGAGATCGCGAAACATCGCGTCGAACGAGTCCGTCCCGTCGCTTTCGCGTCCGCCGCGCGCGCGCGCGACGGCGCGTCGTTCGACGGTCGTCGAAACCGTTCCACACCGATCGCGAATCCTCGCGCCGCGCGCGCGCGCCGCGAGTCCTCGCGCCGTCGCGCCGCTCGTCGACGCCTCGATGCGCGCGCTTCGCGCGCTTCGCGCGCGCGCCGAGACGACGGCGCGCATGACGCGCCGACGGCGGCGAAATGCCGCGCGCGTCGAGTCGCGCCCCGCGCGCGACATCGCGACGCGCCATGGACGCGCTCTCGTCCACGCTCTCCACCGCGGCGTCCGCGGTGAGCGACACGGTGACGCAGGGCGCGATGCACGCGCTCGTCGGCGGCGGCGACGGCGCGGGGGGGGGCGAAGTCGCGAGTTTCATCGCGAAGCGCGGGACGCACTTCGTCGATGGGTTCGCGCGCGCGTGCGTCGACGCGACGGCGGCGAACGTGCGAGACGCGGCGGAGGTGCTGCGAACGACGACGCTGAACGCGGCGATACAGAGCGAGGCGAGCGCGACGAGCGATTTGCCGACGCTCGAGCGGGCGGTGAAGGCGATGAGGTGCGATTGGTGTTGCGAGCCGAGCGAGCGCGCGCGAGGACTCGACGGCGACGCGTAACGACGAAGGCGCGCGGGTGACTGACGAATGCGTCGACGTGCGCTTCGGATGACGCGCAGTTCGAGCGCGAAGACGGCGATTGAGAATTACGATAGACGCTCGCGAGCGATGCCGCAGCTGCGATACGAGTTGTTGGAGAATTTGAGCGAGAAGAAGTTGGCGCTGGAGAAGAAAATAGAGGCGGCGAACGCGCCGAGAGAGCTGGCGAGGCGGCAGATGTTGAAAGAAATCATGAGCAAACCGAGGCGAGGGTAGCGAAAGACGCAGACAGTAGCGAGTGCATGTATACTACACAATAGTCCCGCGCTTCGTCTTTCTAGTCACTTGTATCGCTCGCGACGTCGACATCTCCATGGACGCGACGCGCGCTCGACAAATCTATGCTTGCATCCAATAAATCTACGCTCGACCTTTTCTATTCCCGATCGTCGCCTCTCGTTGCGCGCTTTCGCACGCCCTGGCGTACGCGGCGCCTTCTAAACATTCCCCGTCTGAAATCCCCGTGTTCACGCGCATCTTTTCCAAGTGCGAGCTCGAATGCACGGGGAGGAACCACATGAAAACGTTCTCTCCAAACACTTCCTTGAAGTTTCTGAACCTTCCCAAGTCGTACTTCCACGGAAGCGTCTTTTTCTTTTCGTACATTTCGATCGTCGTCATGTTGCTCAGGATCAAGTTACCGTGCATCACTAAAAAGCCCAGTAACGACGCCGAGAACGCCACGTTGACTATAAACGTCACAAACACCACCGCTAACTCCGTTCCTTCCGCCGGATCGACCTTCGCGTCCGCCCCTTGGCTTCCCGCAGCCTGACTCTCCTCGACGTCTTTGAAGAAATCTATAAAATTGCTCAACAGTAAAATCGCATCCAGCACCGTCGCCAAGAACGTGTACGCCAAAAACTGCAGAAAAAATTTATAGTTATACGCCCCCACGCAATTCGCGACCCACACGCAGTGATGATCCATCTTCAACACGCATCGTTTGCACACCGAGCAGTGGTGCGTCCGCGTCGGCTTCCACGCCGCGCACTTTTTACAAAACCGCCGTCTCTTTTCGCTGTTCGACTTCTTCGCCTCCGACGCCGCCTCCTCGGGATCCTCCGGCGCCGGCGTCCACCCCCTCGGCACGTCTCCCGGCGCCGTCAGCACGCACGCAAAGTACGACCACAGCAGCATGAACGCGAAGACGTGATACGCGCACAGCGCCCCCGTCGCCAAGCCCGCGTCCTCCCCCCCCTCCGCCGCCACCGGTCCGTACACGACCACCACCGTGGCGTAGTACGTCAGCCCGACGATCGCCAGCACGACGAGCACCATGAACGACCCGAGCGCGCGGCACGCGTCGCACGCGCGCGACGCGAACACGTTTCGATCGCCACCCATGGCGTTCACCGTCGCGTCGTCCGTCTCGCGCGTCCGTCGCGCGGGCGACGCCATCGCGCGCGCGCGTCGTCGGAATCGAGTCCGAGCGACCGCGGCGACGCGCGCGCGACGCGACCGCGCGCGTCGCGGTGTGCGCGCGCCGTCGCTCGCGCCGCGCGCGCTGACCGGGG
>Ga0181604_10003309_pt1 | contig 13625 bp, 5 predicted proteins | sample 041ome_12_FD_148663 | JGI IMG/M metagenome (GOLD analysis project Ga0181604, IMG submission 148663) | Coastal salt marsh microbial communities from the Groves Creek Marsh, Skidaway Island, Georgia - 041410US metaG (spades assembly) | ecosystem: Environmental > Aquatic > Marine > Intertidal zone...
GTGGTCGGTATTTGCGTCAGCAGCACAGGTCTTCTTCTTCTTCTTCTTCTTCTCGAGTGGTCGGGAACGTTCCGAGAGCTTTAGGTGGAGGCGGCGACGACGGCGTCGGCATGTTTTCAAAAATATCATCGAAAGAAGATGCGTTTGAAGGTCAGGAAATTATAGACGCCACGAAAGAGGAAACGGACGGCGAGACGTCGATCGGGCAGACCGGCACGGTGACTTCGATTCAACCGGGCGGTTTGCTCGTCGTGGAAGGTTTGCGGTCGAGCGTACAACTCGGGTCGGTGTTGCGCTTTCCCGGGTTGCAAGCGAAGGCGATTTTGTTGGGTCACAGAGAGCCGAAGTCGTTCGCGATGCTGGCGACGAAGTTGGGTGCGGTGCACGTGCCGGATTCGGATAACGTGGCGGAGATTAAAGTCGGAGACGCGTTGGAGGTGGAGAAGATGGACGAGGAGGATAAGAAGAGAAAAGCGAAGACGTTTCAGATTCCGCCGGAGAAGGATTTGAGAGGAAGAATTGTTTCCGCCTTGGGAGCACCGATGAGTGCGAGCGGATTTCAAGCCATTTCGGAAGCGTATTTGAGCGAACGAAGTGGTGAGGAATTGATCGCGGATCCACCGCCGGTGGACGCGAGGAAACCAATCACGACGCCTCTAATTACCGGCGCGTCCGCGGTGGATGTTTTGACACCGATTGGAAGAGGACAGTGCTTGCTCGTTTCCGGTGAACCAAATACGGGAGTCTCCGAGTTTTTACAAATGTCAGTGAACGCGCAAAAGAAGAGCAACGTTCGATGCGTGTACGCTGCAGTGGGAGCGAGTAAAGATAAATCGCAGCAGATTGCTCAAGCGCTGAACGTTTTAGAAGAGAATGATACGAACACGTCGACAACTGTAGTGACGGTTTCCAAAGACGCTACGATTGCGGAAAGATACGTCGCTACTCTAACCGCTTTCGCTATCGCGGAAGGTGCGCGTAAAAGTGGCCAAGACGCGCTCTTGTGCATCGACGATTTTAGCGGCATGACGGGATTTGCGCGTGAAATGGCTGAACTCGCCCCAGATGCAAAATTAGACGACGAATCCGACGAAAATAAGGAGGAGATTGAAGGTATGCTAGTGAGTGCTGCCATGGCAGAACGCAGGCGGTTTTTAGGAACGACTTTACAAAGAGTAGCTCGATTGAATGATAAATTAGGGGGTGGGTCGATCACGTTGTTAGGGGCGATGACGCATCCGATTGGCGCGTACGACAAAGACTACGCCGGAAGTGTAAATGGTGAAGAAACGATCGATTACATGCAAAAAGCGCGAGAGACGGTTGCAAACTTCGAGAGCATGTCAGAAGTGTTGCAAAAGAAGCTCGCCGATGGTTTGCAAAAGAAAGCCGAAGCTGCGTCGAAAGCGTCGAGCGCGACGAATTTTGCCAAACGCAAAAATCAAACGAGCGCGCCGGAAAACGCGTACACGCAACCGCGTCCATTGGTGGAAGAGTTTATGTCTATCACGGATGGGCAAGTGTTCATCAAAGATTTTGATCCTAAAACCGGTTGGGTTTGGGATCAAAAAATGTCCGTAAGTCGCATCGGCGCGCCGGGCCAAGCCCAAGCATTTAAGAAAATAAACGCGTTAGAGCTTCGTTTACAACTCATGCAGTCGGACGATATGTCCGCATACGGTAAGTCTGGCGAGGAGAAAAGAAAACTGAACGCTAAATCGGACGCAGTCGGGCTATTTATGAAGCAAGCGCCAGGAGAGGTGCGTTCGATTGCCGAATCGTTCGTAGGGGTGTACGCCATGACGAAAACATCCTTCGCGGAGAGAGAAGACGTGAGCGGCGAAAAAATGTTAGAATTTGCTAACGCGTGCATTGCACAAGCAAAAAACAATATCCCAGACGTGATAGAAGCGATGAATACGAGTTCAGTTGGCGAATTGAGCGTAGATGACGAAAGCAAAATTGCGACGGTGGTAAAAGATGTCGCCGCCAAGACGTTTTAAAATGAAAATGTTTGTGTGTGTATGTCTCTCTTATTAGCATTACAAAGTATGCGAGTGTGTTTCTCCTTTCTAATAATACGTATATAGCACAGCAATTAGTAGCACCAACATGTATCGATATCACGCAACTCTGTTGTTCCTCTGGAAAGAAGTACGCGCAGTTTTCATATTGAGTTGTACCGCAACCTTCAACAGGTCGGCTCTTTTCGGCTGGCCACTTTGTCTCTTTGCACTCCTTTTGCGATAATCTGCGCCCAAAGTTGGATCAATAGATTCCAAGAAGTACAGTAAATCGTCTATGGTGAGATAGTTCGGTCCTTTTTTGCTATCTTTCGTCTTTGCATCTTGCAAAATCGCCGATATTGTGTCGAGTCTCTCGGAATCCTTATCTTTACTTTTCGTCTTCTTTGGTGGTGCTGGCTTCTTCGTCGACTTAGTTTTAGTAGCTTTCGCTGGTGTCGGCTTCGCTTTCTTTGCCTTTATCTCATCTGAAGTCGTAAACGCCATGACCGCATCCTCGTTTTGCACGGGGCTGTTCAAAAGAAAATGCTGTTGTTGCGCCAGGACAACGTTCATTTTTTCGTGCTCATCAATCGCGAGTGGTTGGTTTAAATCAAGCGTCACCGGTATCGTGTTCTGCGTTGGCAATCCTCTCAAGTCATGCATAACATCGCTGAAGTTTGCACCGGCCGAAATCGATGACGCTCTTCGCAATTGTCGTCTAGTGTTTGGCGTACTTTCAAGAATCGGGTCGTTGTACTCATCGAGGGCCAAGCGAAACCCGAGAAATGGTGGCGAGTGTGTTTGCAGTGCCTGCAAGAGCGGATCTATAGAGATTTGACCCGCAGTTGCGTCCAGAATATCACCTTCATTTGCAATCATGTTGTTCCCATTAGCCATGGCCTCGCGTTCTATCGCACCACCGTTCTCTTCGTCTCGAGAGAAGGAGACGGAGATACCCAAGTGCGTCGTATTCTCAATGCTTTCGGCAAAGTTTTTCACGATTAGCGATTGCGAGTATTCCTCGGTATTTCTTGCGACGATTTCAGTTGCACCGTTCCGTTTGAGCAACAAAGTGATTGGATAAACCCATCGTTCAGACGTATTCTCAAACACTACATCCGCGTATTTCACACCGTAATACTCCTTTTTTGCTTGTATATCTGAAGCAAAACCTCGGTCGATCAACGACCCCTTATCTATGCTCAAGTGATGAAAGGCCGCGAACGATTCGCAATAATCTTCGTCGCTTGAGAATCCGAGCGATAAAGGCAATTCGCGACGGAGACAAATCACTATGGCTTGCTTCTCCACTCTCGGAATAGCAACAACGGAAAGGGGTGTCGAAGAAATATCTAAGACGGATATTTCTTCTTCCTCGAATCCACCATTCTCTAACTCAGCTGCTTTTCTCTTCTTACCAGCTTTCGGAGTGAAAAATGGGACCATGCTTTCAATGGGAACGTTCGCGCGCTGGCACGCAATCTTCAAGTCTCCGATACGTTTCAACGCCATAGAGAATGGCCGAACGCTTGTAATCTCCAACGATGCGTTCGATACGGACTCGCTCGCGGTATTTCGTTCCGATATCGATCGAGCCGTCGCACTTCGACACCCGCGGTATCTCACAAATGGCCGCTCGACTTCCACACCTTCGACGGTAAAGTTGATGAAGTCTTTACCAGTCGTCGTTGTCGGCGTCTCTTTATTCCTTCTCAAAATAAATCTCTTCGCGCACGTTTGCTCGCACCACCCGAAGGACTCAAACTTCGACTCTTCTTTCGTCAAATAATTGAGCACGGCATCCGGCAACACCCTCAAAACTCTCGCTTCGTTCCTTGCCATCGCTCTGCTTTCGTCGCCTTCGTCTTCGTCTAAAAATTTCAACCGTAACTCGCTCTTTTCGAAACTCGTCGCGTCCGCGCATATCTTCACCGCGGGTACCTTTTTCTTTTCGATGGCGCATTCTACGTACACGCCATGCTCTCTCACGCTCGGCCGGCTCGGCATGAAAAACTGAAACGGCACCTTCTCGCCGCTCCTCGTCACTTCTCGAGACTCGCCCGTCTTTAAATACGCAGCGTCGCCGAGAAAACATTTCTCCACCTCGCGATATTTGTCCGTCAACCGCTTGAAAAATCGCGTGAGAAGCAACCCGTGCGTAACCCAAGGGTTGTCGCAGTCGTTGCCCGCGCTCTCGTCGTTCTCCGAGGCGTGCGCCAAAGACGACGCGCCGCCGTTCGCGTTCAGCGAAATCAGAGGAAACACGTCGTACGTCTCCTCGACTTCTCGCTCTAACCTCGCGTGTAAATACGCGCGATCCATCTCCTAAAGAAAGAAGAGAAAACAAGTTTCAAATTTGAAATCAGATGCCGGAAAGAGACGAAGAAAAAAAAGAGAGAGAGAGAGCGTGCGCGCGTTCGTGTGCGCGCACAAACGTAACACGAAAAAAGCCAACGATCGAACGCGACGAGGACGAATTCAAGGTGGAGCGAGGACGACGTTAATAAAATACCTAAAGTCGCCAAATCAGATTCCTCTTTTTGTGTGTCGTATATCGCGAGAGTGAGTGAACTCGTCGTTTGTGGTTTCGCGTATTTTGAAAAATAATTTAGGGTTTTAAAAATCCTTTTGCTCCCGTTCCAGCCGCGCGCGCTCTTTACCACATAAAATGATGGACGGCAACGACGACGACGGCGACGACGACGACACCGCGTCGTCCCTTCGACGCGTCGAAGAAGAAGGAGAAGAAGAAGGAGAATTCGACGTCGAAACTCTGAAAAAATGGCGCCAGTCTTCGCTCTTTCCCGAGGAAACGAGAGCGCGTCGGTGGGCGTCGAAGTTAACGCTAACGGTAGCGGGGGCACCGTCGACATCATCATCGACGACGACGACGAACAGCGCGAAAAGCAACGCTCGTTACCGACAGTTACTGGAACAAACCCGACTGGAACCGACGAAAACGACGTTAGAGACGATATCGCAAATCGAGAAGGATTTACCGAGGAGTGGGAGCACGTTTGAGAAGTGCGGGTTGAGCAAACCCGGGGAGAAGATGTGGGATTCGATGAAGCACATTCTGTTGGCGTTCGCGGCGCACGATCCGGCGACTGGGTACGTGCAATCCATGAATTTTATCTGCGCATTTTTTCTTCTCTCTGGGATGGACGAGGAGAGCGCTTTTTGGTGTTTGGACGGGTTGGTGAACAGAATCGTGCCGGGATATTTTACCGAAGGGATGGCGAAAGCGATGGAGGACCAGCGGGTGTTTTCGCGCGTCGTGAATAAGATTGAACCAGAGTTGGGGGTACATTTGGACGCGTTAGGCGCGGATAACATCGTCAGCGCGATTACGAGTTCGCAGTGGTTGTTGACGCTGTTCGTGAACGTGTTACCGACGCGATGTACGTTCCGGGTTTGGGATCGGGTCATCGAGAGCGGGCATCGCGCGCCGTTGTTCGCGGCGAGTTGCGCGTTGTTAGGCGGGGTAGAAGCGAAAAAGAGGTTATTGGAAGCGACGGAGATGGGCGAAGCGGTAGAGCGGTTGCAAAACTTAGGGAAAGAGGTTGGCAAGGACGAAGAGAGCATGAATAAATTTGAATCGAGATTTGATCGTTTGTGTGAACGCATCGACGGCGCGTTCATCGAAGTCGTCGAGGCGGAGGTGTTGGAAGAGGAAGGCGACGTGACGACGTGTTTGAAACGCGAAAGGGAGGAAGTTTTTCGGAAGATGTGTTCTGAGGACGTCGATTTAGCGCTGGGGATTTGTAAGAAGCAGCAAAATGAAAAAATGAACGATAGTGGTGATCACGTCGGAGGAGAGAACAACGAAAACACGTTGAAGTTGGAGAAGAATAAGATTCTAGGGAAGACAACTGTCGCTTCGTTCTCGCAGGTTTTGTTTGATGATTTGAGCGTCGTGCAAGCGGCAACGGAACAGGAAGAGGAAGAAGAACTAGTAGATGACTTGGATTCGCTCGATGGGGATTTGGTTTCTGACGATGATAACGATAACGCGAATGGAAATATGAACGACGAGGCCGATATGAACGCGTCGAGGAAAGAAGACGGTGGCGATATGCGCTATGATGTTGACGGGAGAAGCAATCAGGACCAGAGCAAACACAAAGAACAGAAACAAAAACTCAACGAAGACGAACTCCCACCTAAAGCTGGTATAAGTATAGATGCAAGCGTTGCGATCATCGAATGTATCTTGAGTCTCGAGCGTGAGCTGCGCGTGTGCATCTCAGATACTGCCTCGCGGGGCATCGCCCAGCTCACCACTGAGGCGGCTTTGGTATCCGTGCGCGCGATTTCCTCCTCCGATCTCGCCGTACAGCGAGAAACGTTGGTTGAAGAATTGAAAGATTTTCGCGAAGGTTACGAAGAGTGTTTGAAAAGAGACGCGTTGGATTTGTCCAGAGTACAGGTCGATAGGCAAGCGTTGGCGTGGTTAAACGTTACGCTCGAACGCGGCGAAAGAGTTTTGTTTCAAATGGGCTTGGTGAAGAAAGTCTTACGGATCATCTCGACGAGAATGAAACTCGTAGAGAGGAACAGTGATGCCGTGAGTTCTCCCACGAGCGGTACAGAAACAGGCACGCCAATACCATCGAATAACAAATCGGGTATCGAGAAGGAGCTGTCGCCTGCGTCTTTACAGCGCCGCGTAGGATTCAGCGCTTCGCCGCCGACGATGACAACATTCAATTCTGCTTCTCGCAGCTCCGTCGATGGAAGAGCGAGTATGGACAGCACGACCAGCAGAGATATGTACACTACCACTACCACCAATAATAATTATAACAGTAACAACGATTGGGAAGACATCGAGAAGAGCGAATTGAATCAAATAAGTGAAGCGGAGAAGATTGAGCTCATCGACCGCAAGGAGTTGGACGAGACGAAACTCGAAAACGATAGACTCTTTGCGGAGGATATCAAATGCCTGTACGGACTAATCGAGAAAACGAAAGACAAAGCGCGAATAGATTTAGAAACGCTTCGTTCTTTTTACGAAGTAAAGAAAACAACCTTCTCGGAGGAAGACATTAGAGGCAAAACAGCGATTGAAAACTGGAGCGAGTTTGCGCGGAAATCGAGACGCGAAAGAGACGCGACGTGTGGGAAGAAAATTGCCGCTGGGGTGGAAACTCTGGTTGCGCCGTGGGAACAGAGCAAACGCGAAGACGAAGAGACGATGATCAACGACGCTTTAGATGGTGACATCGAAAAGAATCTAGACGCGATGGAAGAAGCGACAAAACTCACCGACGAGATTGAGAAAGAAGACCATCGACTACACGCGGCGAGATCGACTGTGAACGCCATCGACGCGATGATTTCCAGACGCGCGCAAGCGTTAGAGCGCGAAATGGAGTTATTCGGACGCGTAAAAGATATCCAAGCCGCGCGATCTAGATTGCGGCATTCATTGTTGAACGAAATTAAACTCGCGAAGGAGGACATCGAGCTCGTCTTGAAGGCTCGATTAAACGCGAATCATTTTCAAAAATCCATCGACGATAGCGTGGAGAAGTGCAAAAAAATTCAGTCTATAAGCGAGACTGCCGTGAAAACTATGCTTCTCGCGTGGATTACATTCATTGAAAAGACGACTGTTGAAGTAGCCATGCACTGCGTCTCTGTCGTCGATGCCTCGGTCGAAGTTGCCAATTCCGTCGCCCAGCGCTTGGACGCCGAAATTAAAGAAGTGTTGAGAGAACAACAGCAGAAACAACGCGAATTGGACGCCGCCAAGAACGGTGGACGAGAATACGAAGAAAGTCCAATACAGCGCCAAACCAATAAAGCTTCTGGGTTCCTCGCGAGTAAGATGGAATCCCTGAACGCTTCGCTGGAAGGGTCGAGATTGGCGCAAAACTTTTCCAAGTTTAAGCAACGCGCTAACGAAAAGGCGTCTGAGTTTGTGCAACAAGTCAACGCGACCGGCGAGTTATCCAGACAAACGAGCGCGGAAGATTCACACAGCATGGGCGGTGAGAACAACACGAACGACTCCTCTTTGACGGGAACACCAACGACGACGATGTCCACGCCGACGTTACTCGCGAAGATGATGTCCAACGCTACGGGCACTCCGAGGGAATCGAAACATTTAGTCAAGTTGAAAGAGGAAGCGGCCAGGGTCGAGGAAAGAAACCAAAGGTTGATGGAAACGAAACGTTCTCTGAGAGAGTTGCTCATGAAACATTGAAAAGAAAAAGTTATATGCGCGCGCGTTTTAGAGAACTTTTAGCTCGAGTAGATTCGGTATGCATAGTAAAATATACTGCGTATAAGGTAATACTTACAAATTCTCTCGCACATCTTGGCGTTTATATACAGTAGGGTGTGTATATATTTTGCGGGTGAAAATAAAAATACAGAATGCGTCTTCTCTTTCTCTCACAACAGAGAGAAACCATGGCGACACCAGCCAGAGCGCGAGCGCGAGCGAGCAAAGTTACGCTCTCAACACGCCGCGGCTACGGACCGTTTCTTCGTCGATCCCATGTTTGATCCGCCGTCCAAGTTTCTCTTGTTGTTGTTGTTCCCCGCCGGCCCGCCGTTTTCCTCCTCGTCGTTATCCTGTTTATTGTTATCTTTGTTGTTATTATTATTATTATTATTGTTCGCGCTCGCGAGTGGCGCCAAGAAGTTTGTCCTGCGAAATCTCGTCCCGCACGCGTTGCACAAACACGGCTTACTCGCTGGCCCTCGCCTCCACTGCGGCGAATCCGCGCCGCAGTGGTCGCACGGTCCACCCGGTTTACACCCTGGCGGTAATTCTCTCGTCGTCCCGCCGGGCCCCGCGACCGCGACACTGTTCGCCGGCCCTCCTCTCGCGCTCTCCTCCCCGCCTCTGTTCGCGTTCTCCTTCTTCTTCTCCTTTTGCGAAGCAGACGTGGCGTTGTTACTCGCCTCTTTCTTCCTCTTCTTCGCGTTCGGCGATGCAGAACTTTTCGTCTCCCCTCCTCCTTTCGCGGTTATCAAAGTCTCGTTCGTCGTGCTCGGACTCGCGCTCCCTTCCTTCGCGCTTTCCGTGCCGTCCGAGTTTTGCGTCGTCGTCGTCGTCGTCGTCGTCGTCGTCGTCGTCGTCGCCGCTCTCTTATTGTTGTTCGGACCGAGCCGAGACGGCCCGTTCAGAGTCAACTTGTTCTCCTCTTCCTGCTCCGCGACGTTTTTGCGAGCGCTTTTGCTCGTCGTTCGACCAACCACGCCAGAGCCGTACGTCGTGTGTAAAAAGTTACCGCTGCCGCTCTGACGCATCAGCTCTCTCTCGAGCATGGCGATTTCCTCCGCTTGCGGCGCGACCGAGCGCCCGTCTTCGTCCAAACGAACGAGCGCGTACCATCGCTTGTTGTTGTTCGCAGTCGTCGCAGTTGCGGTGGTCGTCATCGTTTCCGCGCTCGTCGTCGTCGTCATCATCGGGTACAAAGAAGAGGACATTTTATTTTAATGTTTAAGTGGAAGAAGACCTCTTTTGGTGCGCGTCCCTTCCCGGTAAAGAATTGGAAATATCTTTTCGCGAGAAGAGAGGCAAATTTCTTCTTCTCTTTTCTCTCTTTTGCGCCAGAAAGAGAGAACGAGACGACAACAAACGACGGAGGGCGAAAAAGGAAGAGCTTTTTGTCGTTTTCTTCTTCTTCCGCTGTTGTTGTTGTTGTTGTTTGCGCGAAGTGTTGTTGTTCCCGCGTTTTTCTTCTGTGAGGATAATGCGCCAGAGAGAGATAAGAGCCTCTGATTTCGTTTTTATTTAGGGTTACAAAATCAATATTTTTCCGGACCTCTCAAAAGTTTTGCTCTCTTTTCCTTTGCGCACAGATAAGAAGAGAGAAACCGTTCGCTCGCGCTCGACAAAAAGTGTGCTTTTTTCCTTGCGCGAGCTGCTCGGAAAGAGAGAGAGAGAGAGATCAGAGAGAGATCAGAGAGAAGCGAGAAAACGATGTTGTCGTCGACGAGAGGAAGTTGTTTTGCGCTCGCTTCTTCGAGAGGAGGAGGCGCGAAAGCGGCGTTCCAAAAGAGGAGAAATCTTCCCTCGTTTTCTTCGTCCGTTTCGTCTTCTTCTTCCCGACGACGAGAAGTGGTGGTGACTGCGGCGGCGAAGAAGAGAGGAAAAAAGAACAAAAGCTCTTCTTCTGCTTCTTCGTCTGAAAAGAAGAACAGCGGCGGCGACGCGGAAGAGGAGCGCGCGAGCGACGCTTCGGCGATTTCTTCTTCTTTTTCTTCTTCTTCTTCGACGGCGGAAGCGCTGCCGGCGATCGAAGGCGATCCGAGCGGGGAGTTTTCTTCTTCTTCTTCGGAGGAGGAAGATGGATCTGTTGTTGGTGCAGAAGGAGAGCTCGCCGGCGAAGAAGACGACGAAGAAGTCGCCGCGGTGGAAATTCCGAGACCAAAGAAAAAGAAAGGAACGAAAAAGTCGCAGATGGTTTCCTCTTCTTCTTCTTCTTCTTCGTTTGATATCGCGAGCGTGGACCCGACGTTGCTCGGTGCCGGTGCCGGAGCGATTGGATTGATTGCGTATTTTCTGTGGACGAAGACGCAAAAGCGACGGGCGAAGAGCGGCGGTTCGGCGGCGGGCGGCGCGGACGAGGAGGTGTTCGATATGGGCAGTGGCGGTGGAGCAGGAGCAGGAAAGGGGGGTGCTGGTGGTATTGATAAAGCGTCGGATTCGGATTTTTACGCGTCTTTGAACAAAGCGGCGAAATCGGGTGGGATCGAGGGTACCGGAGAAAACGCTCCAGTCGGCGCTTCGAACTTGCCGCCCGGGTTGCGCATGTTTACTACCATGGATGGCGAAGATGGTGAAGACGGCGGCGTCGCGTCGACGTCGGCTTCCTCAGATAACAAGAAAGAAAAAGAACAAGTAAAACCGAAACAACCGCAAAGAATACAACCGATGAGCAGAGAGTTCAAACGTTTGTGTAGAGATTGCGTCGACGAATTGAGAAGGTTCCAAACGGTCGATTTGAATGGACGTAAACTCGGCGACGATGGTGCAAAAATCATCGCCGAAGGCATCGCATTCAACGAAACCGCGTCGTGCATTGATTTTGGCGCGAACGGTTTCGGCGAAACCGCCATGCTTGCAATCACCGAAGCCATGGCACAAAATAAGAAATTGCGCATGGTTTCCTTCGCCTCCAATCCGTTGCTCGACGAAGGCGTCGTCGCGTTGGCCAATTATTTGAAAACCGATACTAAAATTACGACGTTGAACATCAACTCCTGCTCGTTTGGTGACGATGGTGCCAAAGCCTTGGCGGAGGCTATGAAATCAAACACGTCTATCACTTCTTTAGAGATGAACAACAACGCCATCGATTACGAAGGTTCCACGGCTTTGGCCCAAGCTTTAGCGCAAAACGATACGTTAGAACACATTTCTTTACAAGGTAACTACGTCGGTGCGTTAGGCACGGTCGCCTTAGCGAACGCGTTGGTGGATAATAACAGCTTGAAATCGCTCACTTTGAACGGAAACGACATTGGTAACGAAGGGTGCATCAAATTATGCGAAGCTTTGTCCAAGCGCAAGACGAAATTGACCAACTTGGACATTGGGAACAACGCCATCGGTCCAGATTCCGGCGCAGCGCTGTGCGCTTACCTCAAAGACGACGACGCATTGACCCATTTGAACCTTTACATGAACGAACTCTCCGACGACGGTGCGGTCAAAATGTCTCCCGCGTTGAAAGACAACATGACTTTGAAAAACCTGGACATTGGTGGGAATAACATCGGCGCTCTCGGCGCCATGGCTCTCTCCAAATCCTTGAAAGAAAACAACGCGTTGACCACTTTAGAGCTCGGTTACAACCCAATAGGCAAAGATGGCGGCGTCGCACTTGCGGAATCTCTCAAATTTCACGCCAAAATCGAAACTCTCCGCGTCGGTTGGTGTAAAATCGGAAAAGAAGGCGCCGCTTCCCTGGCGGACACCATCACCTACAACGAATCCCTCACCACCCTCGATTTACGCGGCAACGAGTTAGGCGACGACGGCGTCCGCTCGTTAGGCAAATCCCTAGCCGTAGTTAACGAACATTTAAGCACGTTAGATTTAGGCTACAACGAAATTAAGGACGAAGGCGCGTTCGCCTTAGCCGCGGCGATTAAAAACAACGCCGAAGGCGCTTTGGAAAACGTTTCCGTCAACAACAACTACATCACAAAGTTAGGCGAAGTCGCGCTCATCGAAGCCGCCGAGTTAGTCGCCGAGATGAACGAAGATAGAGATTTGTACGTCCAGTTTTAATTCGCACGATTGATGATAGAAGATAAGATGATGATGATGAAAACACATCGTTCGCTTTTACGTTTTACCATTTACTTTTAGCATATCTTTCTTTTCCAAAGTAACGCACACGTTCGTCACTCAAGAAAACGCATCAAAATGTCTTCCATCGATTCAAAAGATGCAGATAAACGCCCCCTCGCTTTGTGGCCCAATATTGTGCCAAAGGCTATAACTCATCCTATAATTGTTGCCATCGATCAGGGCACCACTTCGACGCGCGTCATCAAATACGAACTCCTGGGTATTCAATACCAAGAAAGGGACGGTGCAAAAAAAGATTTGAGGGCAATTAAATCTGCGCAATATGCACATAAACAGATACATCCTAAACCCGGGTGGGTCGAGCACGATCCCGAAGAGATCATCGAGAACATCAAAAAGTGTTACAAGGAAGTCGGTGGCTGGGACTATTGTCAGGTAGTTGGCATCACCAACCAACGCGAAACAATCGTCGCGTGGGATTCGGAGACGATGAAACCGTTACACAACGCCATAGTTTGGTGCGACGTGAGAACCGCGGAGATCGTATCGCGATTTTCAGAGAAGGAGAAACGGTTGGTGTTTCAGAAAACGGGATTGCCGATATCTACGTATTTCTCTGCGACGAAAATGAGATGGTTGCTGGAGAACTCGAAAGATGTGCAAGAAGCGGCGCGACGCGGGACGCTGCGGTTCGGGACCATCGACAGTTGGATCGTGGCTAAGTTAGGAGGGAGACGTGACAACAATTACCAGGAGTTACCGAATATACATGTTACCGATGTGACAAACGCGTCGAGATACTTGTTAATGAACATAGAGACGCTGAAGTGGGACGACGATTTGTTGAATTTGTTTGGAATTAAGAAAGAGTGGTTGCCGAGGATTGTATCGAGCGCGGAGCGCGTTAGCGGATGGGCAGGTAACCCCAAGAACGACTTTGGTGCACCAGACAAAGGAAAAATCGAGCTAGAAGTTTATGGTATTTTAGGAGATCAACACGCCAGTGCGCTCGGACACCGTTTACGAGAGGGCGATTCGAAAAACACGTACGGAACTGGGTGTTTTGCCATGCGAAATACCGGGAAGACGATCACTCGATCCAAACGAGGTATTCTAACCACCGTGTGTTGGAAATTGGGTAAAGATGAGGAAGCAGAGTACGCGTTGGAGGGTGCAGTTGCTGTTGGTGGCGAATGTATTCGATGGCTTAGAGATGAGATGGAGTTGGTGAACGATGCGAATGAAGTTGAGGAGTGTGCGAAAACGGTAACAGATACTGGAGGCGTAACGTTTGTGCCCGCGTTTGGCGGCTTGTTCGCGCCGCACTGGCG
>Ga0181604_10003334_pt1 | contig 13549 bp, 8 predicted proteins | sample 041ome_12_FD_148663 | JGI IMG/M metagenome (GOLD analysis project Ga0181604, IMG submission 148663) | Coastal salt marsh microbial communities from the Groves Creek Marsh, Skidaway Island, Georgia - 041410US metaG (spades assembly) | ecosystem: Environmental > Aquatic > Marine > Intertidal zone...
GGCCGCCAATCAGTCCTCTGCCAACCAGATTAGCCCTTCGGCAGCCATCAAAAGCAAAAGCCTTGCAGATCAAGCCTTTCCCAACCATGCTTTCCTGGTTGGGACGATCCCACATGGGAAATCCCGGGATAGTCAAGAGAGCCTGAGGGTCCTTGCGCTGCGGCATGGGATCAATCCGAAGACCGTTGCGAAGTGGAAGAAGCGGCGCTCGGTGGAAGATCGGCAGACAGGCCCACGAGAGCCACGGTCAACGGTTGTCACCAAGCCGTCATCGTCGCATTCCGCAGGCACACTCTGCTGCCGCTGGATGATTGCTTGTACGCCCTGCAGGCGACGATCCCGCATCTGACCCGCTTATCCCTACATCACTGTCTTCAACGGCACGGCATTAGTCGTCTGCCCGATGTAGGCGGTGACAAGCCAGCCCGGAAGAAGTTTAAAAACTATCCCGCTGCCCGGCAGCCCCCCTTGAATTGCAGGGTCTTCGTCGCTTTGTGTAATGCCGCGAAAGCGATAATCATTTACAAAAGCCACGTTCGCTGACAGCTCGCCAGGGAGGCCATCTAGCGTGCCTTCCGCCATTGCGGGGAGGGATATAGCGGCCATTGCTGCTGCTAGAATGCTTCCTGAAATAATTGACTTCATTGCGCGCGCTCCAAGGGTTGGACAGTGTTTGCGGTTAGTCCGCTGCAGCGCAGAAAAGCAGCTATCTCACTTAGAACAAGAAGAAATAATGTAATTTCAGAAAAAACATGGTGCATTGCACAATAAACAATCAAGTGCTGACCAATTGGGCGAGCCTATGCACAAACAAATGGCTTTAGGCCATTGTGCTCACTTTGGATGTAAGACGCCGGTGACTGCTAATTCGGTCGCCGGTTTGTCCAGTTTTGCGCCGATTCATATGCAGCTGATGCAGCAAGCAAATCCGCATCTGAAAGCCACGGTCCGACTAATTGAAGCCCACCTGTGGGCAGCCCCGCATCAGTGAAGCCATTCGGCAGGGTCACTGCTGGGTGGCCGGTTAGATTGAACGGATGGGTGTAGGGATACCAGCCGTCGCGCAGGCCGCCTGCATCGCCGCCATCAATCATGACAGGCTCGAACGGGTTTTGGTCCGCCGGCAAGGCAGGGGCGGCGAGGGTTGGCGTCGCCAGGAAGTCTAAGTCCTGGAACCATGATTGGACCTGTCTGAACAAGCGCGTGCGGGCCTCCATCGCAGACTGCACTTCAGTCGCACCGAAGCTTCGGCCTTCGCCCATCCACCGGCGGAGTGTGTCGGACATCTGGTCGCCCAGCTTTTGTTCAACGTCAGCGAACCGGGTTGCCCAAATAGAAAACGTTAGCGGACCCCATACAGGAAGCGTATTTTCAAAGGGGTCATCCCGCTTCACCAATTCCGCACCAAGGCTTTCCAGCACGCCGAGGGAGATTTTGAACGCTGCTTCCGTTTCCGGGTCAACGCGTTCATTGCCCATCCGCGTGCGCCAGCCAATGCGCTTGCCTTTGATGTCCATGGGCAGGGCACCAGCTTCTGCCAGGCCCTGCAGGTCGCGCCCAAGCGAATGGGGGTCGCTGGCGTGCGGTCCAGCCATCACATCCAACATCAGCGCTGCGTCTGCGACCGTGCGGGCGATAGGGCCGACATAGGCCAGGAGGCCAAAGACATCAGGCGTTTGATCATGGGGCACGACGCCGAGCGATTGTTTGACCCCGACAAGCCCGCAGGCTGCTGCTGGGATACGCGTCGACCCGCCGCCATCAGTACCAACGCCCAACGGCCCAGCGCCAGTGGCAACGGCTGCAGCACCGCCGCCAGAGGAGCCGCCTGTAGTCCGCGTCCTGTCCCATGGGTTTAGCGTGCGGCCATAGAGCGGCGCTTCGGTTAGCGGTTTATGGCCGAATTCCGGTGTTGTTGTTTTGGCGAAGATATTGGCACCAGCGTCGCGCAAGCGTGCGACTGCAACGCAATCTGCGGCGGGGATGTTATCTTTGTAGTAGAGGCTGCCGAAAGTCGTGCGCAGGTCCTTCGTATTGCAAAGGTCCTTTACGGAGACTGGAACGCCAAACAGAACGCCATCGGCTGTGCCTTGCATCAGCGCTGATTCCTGCGTCCTGGCGGTGTCCATCGCCCGCTCGCCATCCAAGGTAATGAAAGCGTTGCAAGCGACCTGTGTTGCCTCTGCTGCCCCCAGCACAGCCTCCATAACCTCAACTGGTGAGACCGTCCGGGCTTTGATAAGGGCTGCGAGTTCTGTTGCGGGTTTTTGCGTGAGATCGCTCACGCGGCTGATCCCTGGATAACTCCAAGCGCCACCCCATCATGGCTCGGATCGCCACCGCCGCTCAATGTGCCGTCCGTATCGATCTTGATGGCGTGTGGGGCCGCAAACGCAAAGGTGAGGGGGGAACGAACAACTTGGTAGCCCTCTGCTTCCAGCGGCTCTGTCGCGTAGCTCGGAATGCGGTTGGTGATGTCCAGCGCATTGCTGGTGGAGGAGAAACGCGGCGCTGCCGTGGCTTCCACGGGCGACATATCAAAGTCCAGCATGTTCAGGATGACTTGCAGCACGCCCATCGCGATCTGTGTGCCGCCGGGTGCGCCAAGCGCGATCCTGGGCTCGTCGCCATCAAACACGATGGACGGGCAAAGGGATGTGAACCGGCTCTTGCCCGGCGCGACAGATCCAGCCCGGCCTGGACGCGGATCAAACACCGCCATGCAGCCATTATACATAAAGCCCAGGCCATCGGTGATCACGCCCGAGGGCATGCCAAGCGAATGGGTCATGGTGACGATATTGCCGTCCCGGTCACGCACGACAACGTGGGTCGTGTCTTTCGGCTCAGCCATGCCGCCCTGATAGCGCTCGACACTGGCCTTCTCACGGGCAGTAATCCGCTTGGCGACATCTGTGGCGTAGTCTTTGGAAAGCAACCGATCCAGCGGCACATCGACAAAAGCGGGGTCGCCCACATGGGCATCCTTATCAATCGTCGCTTGTTTCATGGCTTCAGAAACAATGCGGAGATATTCGGTTTCGTTGTGGCCAATACCTGCCAGATCGAAGTTTTCCAGGATGTTGAGCATTTCCAACAACTGCACACCGCCACCTGGTGGCCGGTTGGAGGCGATGCGGCGGCCGCGATAGGTGGTCCACATCGGCTCACCGCGCACAAGCTCATAGGATTCAAGATCACTTTTCCGCATGAGGCCACCATTTGCGGCCATGTCAGCATCAATCTGGTCTGCGATTTCGCCATGGTAGAAGATGTCAGCACCCCCCTGAGCAATCCGGCGGAGGGTCTCTGCCATGTCTGGAATCTGCACATGGTCGCCAGTGCGTTTGATACTGCCATCGGGCCGGAAATAAGCATCCCGCCCGGTTTGGGAGAAGCCCAGCCGGTCGCCGACATTCACCCGGCCATAGGATGCCCCCTGGTTCCACCAGAAATCCACATGGGGACGGACGATAAAGCCATTGTCAGCCTGTTTGATAGCTGGTGCGCAGATATCTGCCCAATCGAACGTGCCGTAATCGCTGATCGCCTGATGGTAGGCCAGAAGACTGCCCGGTGTCGTAATCGATTGATATCCCAGATCATTGACGTGGCCCTTCAGGATAAAGCCGAAGCCATCCTGGGTTTCGCCTTCAATCAGGTTGGACCACATCTCTGGCGTCGCAGACATGGGCGTATTGCCATGAAAATCGATGCATTCATGCACGCCCTGCTTGGGCAAATAGATATGGGCGGTGCCGAACCCCGCGATCCCACACATTTGCGGATCAACAACGCCTTGCACCAATGCTGCCGCCATCGCCGCATCAACGGCATTGCCGCCTTGCCGCAACACACGGGCACCGGCTTCCGCCGCTTCGGGCTGGGCGGCGCAGATCATGGCGTCTGATTTAGCGGGCATATCGGTATCTCCAATCTGATCGAACGCGATTGGGGCGGGTTTCCCCCTCACCCAACCTCTCCCCCTGTTGGGGTGCGAGGAGTCTCAATAGAAGCGCCGCCGCACATTCTCCTCTCGCCCCAACGGGGGGAGGGGGACAGGGTGAGGGGGCGTTGCCACTAAGAGAACGACTGTAGCCAAGCAGATCGCTTAAGCCGCTTCGGCATCCGCCTGCGCTGCTGTCATCGCTTCACCGGCGATGGTGGTGCGGCGCATATCGCGGACATCCTTGGTGTCGTTGAAGGGGCGTGCGCGATGCATGGTTTGCCGGTTATCCCACATCACGAGATCGCCAGCGCGCCATTCATGGGCGTAGACGAACTGCCGCGCAGTCGCATGCTCATTCAGTTCGCGCAGGATCATGCGGCCCTCCGGCGTTGGCATGCCTAAAATCTTGCCAGCATGGGCGGAAAGATAAAGGGACTTGCGACCTGTGTTCGGTTGAACCCGCACCAAGCTTTGCCGCACGGGCGCGAAGCCCTGCTTTTCCGCCTCAGTCAGATCATCATCAAACCCCAGTGACCCCCGTGAATACAGCAGTGAATGCTCGCAAATCATATCCTCGATTTCGGCTTTCATTGCATCGTCCAAGGCATCATAGGCTTGGCGCATATCGGCAAATTCTGTGTTGCCGCCGGTTGCAGGCACAATGCGCCCAGATAGCAGCGAGAATTTCGAAGGTGTGGCACGGAATGAGCTGTCCGAGTGCCAAAGCCGATTGCCGAGATTAAACAATCGCTGCCGGTCACTCCGGCCATGCAGCTTATTGTCCTTATCCAGATTGGAGATATCCGCCATGTCCTGGCTAAGGCGGCGGTCCTTCGCTTGAGTGATGTTGGACTTCTTGTCTGGTCGCTCGATCTCACCGAAGTTCACGCTGAACGCCAATTGCTGCTCATCCGTGATGTGCTGATCATGGAATACCAGCACGGCGAGGCGGTCCATGCCGTCTTCAATTATCGCGGCTTCATCCGATGTCAGCGCCTTGGTCAGGTCCACGCCGGATACTTCGCCGACAAAGCCCGGCGTTAGTTCTGTAATTTCGACGGCCATGTGTGCGTTCTCCTAGAGGTCAAGCGGGGGCGAACACGTCTTCGTGCCCGGATTCTGATGTCACCAACTCACCAGCGGGCGTAATCGGCACGCAGAAAGATGGGTCATGCTTCAGCGTCGGCAGTGCTTTTTCAGCAAACAGGCGGAGATTCCGTTCGGCCCGTTCGTGCGGCATGCCGCCGAATGAGAATTCGCCAACCAGATGCTCGGTGCCCGTTAAGCGGCGAAGCTCTGCGATCTGCTCAATGCAGTCCTTCGGTGTGCCAGCTACCTGAATAGAGACATAGAATTCATTGGCGGACTTGCGGAAGCCTGGGTCTTTCATTTTCGAATAGGTCTTCGCCATTTTGCCGTAGGACTCATAGCCCTTCACGTTGGCCAATTCACCGTCTGAGAATTTGTAATGGTTCTCAATCGAGTCCCACTTATTGCCCAGATACTCAGCCGCTAAGTCTGTCGCTTCATCCCGGCTTTCTGCACAGGAGATGTTGGTGGAGACGATCGGCGGGCGTGGCGTGTGGCCGACACTGGCTGTCATCTCCCGAAACTTCACTACGTCCTGAGCCGCTTTGGACCATTCGTTCTGCATGATCACCAGCATGCCAAAGCCCATCTTAGCGATGAGTTCCGCTGATTCCGGGCTCACCGATGACGCATAAAAGCGCGTTTCTGGTTTGGAGATTGGCCGTGGACGGATCGACATTTTGGGGATTTTGAAGAACTCACCATCATGCTCAAACACATCATTGGAGAGCGCCTTCATGACGACCTCTGCGGCTTCTGCAAAGCGCGGGCGGGCTTCGTCCATTGGCACGCGGAATCCGGCATATTCGGTGCGCGCCGCACCCCGACCAAAGCCGAATAGGCAGCGCCCGCCGCAAAGGATATCCAGGTGCGCGATCATTTCGGCCACGCGTACCGGATCATGCCACGGCAGCACGATGACCGCCGTTCCAAGCTTCACGCGCTTGGTGCGCCCCGCAAAGTAAGCCAGTGTCTGCGTCGGTTGGGGCGACATGGAATAGCCGGTGAAATGATGTTCCAGGGCAAAGATGGAATCGAAACCAAGCGGCTCCACCAAGTCCCCAATCGCCAGATGGTTCTGCATAACAGAGGCGTCAGACCGCCCCTCCTGCTGCAACATGTTCAGTGATACGCCGACTTCCATGGCCCCAATCCTCCGATAGTGTCATTGCTTAATTGAATGATGGCGTAAACCGGGGGATGGCTGCAAGGGCGTTAGGCTGTAGGCAATGCATGCCAACGGGCATGGGGTGCTGCTTCCTCAGCAATCGCCTTCAGGTGCCGCTCATGTGTGAAGTAGATCACCTGGCCAATCGTCGCCATTTCGCTGAGCGTGCCTAATGTGCGCGCCGCCCGTTCTTCGTCAAATGTCTCCAGAATATCATCCGCTAAGAAAGGCGGCGGGGTGCGCGCGTTGGCAAATTCGTGATATGCGGCCACACGGAGCGCCAGATAAAGCTGCGCCCGTGTACCCGTCGACATGCTGTCATCATCGAGGCGTGACGCACCGTCCCTGGCAAGTGCGATCAAGTCCTCGCCCTTGGCACCGGCTTGTGTCGTTAGTCCTGAATACGCTCCGCCAGTGATTGTCGAAAACGCCCGCGAAGCATGGCCCAACATCCCGCTTTGATGCCGTGCGCGATAGGCTTCCAGCGCCTGGTCCGCCGCGAGCACACCGAGGCGAAGCCGCAGATACCGCGCGGCAGTGCTTGTGATCTCAGCCAATTTTGTCTGCCGCTGTTCCTCCAGATACGCGGCTTCGGCATCACCGCTGATCGCTTCGAGCGCCTTGGAGGCGTCGCGGAGATCGCTGTGGCGCTCCCGGCTTTCGTTTGCCGCTGCTTCAAGCGCGGTTTCTGCTTCCGCAAGCTGCATGGCTAACGTATTGCGATCCAGCGCCTCTAGTGATGCCAGTATTTCAGGCAAATCGCCACCTGCCGGACCTGCGCCACTATCTGTCAACAACCGCCCGAGCCGAGCTTCATCGGCACGCCAACGGTCCCGTTGGTCCGCCTGGGCTAGGATTTCACTAGCAGCATCCAAGGTTTCGACCGTCAAAACGGATTTAAGCTTAGTGGCCGCCAATTCGTGCTCTTTTCGCTCCAGATCTAACGCACGGCGCGCTTCTGCAGTTTGATCGATATCCTGTTGCAGCTTCTGGCGGATCGTATCCTGCTGTTCAGCGGCAGCCAGTGCTGACCGTAATGTGTTTGCGGCATCGAGCATGGCGTCGGCTTGTAGCGGTATATCCATTGCATCGTGCAAGCTTTGCAGCGCTTGGCGGAAGGCCGCCTGATCGTTCTCCATCTCCGCTATGCGGCGGCGGAGGTTGGTTTGTTCACGCAAATCAGCAGCAAGTGCCGTTAGGTCTTCCAGGATATCGCGCACACTAGCGGCGGATGGGTTCAGCGGGGCCAGCCATGTGCCTTGAATACAGGCCGCCCATTCGCTCCGCCATTGTTCGACAGCGGCTTGTTGTTCAGCCAATGCAGCCTGCCGTTTGCCCGATGCGTCAGCGTTTCGGCGGGTCTCACTGCTTTGGCGAAGCTGCTCTTCCGCAAAGCGCATCAATCCGTCCAGGGTCAGCCCATCCCCATCGACGCCGCCAAGCCGGTTGCGGAGGCCGGATATCTCGGCGTGGGCTGTATCGGTTTCGCCATAGGCGGTGCGCAGAGCATCATCGAATTGGAGCGCGGCGGTGCGATGCGCGAGCCAATCGGATAATTGCCGCGGGCTGCATTCCGCGCCTGCGCTGATACCGCTCGATAGCGCGCTGAGCGCCTCATTGGACTCTGCCAATCGGGCGAATGCCGCTTCAACCGCAAGCGCTGCAGTTTGAGCGGCGGCATTCGATACAGACACCGCCTCACGCTGCGCCGCTGCAGCGGCCAGCGCGCTTGCGTTGGCGAAGTGGAGTTGGTGGGCGTGATCGGTTGCTTGAAGCTTGGTTTCGAAAGTCTTGGCGGTCGCTTCTGTCAGATCGGTGATATGCGCCCGCCATGCCGCATCACGAGACGCCATTAGCGCTGATAGATCATCACTGCTGCGGCCATCCAGATGGGCTTCAGCGGCGTCACTTTTGGCGGTTGCGTCGCGGGCTATGGCTTCAGCATCCGCCAGATTTGCACGGGCTTGGGATAAAGCTAACTCGCGCTCTACGATGGTTTGGCGAAGCGTTTCAACATCTTCCGGGTTCGGCGCATTTAAAGCACGAAGACCATTCGCATCGCCTTGCCATGGTGCGAGCGCTCCTAGTGCGACGTCGAGCTCGGCTTCTAATGATCTGACCTTGGCCTGGGTCTCGCTCAGCCGATGTTCGGCACTGCTGGCGCGTGCGGTGGCCAGCGCAGCTTGCAATTCCGCCTCTGCCTTGGGGGCCAGAATAAGCGCGTCGCTGTCGATCGTGGCATTCTCTGCCTCTTCCACCGCTGCTCGAAGCCGCTCAGCCAACGCTGGCCAGGCATTGGCAAGTTCGGACAGGCTGGCCCGCACGTCCGGCGGTAGGAGGAGAGTTTGTGCGTCCGATGTAATCGTCCCAGTGAGCCTGGCAGACGTTGCAGCGATGGCATCATCCAATTCCCCCAGCGCCTGCTTCCGGCGGGGTAAGTCCGATTCTGCTGTAATGAAACGAGCCTCGGCCTCACCAAGTGCTTTAATCCTGGGCGCAAGCGCCAATAGGCTCTCATCAACCTGGACATTGGCGATTTCGGCTTCAAGCGCGTCCATGCGTTTGACAGACTCAGCGTCGCGCACAGTCAATCGCGTTTGTTGGTCACGTAGCTTCGCCAAGCGGTCTGCTGCGTCTGCGGGCGGATCTGGTAGTGATGGCTGGGCGGATAGTTTGGCAAGGATATCCTTGTATTCCGCCAAATGCGGTAGCGTGGTTTGTTGTGCTTTTAGCAAGGCTAGCGTCTGACGACACTTGGCCTCTTCGGTTTGTGCTGCAGCACTGGCGTCCGCCGCCGCTGCTTGCGCTGTTTGCAGGCGTTCGTATTCAGGTGCTTGGGTGTCGGCTTCGGCTTTCGCTTTGATAAGCTCATCAAGCTGTTGCTTCAGGCCACTCAGGGCCGTCCGCCGCGCAGATGGCCGGTGGAAGGCATCCGCCTCTTCCCGGATAGCCTCAAGCGTTTCGCTGAAGCCGGAAAGTCCAGCACTGGCACCGTAGAGAATGCGCCCAAAATCGCCCTTGGCCGCGATCAATCCCTTACCGCCTTCCGATAACGATGCTTCATTCAGCGAAAACATTGCCTGATAGGCATCGCGGTCGAGACTACCGAATGCGACCGCGAAAGGGTCTATTCCAACCGGCTGACCGTCAGCATCCAAGAGGTCATTCTTCTGCCGCTTAATGCGGGTAAGCGAAATTTCCTCGCCGTCCGTCTCAATCACGCCATCAAGCTGCATCGTGGCAGGGGCGTGCTTGAAGTTAAATGTGCTCATCCTTGGGATGCCAAAGAAAAGGTCTAGCAGTCCGGCATAAATCGTGGACTTTCCCGCCTCGTTCGGCCCGTAGACGATATGCAAATCCGGCCCAGCGCTTGGCTGTGGGCCAAAATCCAGGGCGAAATCCGTGAATTTGCCGAACCGGGTCAAGCCTAGGCGCTGAATACGCATCAGTCTTCTACCGACGATGGGGCGGCGAGGCGCGCTAACACATCCTGCGCGCCCGCTTCGCCAAGCGTCGTAGCGATCGCGGCCATCTTCGTTTCGTCGGCGCCAAAGGCGTCCCGCGCGGCTAACGGCAAGGCTTTAAGCAGATCGTCTAGTGCTAACCGCGCTTCCCGTTGGAACTCTGGCTTCAGAGCGATCTCTTGCATCAGCGTAGCAAGTTCAGGAATGGCACCGCTCGCTGTGTCCATTCGGGTGATTGGGGCGGTACAGTCTATCTCCAGCGACTCAATCCAGGTGTCTGCGGCCAATTGCCGGGCTTGTTCCTCCAGGAGTTCTGCGTCGCGGCGAAGGCGCCAAGCGAGCGGCGTGGCACCGCTTATCAGCAAGCGTGTGATCAGATGGTTAGATTTTTTGGCGGCACTGGCGGCATCTAATGCGACGTTGATTGCGTCCTGGGCTTCTCCCCATTCCTCAATGCCTGACAAATCAACCGGGGTTTGGGCGAATTCGGCGACGCTCAAAAAGCGTTCATCCAGGGTTAGTGTGCCGCCGTCATCGACCTGCGCCAGGGTCACAGATTTGGGGCCAGCCTCATTCACATGGCGCCCCTGGGGAATGCCGGGCATCACAATTGCTGGGTGGTCCCGATAGACTTGGCGCTTATGGATATGGCCAAGCGCCCAATAGTCGAACCCATGCGCTGCAAGTTCAGCTGTTGCAGCGGGGGCGTATACGTCATGGCCTTCAGCGCCATCGGGGCTTGTATGCAACATCCCAATATTAAACCGGTCTGGTAGCGGTTTGGCGAAACGCGGCAACAGGCTCTCAGGGACGTGTCTGTCCGGGAAGCTTGTGCCATGGATCGCAACGCGCTTCTCCGGCAGGTCCAGCACCTCGGCAGTGCGGGTGCTGTAGGTCTGCACCAGATCAGGCAGCGACAGCCGCTTTGTAATGCCAGATTTTGCATCATGGTTGCCGCGGATCAGGCATACGTGGATGCCGGCATCGGTCAAGCGCCGCAGTTCCGCACCCAGAAAGGCTGCGGTTTTCATTGATGTTTGGTCGCCATCATATAAATCACCGGCGATCAGCAGCGCATCAACATGTTCTTCCAGGCAAAGGTTGATGATGTTCCGAAATGTCTGTCGGGTCGCTGTTTGAACCAGCGCAGCCAGGTCAGCGTCCCGCATCGCCAGGCTTTTCAGCGGCGAGTCTAGGTGGATATCAGCGGTGTGGACGAAGCGGAATGCCATCGGGCCGTTATAGCGCCTGCTCGATCCATTTGGCATGGGCCAGCATAGCATCATCCCCGTGCAACGGACCGAGGACCTGCAGGCCCATCGGCATGCCGTTCGGGCCAGTGAAGACAGGCAGTGTCACGCATGGCAGGAAGAGCGGCGTCCATACAGCGCCAACGGCAGCGGACCCCGTGGCATCTATACCAAGCGGCGCCTCACCGAGTGCTGATGGCGTCAGGATAACGTCAACGTCTGCGAACAGCCCTGGCAGCATCGCTTGGCAGCGATACATATGAGCCAGGGCGAATTTATAGTCTGCCAAGGTGGTCCCGAGGCCGTCTTTGATGCGGCCATCCCGCAAGCGCTGGCTGATCTGGTTCCAGTGCTGATCAATCTCAAATGCGAAATTGCGCGCGAATTCGTAAGCGGAGATTGGCCGATGGGTATCGGGCAGGCTCGCGAATTCCGGCGGTAGCGTGATGTCTCGGACGGATGCACCCGCAGCCTCCAACCGGGATGCGGCGGCGTCGATTTCATTGCGAAGGGCTGGGTCTACGTCCTCCCACACCAGATCACGGCAAATACCGATGCGGGGCTTTGCGGCCTCTAGCTTCGGCACCGGTGAACGCAGCAGGACGGCGCGGAGGAGGGCGATATCGTCTAGGCTTCGTGTGATGAGGCCGAGCCGGTCAAATGTGCCTGCAGCCTCCCGCACGCCTGACATGCGGAAATCGCCCTGGGTCGGACAATAGCCGTGGACGCCGCAGAACGCGGCGGGCCGGATCGTCGATTGCGTGGTTTGCGTGCCATAAGCCAGTGGTGCCATACGCGCCGCGACTGCAGCCGCAGACCCAGAGGAAGACCCGCCTGGCGTGCGCGCTGTATCGAGCGGATTAGCAGTCTCATTCGGGCTCAGATTGGCGAATTCGGTCGTAACGGTCTTGCCCATCAGCAATCCGCCTGCTGCGCGCGCCATGGCGATGGGGGATGCATCCGCGAACGGCTGTGCGCCCTTATATATGGGCGAGCCATAGCCGGTTGGCATGTCATGGCTATCAATGATGTCCTTCGCGACGAAGGGAACACCATGGAGCGCGCCTGTGGCCGATCCTTGGTCCAATGCACGCGCTACGTCCAGCACTTGGTCTGGGTTCAGGTATGCAAAAGCGTGGACGGTTGGCTCTAGCGCCGCTGCTTTCTCCAGGCAGCTCCTGGCGAGTGCTTCGGCTGTGAGGGACCCGGCGCTGATGGCAGCGGCGGCCTGGGTCGCAGTCAGGTCATGGGGCTGCATGGGATTAGCCTACAATGCCGATTTGCCAGGGAATAAATTCGTGGCGGCCAAGGTCCAGCAGCTCGCTTTTGGTTGGCTTGCCGCTGGCTGTATCCAGGAAGTGCTGGAAGATTTCCTGGCCCATGGCTTCCATATCCGCGTCGCCGTCCAGCACCTTGCCGCAGTTGATGTCCATATCTTCCTCAAGCGCACGGAACATCGGGCTGTTGGTGGCAAGCTTGATGGATGGCGTTGGTTTGGCACCGAAGCAGGACCCGCGCCCGGTCGTGAACGCGACTAGGTTAGCGCCGCCTGCGATCTGGCCAGTGGCGGAGCAGGGGTCAAAGCCTGGTGTGTCCATGAACACGAAGCCGGATTGGTTCACCCGCTCTGCATATTCATAAACCGCCATCAATGGCCCCGTGCCACCCTTCATGGCGGAACCCAGGGATTTTTCTAGAATATTGGCGAGGCCGCCCTTCTGGTTGCCGGGGCTGACGGTGCCGTTGATTTGCACGTCACGCCCGACAGCATAAATATCCTTCCACCAGCGAATGCGTTCGATCAGCCTCTCGCCAATCTCTACCGTGGCGGCGCGGGCAGTCAGCGTGTGCTCAACGCCGTAGATTTCAGGTGTTTCTGAAAGAATGCCGGTGCCGCCATGGCGGGCCAGAATGTCAATCGCGCGGCCAAGGCTTGGGTTCGCGGTGATGGACGAAAACGCATCCGATCCGCCGCATTGCAAGCCAACTTTGATATGCGCGGCAGACGCTTCCTCACGCGTGCATGTGTTTGCTTCTGCCAGCATTTCTTCAACAATGGCAATGCCACGCTCTATGGTTTTGCGGGTGCCGCCTTGCTCCTGCATGATCATGGTGCGGAGGTTTGGGGTTTCTGTCAGGTCTTCCGCGGCGAACAACCCGCCCACCTGGCAACGCTCGCAGCCAAGGCCAACAACCAGCGCGCCCGCCACATTGGGGTGCTGGATATAACCGGACAGCGTGCGGTGCAGCAGGTCCATCGGCTCACCTGTCATTTCCATGCCGCAGCCCATGGCATGGGCGAACGCGGCGACGCCATCGACGTTTGGGTATGCCGCCAATCGTTCCTTGGTGAAGTGATCCGCAATGGCGTGAACAACTGTCGCCGAGCAGTTTACGGTCGATACAATGGCGATGAAGTTCCGGGTGCCGACCCGCCCATCGCTGCGCTTATAGCCTTGGAAGGTCGCGCGCTCGGCTTCCGGCAGTTCCGTTACTGGCTTGAACTTGGTCGCATAGGCGTAATCGCGATCAAATTCCTGGAAGGCGATATTGTGATTGTGCAGCATCTCACCGACCTGCAGGTCCCGCGCTGCAAAGCCAATGATCGTGTTGTATTTCAGGATCGCTT
>Ga0181604_10003341_pt1 | contig 13531 bp, 9 predicted proteins | sample 041ome_12_FD_148663 | JGI IMG/M metagenome (GOLD analysis project Ga0181604, IMG submission 148663) | Coastal salt marsh microbial communities from the Groves Creek Marsh, Skidaway Island, Georgia - 041410US metaG (spades assembly) | ecosystem: Environmental > Aquatic > Marine > Intertidal zone...
GAATAAAATCCCCGAGGACGAATTATTCCCTTCCTAAAGCATTGAATGTTTCTGATGCGAAAAAAAGCCTTGAAGCATCGAAGACGTTGTCAAAAATTCGCTGGGTTGGAGCAAGGGACTCCGCACTCATACACCTACTATACGGCTGTGGGCTTCGGATTAGCGAGGCGCTTCAGATGAATGGCGATATTGTTCCCTTTTCTGAAACTATTACAATTACGGGTAAAGGCTCCAAAGAAAGATTAGTCCCAGTTTTACCGTCAGTGCGAGATGCGGTCGAGAACTATCGAGCTATATGCCCGTTTCAAATCAAATACGAAACTCCATTATTCTATGGCGTTCGAGGAAAACGACTTAACCCCGCGGTTGTTCAGAGAATGATGCGCTCATTGCAGGCAGCGCTTGGTTTACCATCTACAGCCACGCCACATGCGTTAAGACATTCGTTTGGAACACATCTACTCATTAACGGGGGAGATCTAAGAACTATACAAGAACTACTCGGTCATTCCTCATTATCAACCACACAAAGATATACGGACGTAGACACGGCCCATTTATTAGAGGTGCATCAAAAAGCACACCCACGAGCTCAAAAATAGTATAAATTGTAATGTATATTTCTTATTTTATACTTGACTAAATATGTATCGTTCTTCCATCGACAGCCAGAGCAGCTTCTTTAACGGCTTCGTTTAACGTCGGGTGGGCGTGGCATGTTCTTGCGATATCTTCGGCAGACGCGCCATAGGTCATCGCCATTACACATTCATGGATTACAGTCCCAGCATCAGGACTAATAATATGGACGCCTAAAACTTTATCTGTTTTTGCGTCTGCTAAAATTTTAACCAAGCCTTCAGTCTCATTAACAGCTTTAGCCCTACTATTAGCGGAGAAGGGGAAACTACCTTTTGAATATGCTATTCCCAATTCTTTGAGTTCTTCCTCCGTCTTACCTATAGAAGCAACTTCAGGATGCGTGTATATAACCCCGGGAACTAAATTATAATCAACATGGCCAGTTTGACCTGCCATTATTTCTACCGCGGCAATTCCATCCTCTTCAGCTTTGTGCGCAAGCATGGGACCAGGAACACAATCCCCAATAGCAAATATCCCAGGCACTGACGTCTCAAAATCATCATCAATCAAAATAAAACCTTTTTTATCACAGTTTACACCAAGTTTCTCAATACCCAGATCTTCTATAAACGGTGCGCGTCCTATGGCCACAAGGACTACATCACACTTTAAGTTTGAAGATGTACCGCCACCAGCCGGTTCTATATTCAATGAAACCCCACTCGAACTCACTTCGCCTTGCGTTACCTTAGTCTGCAGTTTGAAATCTATCCCTTGCATTTTTAAAATACGTTGGAATTTTCGTCCTATCTCTACATCCATCTGAGGCACGATTCTATCCAAAAACTCAACAACGGTGACCTTGGCCCCCAAACGCGACCAGATAGAGCCCATCTCCAAACCAATATAGCCTCCCCCTACAACAACCAGATGTTTTGGAACCTCAGACAATTCCAGAGCACCAGTTGACGTGACTACACGTTTTTCATCAAACTTCAAATTGGGTAATGGTGTCGATTCCGAGCCTGTGGCAATTAGAATTTTTGATGTTTTAAGAATAACATTTTTGGCACCTTCGGAAATCACTTCTACTTCAGATGGCGATTTAATTTTTGCTTTTCCAGTAATCCAGGTCACGTTGTTTTTCTTAAGTAAGAATTCAATTCCTTTAGTAAGCTCACTGACTATGCTATCTTTTTTAGCCATCATTTTTTTCAAATTTAAGTTCACACTGCTAATTTCTATCCCATACTCAGACAGATTATTTGAAGCATCGGCAAATTTTTTTGATGCAGACAGGAGTGCCTTTGAGGGGATACAGCCTACGTTTAAGCAGGTTCCGCCCAAGCTTGTCCTTTTATCCACACAAGCCACTTTTAATCCTAACTGGGCAGCTCGAATAGCTGCAACGTAACCGCCCGGTCCAGCACCTATAACAACAAGATCGAATTCATTTGGCATATTTGGTTCCTAAAAATAGACTCTGTTTCATCGCACGCGAGAGCCATATTCAAAAATTTATCGAATAATATCCGATGTCAGGATAATTTTTAACAGGCTTTGATAAATTACATATCAATAAGCAATCGTCTTGGATCTTCTAACGCTTCCTTGACCCTAACCAAAAAAGTTACCGCCTCGCGCCCATCAACTATTCGATGATCATAAGAGAGCGCCAAGTACATCATTGATCTAATCTCGACAACTCCATTAACTGCCATTGGACGTGATTGGATCTTATGCATCCCGAGTATTCCTGATTGAGGAGGATTCAAAATTGGCGATGACATTAATGAACCGTATACCCCGCCATTTGAAATAGTAAATGTTCCACCTTTCATTTCTTCTATGGCCAATTTTCCATCCCTCGCCCGCACACCAAAGTCATTAATCGATTTTTCTAACTGCGCGAACCCTAGTTTATCAGCTTCCCTTAGAACGGGCACAACTAGACCTTGAGGTGTACCAACGGCCACCCCGATATCATAAAAATTCTTATAAATTATTTCATCATTATAAATTTCAGCATTCACTGCTGGTAATTCTTTTAACGCATTCACGCATGCCTTTATAAAAAACGACATAAACCCAAGTCGTACTCCGTGTTTTTTCTCAAACGTTTCACGATACTCTGACCGCAATTCCATTATCGCTCCCATATCGACTTCATTATATGTCGTCAGCATAGCGGCAGTATTTTGGGCTTCCTTCAATCTACGGGCAATAACCTGCCGCAATCGGTTCATCTTCACACGTTCTTCTCTGGGATCATCCGGTCTCGGAGGTAAAGACGATTTTGCGTTTGGTTCAATTGGTAAACCTGATGACTGAGCAAATACTTTAGCGGTTCCGTTCTCTATCGCACCAAGCACATCAGTCTTCAATAAACGCCCATCTTTACCCGAAGGCTTTATTTGATTGGGATCTAGATTATTGTCATCAACAAGCTTCCGAACCGCAGGGGAAAGTGTCTTTAGAGCTGGAAGATTTAGTCCGGCGGCTCTCTCTTGCTTTTGTTCTAATTCCCCAGTTTCCGACTTCGGAGGGCTCATTGCTTTTGATACTTGCTTTGAGATCTGCGCTGATGTCTCAGTTCCCTCATCAATAACGCACAAAAGCGCTCCTACTTCTACTTCCGCACCTTCTTCACACAATATCGAGCTTAACGTGCCAGAAATTGGACTATTAACTTCAAGTGTTACCTTGTCCGTTTCAAGTTCCACAAGAGGTTCATCCGAATTAACTCGATCACCCTCCTTCTTTAACCATGTAGCAACCGTAGCTTCACTTACAGATTCACCCAAAATTGGGACATTTACTTCAATTGACATAAGTTTTTCCAGCCCATTTTACTTTGAAAAATTGCCCCATCCCCTAGTTTATTCCGCTGCATATTTTGACATTGCCGTCGATTTTTTCTTATTGCGGTTACTGATTGTGAGGGCTTGATCAATGAGCTTCTTTTGCTCAATTACATGTCGGTTGAGGTTACCCGTAGCGGGCGAAGCTGCTTCGGCACGGCCCACATAAATAGGTCTCTTTGAACTTCCGTCCAACTCAGATAGAACGTCTTCTATTCGCCTATCAACATACGTCCAGGCGCCCATATTTTCCGGTTCTTCCTGACACCAGACGACTTCAGCTTGAGGGAAGCGCGATAATTGTTCCAAAAGTGCCGAACGCGGGAATGGATAAAGCTGTTCCAACCTCAAAAGAAATATATTTTGACGTTTGAGCCGAGCACGCTCTTGAAAGAGCTCATAATATATTTTTCCAGAACACAAAATAACCTTTTGAACTTTATCATCGGTGCATAAGGGCTTCATATCATGCATTACACGATGGAAGGTTGTACCCGGTCCCATAGCGTCCAATAAAGAAACACACATCTTGTGTCTCAATAGAGACTTTGGTGTCATAATAATTAATGGTTTTCTAAAATCTCGCTGCACCTGCCTACGCAAAACATGAAAGTAATTTGCTGGTGTAGTGCAATTAACAACTTGCATATTATCATCTCCACAGAGTTGAAGATATCTCTCCAACCGTGCCGAGGAATGATCCGGGCCTTGTCCCTCGTATCCATGCGGAAGCAATAAGACTAATCCAGACATACGCAGCCACTTATCCTCACCAGAACTAATAAATTGATCCATGATAACCTGTGCGCCATTCGCAAAATCGCCGAACTGCGCCTCCCATAATATGAGTGAGTTAGGTTCTGCTTGGCTAAAACCGTATTCAAAGCCAAGCACAGATGCCTCTGACAAAGGACTATCGATAACTTCAAACATCTTTTGCTCAGGATCTATATTATTTAAAGGGATATATCGTTCTTCAGTATCTTGATGCGTCCAAACCGAATGACGTTGGGAAAAGGTTCCTCTTCCACTATCTTGCCCACTTAAACGAACCCCATTCCCCTGGACCAAAAGAGACCCGAAAGCTAATGCCTCAGCTGTAGCCCAATCAATACCAGCCCCTGTTTCAAACATTGATTTTTTTTGATCCAAATTTCTAATTAGTTTTTTATTCAGATTATATCCCTCTGGCACAGCATACATTGCTCGCCCAATTTTTTTGAGGGTATCAATATCGACCGAGGTCTCACCCCTTCTTGCTTCACCATGAGCAACCCTGAAACCAGACCACCTGCCATCTAATGTATCCGCTTTATTCGGCTTATAATTTACCCCATCAGCAAATTCACTTGTTAATCGATCATTTTCTTCACTAACCATGAGGTCACCACCTCCAGGTTCAATTGTTCCTTCTTTTTCAAGCCGCTGAGCATAAATTTCTCTAGTTGTTGGATGGCTTTTAATTTTTTTATACATTTTAGGCTGGGTGAACATTGGTTCGTCGCCTTCATTGTGACCAAAGCGACGATATCCAATGATGTCAAAAACGACATCTACCCCGAATTCTTGCCTAAACTCGGTTGCAATCCTTGCAACATGAACAACAGCCTCTGCATCATCAGCGTTCACGTGAAATATGGGGGCCATAACCATTTTTGCTACATCGGTAGAATAAGGAGACGATCTAGAGTATGCTGGGTCGGTAGTGAATCCGATCTGATTATTGATGATTACATGTATCGTTCCACCTGTCCGATATCCTCGTAATTGTGAGAAATCAAAAACCTCGGCAACGATCCCTTGCCCCGCAAAAGCGGCGTCCCCATGCATTAATACCCCAAGTACTTTCTTCCTTTCAACGTCATCGCGCTGAGCCTGTTTCGCTCTGACACGTCCAACTACCACGGGGTTCACAACCTCCAAATGCGATGGGTTTGCATTCAGAGTTAAATGGACCATTTTCCCATCAAACTCTCTATCCGCTGATGATCCCATGTGGTATTTGACATCCCCCGATCCACCTGCGTCTTCCGGATTAGCGGGATTACCTAAAAATTCCGAGATTATGGCGCGAAAAGGTTTTTCCATAAAATTACACAAGACGTTCAAGCGGCCGCGATGCGCCATCCCAACCACCACTTCTTCGAGGCCTAATTGGCTGCCTCGTTTTAGGATCTGTTCGAGGGCAGGGATGATCGATTCTGTTCCATCGAGGCCAAATCGTTTTGTCCCCACATATTTGACTGCGAGGAATTTCTCAAAACATTCGGCCGCCGTAATCCGTTCTAAAATGGTTTTTTTACCTAATACCGTAAAATCTGTATTATTCTTGATTTGCTCTATTCGATTTTGAATCCAAATTTTCTGCGCCGGGTCCTGCATATGCATGTATTCAACCCCAATACTCCCACAGTATGTTTTTTCTAGGATTTCCATAATCTCACGCAGAGTAGCCGTCTCTAGACCCAACGCGTTATCTATAAAAATAGCCCTATCCCAGTCATTTTCGTCAAAGCCATAATGGCTGGGATCCAACTCAGGGTGAGGATTAGGCTCCATCAATTTTAACGGATCTAGATTTGCCTTAAGATGCCCTCTAATGCGGTACGCTCTAATCAGCATTATAGCACGTAGTGAATCCAGCGTGGCTCGGCGAATATCCAGATCCGATCCTACCCTTAAATTCTGATTTGCATCACTATTTTTTTTACTTAGTTCAACCGCACCTATAACTTTTGAGCTTGCGCTTGCCCAATCTGGTGTTTGTAATGTTTTCAGGTCATCCTCTTGACTACTACGGACATCATTGAAAAATTCCTGCCAACTTTCATCGACGGAACCTGGATTGCTTAGATAGAGATCATAAAGCTCACCAATAAAATGTGCATTATGTACGTTGAACAAACTAGCTATATCGGGATCATCGCTCATTTTTCAGTTGCTTTCATTTTCACAACAAAATCAGGTAATTATTCAGTTCATTTAACTCAAAATTATCTATCTATCAATAGCTTCCAACATTGTAGACCCTAGGGCTGCAGGCGATTGTGCAACCTTGATCCCAGCTAGCCGCATCGCCTCCATTTTATCGCCGGCTGCCCCTTTACCTCCTGCGATAATAGCTCCAGCGTGTCCCATTCTCCGTCCAGGGGGAGCCGTAACTCCCGCTATAAACCCAACCATGGGTTTTTTTATTTTGCTTTTTCTGATGAAATCTGACGCTTCTTCCTCTGCGGATCCACCAATCTCGCCAATCATTATTATCGATTCAGTCTGTTTGTCTCTGAGGAACAAGTCCAAACAATCGATGAAATTAGTACCGTTGACTGGATCTCCCCCAATACCAATGCAAGTCGATTGCCCTATGCCTACCGCTGTTGTTTGAGCAACTGCTTCGTATGTAAGGGTTCCCGATCTTGAAACAATGCCAACAGAGCCAGGCAAATGAATGTGGCCTGGCATTATACCAATTTTACACTTTCCAGGAGTAATAACTCCAGGACAATTGGGTCCTATTAGGCGGGTTTTTGAGTTTTGTAATCGTTTTTTTACAACTACCATATCTAGTACCGGTATCCCCTCGGTTATACATACAACAAGAGGAATTTCCGCTTCAATTGCTTCTAAGATAGAGTCTGCTGCAAAAGGTGGAGGAACATAGATGACGGATACGTCTGGTTGAGTGGCATCTACTGCGGATTGAACTGTATCAAAAACTGGCAACCCCAAATGAACTCCACCCCCTTTACCCGGTGTCACACCACCCACCATTTTTGTCCCATAAGCGATAGCTTGTTCAGAATGAAACGTGCCTTGTCCACCTGTAAAACCTTGACATATGACACGTGTATTTTCATCGACGAGGACGGTCATTAGATGTCTCCCCTAACGGCCGCAACAATTTTTTCTGCCGCTTCCCCAAGATTATCTGCAGATATTATAGGCAAGCCACTGTTCGCCATAATCTTTTTTCCTAGGTCTACGTTTGTTCCTTCTAGGCGCACAACTAAGGGTATTTTTAAACCAAGTTCATTCGCGGCGGCCACTACTCCATCTGCTATGATATCGCATTTCATTATGCCGCCGAAGATGTTGACCAATATCCCCTTTACATTAATATCAGACATAATAATTTTGAAGGCAGCTGACACGCGTTCCTTTGTTGCACCCCCACCAACATCTAAGAAATTAGCGGGTTCCCCGCCATGGAGTTTAATTATATCCATTGTTGCCATAGCCAAGCCAGCGCCATTAACCATACAACCAATATTACCATCAAGTTTTACATAGTTTAACTCAGACTTGGCGGCTTCGACTTCTGCAGGCTCTTCTTCTGATAGGTCGCGTAACTTTTCTATTTCTGGCTGACGATACAAAGCATTCGAGTCAAAATTCATTTTTGCATCCAGTGCAACCAGATTCCCTGATTTATTTAAGACCAGGGGATTAATCTCTATAGTAGAAGCATCAAGCTCTATAAATGCCTTATAAATGGCTTGTAAAAAATTAACAGCTTCGCTGACCTGCTTATCCCTTAATCCAAGTTGAAAAGCTACTTTTCTTGCATGGTGCGATCGCAAACCTGTTGTTGCATCTATAGCTACATTAATTATTTTCTCAGGTGCATTTTCTGCAACTTCCTCTATTTCCATCCCACCCTCAATAGACGCTATGAGGGTTACACAACTATTATTTCTATCAACAAGCAGTGAAAGATAGAATTCCGACTCGATTTCACATCCTTCCTCTACATAGATGCGCTGAACCCGCCTTCCCTCTGGCCCTGTCTGCTTTGTCAGCAGCACTTTTCCCAACATCTCTTCCGCACTCTGTTGGACCTCTGACAGCGTTTTTACAACACGAACCCCACCCTTATCTGTTTCACTATCCAGGAATTGGCCAGCACCACGTCCTCCAGCATGGATCTGAGACTTAACCACATAAACTGAGCTCTCTAAGTTTTTGGCCGCAGAAACAGCTTCCTCTACTGAATAGGCCACTGCGCCGCGGGGGACAGATACGCCAAACTCAGCTAGTAGACTTTTAGCCTGATGCTCGTGAATATTCATTTTAAGCCGTTTTCAGTTTGATGTTGATAATTAGCCAAGCAATTTTAGACCTTCTACCAAGCGCCACTTAGGCCAAATAACTACTTCAACGCACTGTCCACCCTGATATGTTCCGAAATGAATAAATAGTCAACAGCAGATAGGACGTGAGAAAGTTACATATAACAATTATTTTTCTAAGTTAGCTGCCGCGGCATTCAACTCCTTAACCGCTTCAATAGAATGATCAAACATAGAGCGTTCATCTGCATTCATTTCTATTTCAACAATACGTTCCACACCGCCGGCTCCTAAGACTGCTGGAACGCCAACATAGAGCCCATCTAAATCATAAACCCCTTCACAATAGGCGGCGCAAGGAAGCACACGTTTTTTATCCCTAATGTAAGCTTCTGCCATCTCTATCGCGGAGGATGCAGGTGCATAGAAAGCGGAACCAGTTTTCAAAAGTTTAACAATTTCAGCTCCACCGTCTCTAGTACGCTGGACTATTTCATCAAGTTTTCCCTGGGTGCTCCAACCCATTTTAATTAGATCGGGCACCGGGATCCCCGCTACTGCCGAATAACGTACTAGTGGCACCATTGTATCACCATGACCCCCAAGTACAAAAGCTGTAACATCTTCCACCGAGACCTCGAACTCTTCAGCTAAGAAATACCGAAATCGCGCGCTATCTAAGACTCCAGCCATACCAACAACCTTATTGGTCGGAAGTCCACACGCTTTTTGCAATACCCCAACCATAACATCGAGTGGGTTTGTTATGCAGATAACAAAAGCATCTGGGCAGTGATTTTTAATACCTTCACCAACTGAATGCATCACCTTGGTATTAGTTCCAATTAAATCATCGCGGCTCATACCTGGTTTACGAGCAATTCCCGCGGTGACGATTACTACGTCTGCGCCTGCTATATCACTATAATCATTGGCACCTGATACAGCGGCATCAAATCCCTCTACCGGAGACGCTTCAGCTATATCTAATGCTTTGCCCTGGGGTATACCATCGACAATGTCAAAAAGAACCACATCACCCAATTCTTTTAATCCTGCTAATAGGGCCAACGTTCCCCCAATATTTCCAGCGCCGACGAGAGCGATTTTATTCCGGGCCATCCAATATCTCCAAAGCAAATTTAATTCGAATAAAATGCTACAACTAATTGTCATAGTCGATCAGGGGTTTACCCCGAATCTTTCCATGGGGCAAGAAGAGCACTAATAAAAAGTATTTAGAAGTTTAATAAAGTTTCATTTATTGTCTCGATGATTCTATATAATCGACGGATTGCATTTCTAACAGACGCGATATCGTTCGATCAAATTCGAACCCCCAATCGCTCCCTTTGTAAAGGTTTGTGGGGTCTGCAGCGGCTGACATAACTAAATGGGCCTTGCTTTCGTAAAGGGCATCAATCAATACCATAAATCGTCTTGCCAAATCTTGATTTTGACTTGTCATTACTGGCACATCCGAGATAATTATTGACCGAAAACGCTTTGCTAATAATAAATAATCTCCAGCGCCCAAAGGAATAGAACAAAGATCGCCGAAACTAAAAAAAGCTACTGCTCCCGAGACCCTTGGGACATTAATCTGTCTTCCTTTGAATTCAATAACTCCCTGCTGACCTAAATTGCCATCAGTTAAATCGTGGTAGATTTGCTCTAGTAGCAGCATCGCCTTGTGGTCAGCTGGTTGAATATAGGTTTTTATTGCCTTTATACGATCGAGACGATAATCTTTACCGTCCTGCAGATGTAGAATATCCATTTTGGCTTTGACTAATTTTATAAAGGGCAAAAATAAATCGCGCTGAAGTCCATCTTTATAAAGCTCATCAGGATGTCGATTGGAGGTCGCCACCACTACAACACCAAGCTCTAATAGTGCTGTGAATAATCTGGATACGATCATAGCGTCGGCGATATCACGAACCTCAAATTCATCAAAACAAAGTAAGGCTGTATTTTTTGCTATTTTTGCCGCCACGGGGCTTATTGGTTCGGCTTGTTGTTCGTTTCTATTGTTTTGACGCCAAATGTGAATAAGTTCGTGAGCTTCCTGCATAAATTCATGAAAATGGACCCTTCTTTTATTTTTGACTGCTACGCCATCGAAAAAAAGATCCATCAGCATAGATTTTCCTCGGCCGACCCCTCCATAAACGTATAACCCTTTGGGTGTTTCACGAGAATCTGTCGATTTAAATAATAGCTTTTTGATCCACGATCCAGAGACAACACTTAATTCATAGCCCCGAAGAAGGTTATGTAAGCGTTCCAACTCATTTACCGCATTAAGCTGTACATGATCTTCAACAAGCTGACCTTTTAGTACCAGATCCCGGTATCCCGCAGATGGGCCTTCACCTAACTTCATGCCGTATTCTTTATCTTCCCCCGGTAACAGGTATGATAGCCCCAGCGCAGTAGCTGGCTCCCTTACTCAACAACCAGACGATTGCCTCAGCAACTTCCTCTGGTTGTCCTACACGTCGGATCGGTATTCCAGGAACAGCTTCGACAGCCCTATTTGGTAGTCCAGCCGATGCATGAATTTCAGTGTCTATCATTCCAGGTGAAACCGCATTCACTATAACACCCTCACCAGCAACTTCACGCGCCAGTCCCAGCGTGAATGAATCCACCGCACCCTTAGAGGTTGCGTAATGAACAAATTCATTTGGGCCACCCAACCTTGACGCAGCTGAACCAAGGTTTACAATATTCCCACCACCACCACCATTTTTAGTCGACATTCGTCTCACAGCCTCTCGACAACAAAGCATTAAGCCGACTACATTTAATTGCATTACTTTATTGATAGCCTCAACAGTTATATCTTCTATTCTGACTGTTTTTCCAGTGGTCCCAGCGCTTGTTACTAATCCTTTTAGTGGACCTAATTCTTTTTCTGTATCATTGAATAATCTCTGGATATCCTCTTCATTACACATATCACCTTTCACGATGATAGCCCTTCTTCCAAATGATCTCACCTGATCTGCTACTGAAACCGCTGCGTTTTCATCTCGTTCATAATTTATCGCAACATCCCAACCTTGCCGTGCGGCACATATAGCAGTTGCTGCACCAATACCCCTGCTTCCTCCTGAAACAATTAATGCACCAGTCATTTAATGGTTTCCTTTCCATGTTGCTTAGACTAAATCTGAAAATATTTCAAAGTAGATGCCATAAAATTACACGTAGAAATAGTTTAAATGCAAAACTTCTGACAATATTTGTTAAAATAGGAAATTCAAATTAAGTTTCTGTACAACAATGCAGCCGCAGCAAAAGCAGCAATGGTACTTCCCAGAAACATAAATAAAAGTCGCTGTGGTTTAATACTCCAAATTATTAATCCACATCCTTGGGCTATCCATGACCCCTCTAAAGGTGGCTTGAAGAAAACAAACGCGCAAAATAAAGCTGGCAATGCTGCCAAGGTAAATCCAATTCCATAAGAGTCGGTTATAGCTAACAGGCCCCCATAAAACGCCGGATAGAGCATCATGGCTATAGATGTAAAGGCAAGCACGCCACCCGTGATGCCGCCCACGCTACCTTCTGGAGACAATCTTGCTGTTTCAGCCAGAAGGATACCATGCCAGCTTAATGAAGTGACGTTGTAAAGGATCGCGACAATCAATATAGCATTATAGCTCCAGGCCGGGTCAAAGAGTCCTATTAAGACGCCTCCAACTGCAGCAAAAAAACTTATGCCACCCATAACTAGACGAGCTGATAGATACGTGCTTCCCAACCAACCCCATAAAATCCTTGCTCCAATTGCTGTTAAGCTTGCTATCGCAAACGCCGAACCCGCTTCCAATTCGCTATAATTGAGCCCGTCGATCATAAAAAGAATAAAGAAACCTGCGAAGATTGATTGCAAACCACCCAACGCGAAAGCACATAATGCCAAATCCCGCAAACTGGCGTCAGAAATCACAATTTTCATTGTTTGAATAGCACCTGAGAATGAAAACTTTACGTCCAAACGCCTATCTGAATCAAAATGTTCCCTCAAAGGTTGAAGAAGCAAAACGATCATGTAAACAATTATTCCAATTACGAAACACGTTCCATAAGCGTCAAGATGAACTGAAATACCCAGACTTCCAATGTAGACACCCATTCCCAGCAATACAGGTATCAAGATACCGGCTATAAGACTGCCAACTGGCACACCCGTTTGCTTGATTGAAAAGATAATCGGAGCAAGTCTTGGGGGGCAGTATTTGGCCAATATATGAGAACTAGCCGGGGTAGAAACTGAGGCTGCCCCAAGTAATATCGCCGCAATAGGATATAACCAGAGTATTCCAGTTGCTATTACAAAAAGGCTTCCCCCCATAAATACCAGACAAGCTTGGCTTATACGAAGGGCCCCCATCCTTATTATAATTGCACCACAGCCCATAGCTGCCGCAATAGAGGCAACATTTTGGATAAATAGATACAGTCCCAGCCACGCTCTAGAAATTCCAAAATCTTCTGCAATACGATCTGCGAGAAACGGTAAAACAATTTGGCAAACATAAGAAAAAGCTTGTTGAATGAGCATAGATGACGTAGCTAATGCTAATATGATACGCCAGTCTAGTCGCGATAAATTCACTGAAGTAGTGCCTTATCCTGAATTTGAATATTAACTTCCACCAACATACCGGGGGCAGTTATCTCGGGCCTGTCTATTAACTTAATCTTTACTGGGATCCGTTGAGTTAATTTTCGAACACGATTATCGCTCAAGTCTGATTTTGATATCGCTAAATCGGATAATGTAATACGACCAATATATGTTACTTCGCCTTTAAAAGAGTCGAAAGGGTAGGCATTAAAATCAACTTTGACAGGCTGCCCAATCTCCAGATGTCGGATCTGATCCTCTTCTATATTTGCCTCTATCCAGATGTTTTTAGGATTATGTAAGACAACTATCTCATTCGCATCCTCAACATATTCACCGGGATTTTTGAATATGATGTCTATAATTCC
>Ga0181604_10003359_pt1 | contig 13487 bp, 12 predicted proteins | sample 041ome_12_FD_148663 | JGI IMG/M metagenome (GOLD analysis project Ga0181604, IMG submission 148663) | Coastal salt marsh microbial communities from the Groves Creek Marsh, Skidaway Island, Georgia - 041410US metaG (spades assembly) | ecosystem: Environmental > Aquatic > Marine > Intertidal zone...
AAAGTAAATGATTTCATTTCTAACTAAAATTAACAACAGTTATAAAGTAATTTAAATTATGTTTGAAAATATCTATGACTTTGGTGCAAATAGGGGACAAAATCTAAGATATTTTTTAAACTATACTAAAAAAGTAATTGCAGTTGAGCCTATTCCAGATCTATTCGAAGAAATATCTAACGTATTTAAAGAAGAGATTATTAGCAAAAAAATAAATGCTCTAAATCTAGCAATAGTTACTAATGAGCAAATTAAAACAACTAAATTTTATATTAACGAAGAAAAAAATTGGGAAAGTACCCTTTTAAAAAACAATTCATATAACGAGATAGAAGTTCCAGCTGCCACACCAAAACAAATATTTGATATTTACGGCTATCCAGATCTTTTAAAAATAGATGTAGAGAATTTTGATATAGAGGTTTTAAAGTTTTTGAAATCAAAAAAAATTGTTCCAAAGTACCTGATATTCGAAGTCCAAAATCCGGAAACTTTAGAGTTTGTATTAAGTAATTTCGAATATAAATATTACAACATTGTTCTAGGTCATAGAGTCTCAGTAGATTATGGTGATAAACTGTTAGAAAATCATTCTTCAGGACCTATTTTTACTGACCTTAAGTTTAAATGGGTAAGCAAAAAAATAATCTATTTTTACTTCAAAATATGTAATTATGGCTGGATAGATGTTCACTGCACTGATCAAATGATAAATAATGAAAAATCAATAGGAATTACTCAAACAATTTATTATCTATTCAAAGATAAAATTTATAGAATATTCAATCCTTATATAAATAGAGTTAAGGGAAAATTTAGATTATAAAAAATTATGTTAATAGACTAAATTTAAATAAAGGTTTTTTTAACAAATTCTTAAACATACAATTCAATAAAATATAGAATATTTTAATCGGAAACAAAAATTTATTAGACATAGCATATAGCTATCACGCATTTTCTAATCTTATCCACATTGGGGCACACATGGGAGAAGAAATTCCTCTATATCAAACCTATGACCTAAAAAATGTTTACTTTGTTGAACCCATAAAGAGTTGTGAAAAAATTATTCAGGAGAAGATTAAAAATCTTAGTAATTTTAAATCTTTTAACATTGCTTTGGGATCTAATGATTCCAACAGTACGCTGTATGTAGCTGATGGTGAAGATTCTGGAAGTTCCTCGCTGCTTGCACCTAGGGAGTCTGAAATAACTTTTTCCAAATCGCAGGAGATTACTGTTAAGAAATTTACTTCTTTGGGTTTAAAAAATATTGACATGGTTGTAATAGATACACAAGGTTATGAATTAGAAGTTATCAAAGGATTTGAAAGTTATATAAATACAATCCCTTGTTTTATTATTGAGTTTGCAAATTATGAGGGATATCTTAAACAACCAGTATATAAAGACCTTAATTTTTTTATGAGAAAGAAAGGTTTTGTTCCAATTGCTCAAATTAAAAGAATCAATAAACCATTTCCGACTATAAATGGAGGAAGTTTTGGAGATGCATTATATGTTGATAAGAAACTACTAAGAAAATCTGAAATTATTTTTTTTACCATTAAGTATTATTTAATAAATTTGATAATTTATGATGCTTTTATATTTTTCAAGAAAAGACTTAAGAAAAGACTTAAGAAAAGACTTAAGAGATACATCGGCAGATAAAGCTAAATTTTCAAATGATATTAAATCTGTCTAAAAATATAAATTATATAAAAAAATAATTCTGTAGATAATACATTTATGTTAAATCTATCTTTTTAAAAGAAAAATATAAACATAAATTAGACTGAAGTTATGAACTTTTACATTTTATTTCAAGTAAAAATTTTAAGTTTTATGCTTAGGAACATTAGTCCAAATTATTACGATGCTGTAGCAAAATTTAAAACAATAAATAAAATTTGGCATAATATTAAGCTCGACTCCATTCCAGGTGATTATGCAGAATTCGGGATTCTTAACGGAAAGACCTTTTTGCACTCTTATCAAGTTTCAAGCAAGCTAAAATTAGACAAAGAAATTAAATTTTGGGGCTTAGACTCATTTGAAGGATTTCCTGTTGAGAATCATAATTTCTATCTTAGTAAAAACTTTAAAGCCTCATATGAAAAAGCTGTAAAACTTTTTAGAAAATATCCAAATGTCGAAATTTTAAAAGGATTTTTTAAGGACTCACTTTCTTCGTCGAGTATAAAAAACGTGGAAAAGTTTAGCTTCGTCTTTATTGATTGTGATATTTATGAATCTGCATTAGAAATATTTCCACATATAAAGGATAAACTTTATCCTGGTGCATTTATTATGATTGATGATTATTCAAGTATTGATAAAAATGGCAACTCTATTGTCAAAGCATTTAATGAGGTCTTTGATATCAACAAGGAAGTAATAGTTTTTGACTATTTTTCAAATGGAATTGTTTTTAGGCGTATTTAGGCAAAATGAAACTAAATAATAAGTTTCTTAACTTACTTTTCTATACATTAATTGTCTTTGGATTATTTACATTCGTCATCAATAGTGGTTTAGACATTGAGTTGAAAATTTATAATTATTATTACTTTATTGCTGCTATTTTTCTCAAAATTATTAATTTTTTTATTTTCAATCAAGTTCATTATCATATTTTTAATATATTTAATCTTAAAATTGGGATCTCTGAAAATTTTGACTTAACTTATAAAGGTTATATAGGTAATTTTTTTGGCTTTGGTAAGTCTGGTACCGGGTATAAAGCAATATTTCTTAAAAATAAGTATCAATTTAGTTATATAAAGTTTTTATCTTTCTATATTCTTTTGCAAACAATAACAATAATCTCTACCGCATTCTTTTGTTTGCTTATCTTATTCTTATCAAGCGACTATCAAATTAATGAAAATACCAATTTGATTCTAGTTTTAATTTCTATAATTATATTTTCTATAGCAAGCAATCTAATTTATAAAATATTTACAAATATTAGATTTCTCTCTAAAAATAAGTATCTTCAAAATCTAGTTCACACCTATGAGGAGATAGCTCTAGTCTCTGATAAGTTTTCATTTAAGGATAAAAACTTTATTAAGGTGATTTTTTATCAAATATTTATACAACTAAATTTATTTGCACAAATACTAATGTTATCTCAATCTTTAAATATAGATCTTAAAATTTTGAGTAACTTTGTTTATAATATTATCTCTCAATTATCAACTTTTGTTTCAATAACCCCCAACTCTATTGGCTTAAAAGAATTTATTTTAGTAATTTCTGATCAGTTTATTGGTTTAACTAATTCTCAAATATTGAACATAGCAATTTTAGATAGATTGTCAGACTTCATTTCATTAGCTGTATTTTCTTTAATTTTTTACTTTGTAAAGACACTTTTTATGAACAAAGGGGATGAAGTTGAAGACTAAAATAAAAAATCATTCTTTAATTTTAGGAGTTACCTTACTATTTTTGATGCATCAGATTTACTTCATACTTAAGGGTGGGACAACTTGGGATGACCTAGAAATTTTATTAACTTCCGAACGAGTATTAGATAAAGCATATTGGAACTTTATTGATAGGAGCAACCCATTTTTAGGTGATTACAATTTTAATCTTGAATATTATGGGTACCTTGTTCCAATTATTGTCTATTTACTGACTCTTTTACTTAAGTCATCAAGTCTGTTTGTACCTTTATTAGGAGAAATTACTCAATTATCTAATGCTGGTGAGATGGAAGTCACTTATATGATTAGATATATAGTTTTAAACTTTTATGTTGCTGCATTAGTTTTAGTTTTTTACAGACATCTACTAAAAATAGACTCAAAGAATAAAGCAGCTCTTTTTTGTGCACTACTGTATCTAGTACCATCTTTCAGCGGGCATGCACTTTTTAATATTAAAGATATTCCTTTTGCACTACATTATTTTTTATGCGTATTGGTGATAATCAATTATCCGATTGAAAAAGTGACATTTGACAGTTTAAATATTATGAAGTTAATTTATTTTGGAGTTATTTTTGGCACGCTTGTGCTTGTTAGGTTCAATGGATATGCTTTCTTATTAATTCTCTCTTTTTATAAATTTATAAGTACCTACAAAGTATCGATAAAAAATATATTAAACCTTACAAGGAACTGGTTGGTTGTCTATGCCACATCGTTTACTGTCTTAATCTTGGGAAGCCCTTCATCGTGGTATAAGCCCCATCAATGGTTAAAGGGTGTTTATGAAACCCAATTTAATATTAAATGGGGTGGTTCCACTCTAACTAATGGAACTCTAATCCCAGGGGATGATGTTTCAGCTGATTATTTAGCCACTTGGTTTTTATATAAAATGCCAATTAATTTAATCCTTGGTTTTATGATTTCTATTTTTGCTGTAGCCTTTTTAAAAAAAGTAAAATTTTCCAATCTTGGAAATTACAGTATTTTCTTAACATTGGTTATATTTACAGCTTTTTCAGTAGTAAGACCAATATCATATGACGGAATAAGACAATATATTTTTCTAATACCATTTTTTGTGTACATTTATGTCGAAATGCATGAAAAACTAATTAAGAAGTTTTTGAAGCCTTTTTCATTAACATTTTTGATAATATCTTTTACTTACTTATTGTTGACACAAGGAAGTTTAGAACAGTATAAGTATGTATATTTTAATGAATTTGTTAACGAGGAAAGTATAACCTCAGATTGCGAAGAAATTGGGGGATGTGGAATCTGGGAAACGGATTACTGGGGATATTCTGGAAAACAACTTATGATAAACAATACTGATTTATCTAATATTCAGCTTTGTGAACCAATAAATGTATTTCAGCCTTATACCTCAAAAAAAAATATCTCGCAGGAGAGCAAATATTTTTATATTGCAAGTATTCACAGAACAATAGCTGAAGATAAAAACCTTTGTCAAAATCTATCGGGTCCATTAAGTAATTGCAAAATACATAGCAAGGAAACTGTTTTTTTAAGAGGTGCCGAGTTAAATCTGAGCTATATTTATAGATGTTACTAATTTAGTTACTAAGAGAGCTATTTAAAAAGGCGTTTTATGGTTTACGATCAAGAAAATTTTTCTAAGAGCTACAGTCAAATGTATGAAAAAGAGATACGAATCCTCAAGGCAAAGAAAGCATTGGCTGTAATACAAGATTTCTCGGACGAAACTAATGAGCTTTACCTATTAGATATTGGTTGCTCCACAGGGATAATGACAAATCAGTATTCTAAAATTTTTAAAAGCACTCTTGGTATTGATATAGACAAATCAGCAATTGAGTTTGCCAAAAAAAATTTTCAAAATCAAGCTACCGAATTCAAACAATGTTCTCACGACGATACGATGCTAGGAGAAAATAAATTTGATGTTGTTATATGTACTCATGTATATGAACATGTAATTAGTCCAGATGAGTTGGTAAAGTCAATATATCGTATTTTGAAACCCGGAGGAATTTGCTATTTCGTAGCAGGCAATAGACACAAAATTATAGAACCACATTTTAAATTACCTTTCTTATCATTTTTCCCAAATAGATTTGCCAATTATTACCTCAAACTTTTCAAAAGAGATGGTGAATATTATCAAAAACATTTATCATTTAGGAAACTCAAAGAGTTAGTAAATCAATTTACCATTCATGACTACACTTTAAAAACTATTAAAAACCCTAATAAATATTTTTCAGAAGATTTAGTAAAAAATGGCTCATTTTTACAAATGATTTACATGACCATAGGTAAAGTCTTCTACTTCTTAATCCCAACTTATATTTGGATATTAAAAAAGGAAAATATCAGTAAAGATTCTGAATAAAGCAGTGAGTATTTTTTATAATTTCTAGATGCTTGTAGTCGTTATTATTTTTCTGGATGTAAAGAATAAAATCATCTAATTGTGCATCTAGAGGTTGAGTGTCCACAGTTAATTGTTGTTCGGAGAATATTTTTTTTGTTATTAAATCTTTTTTTGTAATTTTTAGTTCAACCAAATCTAATACATACAAAAAATTATCAGTGAAGACTTCCCATATTCTTTTTTTTTCATCAGCAATATTCGAAGTTTCCAATAAAAAGTTTATATTACCTATAGTAAAACTGATATTTGCTTCACTGACTAAATCATTCTTTTTATTAAGATCTTTAGTTGCCATTTGAAAATCTTTAAGATTAAATAGTTTATTAATTATTGAAATGTCATGAATTGCAAGATCATATAAAACATCACTAAGACCTCTTTGCATACCATCAGGAGGTGAAAGTCTTGAAATTTTAATGTTATTTATGTTTTCAATTATTAACTTTTCTATATGAATTATTACTGGATTGTATAATTCAATAAAACCAACTCTCATTATTGTGGAAGATTCTTTACTAATCTTTATTAATTCATCAAGTTCTGTAATTTTTACTGTGACTGGTTTTTCAACTAGGACTGGAATTTTATTTAGCAAAAGACTTTTCACTATTTCATAGTGAGAATTTGTACTACTCGCAACAATTGCTCCATCGATATTTGAATCATCAAAATCTATCTCGCTAAGATCTGAGTAACACTTAATCCCTTGCTCACTATTATTATTTGCAAATTGAGGATCCACAATGCCAATTAAATCAGATTTCGTAGACTTCTCTATAGTTCTACGATGTGCATTTCCCATTTTTCCATAACCAATAAGAATAAGATTTTGCATTATGGTTTAAAGGATTCAAATTTTGACAACAAGTAATCTAATTCTTGTTCAGTGGGAAGTGAATAATAAGGCAGAGACAGTACAGTTTTACTAGCAATCTCTGTGTTAGTCAATTTTTGTGTTTGATTTACATGTTTTGATAATGCTTCTTGAAGGTGGATGGGTTTTTTGTAATAAATAGAATTTGATATACCGTTATCATTTAGATATTTTGAGAATTTAGACCTGAGGCCAGGATTTAACGTTACTGTAAAGTAATTTAAAAGTGTAGTTTTATTATCTCTCTCTGGTAACTCGAGCCATGAAAAATTAGTAAAATTTCTGTTGTAAAATTGAAAAAATTCCTCCCTACCATTTTTAATTCGATTAAAAATATTCAATTTTTGATCTAACACAAATGCATTTAATGAATCTAGCCTCGAATTATGGCCAACCATAACGTGTTCATAATTCTTGCTCTGTCCATGATTTTTTAACTTAACAATTAGATCGAAGTAATCTTTATTATTCGTTGCAACCATCCCTCCGTCACCAATACCTCCTAGGGTTTTACTTGGAAAAAAAGAGAATGCACCAATATCACTTTTAGTCCCTAGATACTCCCCAACTTCATCTTGGCTACCAAATGCTTGAGCCACATCTTCAACTACTAACAAGTTATTATTTTTTGCTATTTCAATTACTTGATTAATTTCTGAGTTATTTCCAAATAGATGCACAGGCATGATAGCTTTACTATTTTTTGTGATTTTACTTAGCAAGTCTGACATATCCATACAAAATGTCTTTGTATTTATGTCAACAAAAACTGGGATTGCACCTAAATGAAGAATGCATTCAACTGATGCAAAAAAAGTAAATGAAGGAACAAGAACCTCATCTCCTTTCTTGACACCAAGAGCAATCAAACTCATCAATAATGCGTCTGTTCCAGAATTCAGAGTAGTTATATATTTTGAACCTAAAAATTTCTTCATATTATTTTCAAAATCTGTGACAGAACTACCCCCTATATAAACTCCATCGTCCAAGAGTGAGTTAAATCTTTCATAAAAATTATTAATGAGTTGCAACTCTCTGGATGGACTTGCAATTGGTATATTCATATTATGTATTTTAATTACCAAAAAAACTTTCTTTTTATAATTCGAGTTAATTAAATAAAAAGTTTAAATTATTAACTATGGACTTATTATTTGTACTAGGTACTAAAGCTCAATTTATTAAAACTATACCAATGATTAACTTAGCTATTGAAAACAACCTCAAAGTAACACTCTTTAATCTAAATCAGCACCCAGAAAAAACAAAGCTACTTTTAGACAACATAAACGGGGAGTACCAGTATATTTCATTTGTAAAAAATGATAAAGATTTAGGTACATACACGGGTTTACTGATGTGGGCTATAAAAGTATTAATTCGTATATTAGTTCCTCAAAAAAGCTTCCAAAACAAATACTCAATTGTACATGGAGATACTCTATCGACACTATTAGGAGCAATTCTCATAAGAAGGAATAGGGGTAGGTTGGTACTGTTAGAGGCTGGACTAGGTTTTCCTGGAATGTTTAAGCACTTTCCTGAATCGTTTGTCAGATATTATGTTTCTAAATATTCTCATGTCATGATTGCAAATGGAAAAGATCAAATCCAACAATTAAAAGACTGGAAAGTCAAGGGCGACATAATAGAGATTTCAAAAAATACAATTTATGATAGTTTAGATCTTGTTAGTTTATCTCGTAAATCGAGTGGAAAAAAAGTAACAATTTCAATTCACAGAACAGAAAATATTAACAGCAAAGAAAATATGGAAAAGTTAGTCAATAACATTTTACAAATTAGTTCAGATTATGAAGTTAGTTGGTTCTTACATATTCCAACAAAAAATAAATTAAAAACGTACAACCTTTTAACTTTACTGGAAGAAGGAGGAGTCATCCTTGAAGACTTATTACCATATGATGAATTTCTTAATAGTCTTTATAATTCTAACTTTGTAATTTCAGATGGAGATGGAGTAGTTGAAGAATGCTATTTACTAGGAGTACCTACACTTGTCTGGAGATATGAACATCTTGATTCGAACCATTTATTTGTAGATGATACCAGTTTATTACTATCTAAATTTGATCAAAATGTATGTTTAGATTTTTACGACAACTATAAAAGCTACAAGAAAGAAAGAAAGACTGGAGCCAATAGTCCCTCAGAGGAGGCTTTAATGAAACTTATAAATTTATAGGTTTATTAAATAGATTATCTATTAATAAATACATAAAATCTATTAACATAAATTAAAATGATAGTTAATTTAAAAAAATTTCTACAAGACATTTATTTTGTATCAAAATTAACTGGTACTAAAAACAAAAAAAAGAGAATATTCCTTTCTATTTTATTTCTATTCTTGGCATTCGGTAGTGACATAGTAATAATTATTGTTATTGCCAGTCTCTTCCAAAATGCCAATTTTACAGATATATTTGTTATACAATTTTTTATTGAAAATATTTATTTATTGCCAGTCGTTGTTGTACTTAGGCAAGTCTTTAGTTATTTAGATGTTTTGAATACATTTTCTCTAAAATTTGATGTAGAAGAAAATTTAAGAGTTTATTTATTAAATGAAGTTTTTGATAAAGGAAACTTCTCAATCGGTGATGCTTATCATTTTATGAACTCCTTTGCTTTAAGTGTTGGAGCTTTTTATCACAGTTTAACTTCTTTTTTAGCAAGCATTATCCAACTTAGTCTTTATGCAGGCTACTTAATATATTCTGACTTTCAAACACTCGGTATTTTAATTATTGGTGCTACAGTACTGTACCTACCAACTAAGTTTTTTACAAAAAAAGGAAGAACATATGCACATTTAAACTGGGAAGCAGATCGAGATTACAATGCTCATCTCCAAAAGATTTTAGAGAATATTTTCTTGATAAAACTTTTACACAAAGTTAACGAAGAAATAGAAACTTTCCGAAAGATATTAAATAGATTTTATAAGGCACATCTGAATAATCAAAAAGTAGGAACACTAACAACAAGTTTTCCAACATTTGCAACCTACTTTCTGCTATCCATCCTTCTAGCCTTTTTTAACTATGCTAAAGTTTTTACTCTTGATTTTATTGGTATTTTAGTAAGACTTTTTCAAGAATTTAGTAAACTAAACAAGAATATAATGCTTGTAAGCAACAATCATGTTGTTATTAAGAAACTTTACGAATTAGTTGATAACAAAACAAATATTTATAAGCAAAACTTTTCTATTTTAGCGAGTGAAAAAAAAGCCATCTCTTTTAGAGACGCAAGCTTCAAATACTTTAATTCAGAACTTGAAATATTTGATAATTTAAATTTAAATATTGAAAAAAATAAACATACTATTATTACAGGTCCCAATGGATCTGGTAAGAGTACCTTATTGGGTCTTTCAGCTGGTTTGCTTTTTCCGCAAAAAGGAAAAATAGTTAGTTATTCAAACAAATTTGGATATGTTGGAGTCACACCTTTGATAATATCTGGGACTCTTAGGGATAATCTTATTTATGGAAATTCAAAAAATATACCGGATAAAGATTTAATAGCTTATTTAGAAAAGTTTCAAGTTTTTAACGAGAGTGCAGGCAATAATCTTGATAATATTGTAAATAATAAAATCCTCTCTTCTGGCCAGTTGCAAAAGATATCTTTTATTCGATCCCTTATATCTGATGTTGATATTTTACTATTAGATGAATCTACGTCTAATCTTGATGAGAATTCAAGAAAGTTAATATTCGATTTGCTTAAAAAATCTCAAATGACAATAATCAACTCTACTCATAATCATCAAGATTTTGATTATGATAATCATTTAAAGATTGTAATAGAAAATGAAAAAAGGTTAGTTATTCCTGGTTAATAGTAAATACTGTTCGTATTCTTTTTCCATTATGGTTTCTAAAGAATTAAGTTTACTAACACTTAAATGAGCATTAACAGATATTCTATAAATTTCTTCTATATTACTTATGTAGTTTTCAACTAGATTGAGTAGATTATTTTTAGTATGTAGTAAACCTGAAATATTATTTGATATAATTTCTGAATTATTTTCGATATCTTTTGTTATAACTAAACATCCATAGCCTAGGGCCTCAAGAGTACTCTTAGAATTTCCTTCATAATCAGAGCTCGAAATATAAACTCTGTACTCCTTGTATTTTTCCATGAGGTCACTGTGATTCAGTTTTCCAATAAAATTAATATTTACATTAAAATCCTTAGCTAAATTCTTGAGCATGTTTTTTTGAGATCCTTCTCCAACAATATCAATTTGTAAATCTGAGTTTGTAAAGCTTTCTATAAGAGAGCTAAAATTTTTTTGGTTTTCCAACCTGCCAACAGCAATCACTCTATTGTCATAACGAGATTCAATATCCTCTTTTGTTATCTTAGGAAGACTTGTTGTCCAGTTAGGGTTAACCACTATTTTATTTCTGGACACTAAAAAAAATTTTTCTAAAAATAATTTATCGGAAATACTTGTAACAATATAGGTATTAGATAGAAATAAAGTTATTTGGGTCAGTATAAAATAAAAAATTCTTTTACTTAAGTTTTTATTATCATTGATAGAGAATCTAAAAATATCATACCCAGTTCTAATTAAAAGTGGCCTATTTAAGTAGTACTTACATAATATTGCCATCCAAGAGCCCATTAATTGATTTGTTTTTATTAGATCAGGCGTTTCAACTAAGCTTATTAATTTTCTTGAAAACATTATTGATTGAAAGAGTGTTAAAAATTTAGATTTAAGCACTTTATTATATTTGTAATATGGGATGATCGTGAAATTCCTTTCGTATTTCAAATCCTCTTCAGTTCCAAAAGTAACAAATGTGAAAGAGATTTTTTTCTTTGAATGAAGTTCTTCATAAAATCTCATCTCTCTATTTAACAAACCAGAATCCTGCCAATCTTTTAAAGAGACTCCAAATGTTAAGAAGACAAGAACGTTCATAGACCAATTTTAATATATAACTGAATAGTTATAGTATTTTTTTCTATAATCTGTGTATTGAGATGAAAATTTTAATACTACACAATCAATATAGAAATCTTGGAGGTGAGGATATTGCCGTCAGTAATGAAATAGAATTGTTAAAAAAGCATTACGACGTAAAAGTTCTTAATTTTTCAAATAATAAAATTACCTCTCTAAGCGTACTGTTTTCTTTTTTTACTAACAATAATTACCAGAGTAATAAAATATTAAAAGAAAATTTAAAATCATTTAAACCAGACTATGTGTATATACACAATACTTGGTTTAAAATATCTTTAGGAATTTTTAGAATATTAGATAAATGGCCAGTTCAAGTAGTCATAAAACTTCATAACTTTAGATATGACTGTACTAAATCATTCAAGTCTTCTAGCCATTTTAAAGGAGAAAATTTTTGTAGAGGCTGTGGACTAAGTCCTTCAGATATAGGCTATATTAATAAGTATTTCCCAAACTCATTGTTAAAGTCATTTTTTGTGTTAATTTATGGTGCTAAATATTTTAGAATTTTACAAAATAATAATCTTAAAATATTAGTACTTACAAGCTTTCATAAAAACTATATTCAGAATTTGGGAGTTGATCAGAAAAAAGTCTTCTTGCACCACAACTTTATAAATGCTCAGAAATTAAGTAATCATGAGGAAAGCAAAAAAGAAAATTATTACATATACGCAGGAAGAATCTCAGAAGAAAAGGGAGTAAAAGAACTAATTACTAGTTTTAATGATGCAAAGTTATCAAATGTGAAACTTAAAGTAGTTGGGACAGGGCCACTATTAAACAGTCTTAAAGAATCAAATACAAACAAAGATGTAGAATTTCTTGGAGCAATGAATAATGAAAAAGTTCTAAATTTAATTAAGAATTCAAGGGCGGTAGTCACAGCTACTAAACTTTACGAAGGTCAGCCTACACTTCTATGTGAAGCGTCTTCTTTTGGTATACCGTCTGTTTTTCCTGAAACAGGAGGGATATCAGAATTTTTTCCAGACAATTATAGTTATAAGTTTAATCAATTTGATTACAAAGATTTAGAAAGAAAATTAACAGAAATTTTACACTCCAATATCTACACATCGGAAGGAAACAGTAATAAAGAATTCATTATGAAAATGTTGAGTGAAGAAATAATAATAAGTAATTTTCGAGAAATATTAAATGCAAAATAATTCAAATTTAGTATCAGTTGTTATGAGTGCTTATAACTCCGAAAAAACAATAGCGGAATCTATTGAAAGCATACTAAATCAGTCATACCAAAATTTTGAATTTCTAATTATAGATGATTGCTCAACTGATAAAACTTTAGAGATTATTGAATCCTATAAAAAGAAAAATGATAAAGTAAAGCTTTTCAAAAATAAGACAAATTTGGGACTTACTAAATCTCTCAATATCCTAATCGAAAAAAGTTCAGGTCAGTATATAGCTAGGCAGGATGCCGATGATATTAGTTTACATCACAGAGTTCAAGAACAGATGAAGCTACTTAAAAGAGATAATCTAGATTTTTGTACAACAAGAGCAACTATCAAGGACTCAAAGAAATTACGTCCTGGAGTCTCATCTTTCCTACCCAAAAAAGTAGCTCTTAAATTTAAAAATCCTTTCATACATGGAACTTTATTAGTCAAAAAAACAGTCATTAATAAAATTGGTAATTATGATGAAAATTTCTATTATGCACAGGATTACAAATTATTTTTCGATTTACTA
>Ga0181604_10003383_pt1 | contig 13436 bp, 10 predicted proteins | sample 041ome_12_FD_148663 | JGI IMG/M metagenome (GOLD analysis project Ga0181604, IMG submission 148663) | Coastal salt marsh microbial communities from the Groves Creek Marsh, Skidaway Island, Georgia - 041410US metaG (spades assembly) | ecosystem: Environmental > Aquatic > Marine > Intertidal zone...
TATTAAGATATAAAAATTTTGAACCCAAAGTAAAAAGTATAAAAACTATATTAAAATATGTCGATAAATTTGTACCAATTCACAATATCAACTCGATTAAAGAATTGATTAAAAAAATTGTTTAATACAATTTTTTCATTACAAAATTAAATTTTGGTAATTAATTTAAATAATTTATTGATTTACTAACAATGGCTATACATTTATGTTCCACAATCCAAATGAAGAAAAGTGGTGAGCGCGACAGGATTCGAACCTGTGACCCATTGATTAAAAGTCAATTGCTCTACCAACTGAGCTACGCGCCCTAAGACAAAAAGAACCTATTTTATAATGCTTATATAATCAAGTTTTAAGTTAATAAATTAAATATTTTTTTTATTTTCTATAGCTACAGCAACATTGGAAGGAACAAAAGATGAAATATCACCACCTAATAAGGCTATTTCTTTAACAAATCTAGATGCTACAAACTGATTACTTTCGGATGCTGTTAAAAAAACCGTCTCTACATCGTTTGCCAACCTTGCATTCATACCTGCCATTTGAAATTCATAATCAAAATCAGAGACAGCCCTCAATCCACGAATAATCATTGTCACAGAATTGGCACGAGCAAAATTTATTAGTAAGTTATCAAAACTTTTAACTTTAATTTCACCTAATTTTCTATTTGAGTTGTTAGTTTTATTTTTTATAGCTTCTTCAATCAAAAACCTTCTTTCAGAAACTGAAAAGAAAGGGTTTTTTCCTATGTTTTCAGCAACGCCAACTATTAAAACGTCACATAATGAGCTTGCTCTAAACATAATGTCAAGGTGGCCATTTGTTACGGGATCAAATGTTCCAGGATATAACGCTATTCTTTTCAAAAAATCTATGCCTAATTTTTAGTTATTAATAATGTTATCATTAACGTTTTGATTTTCGTTTGCATCTTTTTCGTCATCATCTTCATTTTCGCTCAACAAGGCAACGGAAACAACTTTTTCTTCTTCATCAACATCAAATAACCTCACACCTTGTGTTTTTCTTCCTGCGACTCTAATAGAGTCTCCTTCCCCACCATGCACACGTATTCTAATAAGTTTACCGGAATTAGTAACCAACATTATCTGGTCATCCTCAGAAGCAACATAGGAGGCAACAACGGGACCATTCCTAGTTGAGCATTCAATATTAGCTACACCTTGACCACCCCTATTTGTCTTCCTGTAATCTTCTACAGGTGTTCTTTTACCAAAACCATTTTCAGTTACTGATAAAACATATCTTTTCTCAATATTTGGGATAAGGGACATGGACACAACAAAATCTTTTGGTTTCAACCTTACTCCTCTTACGCCAGAGGAACCTCTTCCAACAAAAACCCTTACATCATTAACATCAAATCTAATAGCTTTGCCCAATCTAGTAGCTAAAAGAATATTATCCTTATCATCACAAGGTAACACAGAAACAAGCTCATCCGCTTCATTTAGTTTCATAGCTATTTTTCCATTTTGCCTGATATTAGTAAAATCACTTAATTGATTTCTTCTAATATTTCCATTTTTAGTAGCAAATATGATTTGCAAATCTGACCAAGACGCTTCGTCCTCTGGCATTGGCATTATAGTATGAATCTTTTCATCTTGATTTATTGGTAGTAAATTTATCATTGGCTTACCAAGTGCCTGCGGAGCAGATTCTGGTAACTTGTAACACTTTAATTGGTAAACCATACCCGATGAGGTAAAAAATAATATTGGGGTATGTGTATTAGTTACAAAAAGAGATGTGACGGTATCCTCGTCTCTCATTTTCATTCCAGAACGACCCTTGCCACCTCTTCTTTGAGCTCTATAGGTAGACAAAGAAACTCTCTTTATGTAGCCTCTATGACTAACGGTAACAACCATATCCTCTTTTTGAATAAGGTCTTCATCATCATGATCCACAGCACTATCATTTATTTCAGTTCTTCTAGGATCATCTATTCTTTTTAAAACTTCATCAAGTTCGGTTTGAATTAAATGAGTTAGCTTCGATTTATCTGAAAGAATTATTAAATATTCATTTATTTGCTCTGATAATTCTTGAGTTTCTTTTTCTAATTTATTTCTTTCCATACCTGTCAATCTTTGTAACCTTAACTCCAAGATTGCTCTCGCTTGAGTAACAGACAAATTATATTGACCTTCAATAATTTGGTGATTGGGATCATCTATTAGCTTGATAAAACTTTCTACTTCTTTCGCTGGCCAAGCCTTTGAACATAATTTAGTTCGAGCACTCTCAGGATCAGGAGATGATTTAATTAAATCAATAACTTCATCAATGCTAGTTATAGCAACCATTAAGCCAGCCAAAATATGAGCACGATTTCTGGCTTTATTTAATAAAAATTTTGTTCTTCTGGTTACAACTTCAAATCTAAAGCTAATAAAAGCATTTAAAATTTCAATCAAACCCATTTGCTTGGGCTGACCTTTATCTAAAGCTAACATATTTACAGGAAAACTAGTTTGAAGTCTTGTATGTCGCCATAATTGATTTAATACAACATCACCTTGGACATCTCTTTTAATCTCTATGACTATTCTCATACCGTTTCTATCAGACTCATCACGCAAATCTGAGATTCCTTCGATAGTTTTGTCCCTAACCAATTCACCAATTTTTTCTAAAACAAGCGCTTTGTTAACTTGAAAAGGAATTTCAGTTATAACTATCATTTCCCTTTCTGAGTTTTTTCCAAACTGTACAATTTCTGCCTTTGAGCGCATAATTATACTTCCCCTGCCCGTTTTAAAAGCCTCTCTAATTCCACCTCTACCCATTATTAAGGCTGCAGTAGGAAAGTCTGGACCTGGAATAATATCCATCAATTCGTCCAAGCTTAAATCAGGGTTGTCTATAAGGGCTTTGCACGCTCGAACAACTTCTCCTGGGTTATGTGGGGGAATATTAGTTGCCATACCTACTGCAATACCACCCGCGCCATTAACAAGCATATTAGGGAATTCAGCAGGTAACACTGATGGCTCTAGTTGAGATTCATCATAATTAGGAATATAATCTATTGTATCTTTATCTATATCTCTCAACAAGCTTTCAGAAGATTTAGCAAGTCTTGATTCTGTATATCTCATTGCAGCAGGGGGATCACCATCAACTGATCCAAAATTTCCTTGTCCATCTACAAGCATTAATCTCATAGAAAAATCCTGAGCCATTCTAACCATTGAATCATAAATGGCTGTATCTCCATGAGGATGGTAATTACCCATTACATCACCAACAACTCTTGCAGATTTTCTATACGGCTTAGACCAATCATACCCTCCTTCAATCATTGCGTAGAGGATTCTTCTATGAACAGGTTTTAATCCATCCCTTACATCTGGCAATGCTCTGGATACAATGACACTCATAGCATAATCCAAATAGGATTTTTTCATTTCATCTGTAATAGAAATTAAAGAATGACTTGAAGGCTTACCATTTTCTTCTGACAAAAAAGACTCCCAAAAGGGTTAATGTTAATATATTTAAGCACTATATATTGTATATGTTTTTGTAACACATAACAATATATATAGTAGTTTATTCAGTTATTTTTAAAATGGTATTTCATCATCTAAATCTGAAGCAATATTAGGCTCAGAAATTTGATCAGGTTGATCGATTTCAGAGTTATTGTACTGGTTTGAAATTTGGTTATCGGGCCTGGAACCCAAAAGTGTTAACTCTCCTCTGTATCTTTGGAGCACAATCTCAGTAGTATATTTCTCTTGTCCTGATTGTTGATCTGTCCATTTCCTTGTTTGCAACTGCCCTTCTAAATAAACAGTACTACCTTTTTTTAAATACTGCTCAGCTATACGACCTAAAGCATCATTAAAAATAACTACCCTGTGCCATTCAGTACGCTCTCTTTGTTCTCCTGAGTTTTTATCTTTCCACCTGTCAGAGGTAGCTATACTAAGCTGGACAATTTTATCACCATTCTGCATAGCTCTTACTTCTGGATCACGGCCTAAGTTGCCCACTAAAGTGACTTTATTAACACTTCCACTCATTTGAAACTCCATTTAATTAGAAACATATTATAAAACAGCATTATACTAAAAAAAACAATTAATTAATCTTTTTCATTGACATTTAAGGGATCAAAGTTAACTAAATGGAAAGTTAAATTTTTGATATACAAGGATAGGCTATAGTTATGTCCCAGACACTTGAACCAAACCAGTTTCTTAAAGTTCGTGGAGCAAATGAACATAATTTAAAAAATGTTGATATTGATATTCCTAAAAATAAATTAATCGTTATGACTGGTGTTTCTGGTTCAGGTAAAAGTTCCCTTGCTTTTGACACCATTTATGCTGAAGGTCAAAGAAGATACGTCGAGTCACTTTCAGCATATGCAAGACAATTTCTACAAATGATGCAAAAACCAGACGTTGAATCTATTGAAGGTCTCTCCCCCGCTATATCTATTGAACAAAAATCAACAAATAAAAACCCTAGATCTACTGTTGGAACAGTTACTGAAATTTATGATTATATGAGGCTTTTGTGGGCTAGAGTAGGTATACCTTATTCACCTGCAACAGGACTTCCTATAGAAAGTCAAACTGTCAGTCAAATGGTTGATAAAGTTTTCAACAAAAAAGATAACACCAAAATCTATCTTCTTGCACCTATAGTAAGAGGTAGAAAAGGTGAGTATAGAAAAGAATTTATAGAATTAAGAAAAAAAGGATTTCAGAGACTTAGAATTAATAATGAATTTTATGACATTGAAGATCTACCCACTCTCGATAGATACAAAAAACATGATATAGAGGTTGTTGTAGATAGGTTGGTTATAAAAAAATCAAGTGAGCAAGAAGATAAAGACTTACTTCAAAGGTTAGCTGACTCAATAGAAATATGCCTTCAACTTTCCGAAGGCTTATTATATACTTTAGAGGCAGAGTCAGATAAAAAAGAAGTGTACTCCTCTAATTTTTCTTGCCCTGAAAGTGGTTTTACAATCGATGAAATTGAACCAAGAATCTTTTCATTTAACAACCCTGCTGGAGCTTGTGATAAGTGTGATGGTTTGGGTAACGCAGTAGCATTTGATCTAAAGTTAATAGTACCAGATGAAAACGTCACTTTTAGAGATGGCGCGATTGCTCCATGGGCTGTCAACACAAGCAAACTATATATTCAAACACTTCAATCTTTAGGTAAACACTACAAATTTGATATTGATGATAAGTTTTCAGATATTTCCGAAGATGTTAAACAAAAGCTTTTATATGGTTCAGGTGATGAAAAAATAGAGATCGTTTATAATGATGGGACAAGAGTTTTTAGAACTAATAAAGCATTTGAAGGAATTATACCAAATTTAACTAGAAGGCTAAAGGAATCTGAAAGTAAGTGGGTTAAGGAAGAACTAGGTAGATTTCAATCAGATAAAGATTGTGAAAAGTGTAATGGCAAGAGACTTAAACCTGAAACTTTAGCTATCAAAATAAATAAAAAAGATATAGCAGAAGTCTCAAAACTAACCATTGAAGAAGCTAGAAATTGGTTTTTAAGTTTAAATAAAGTATTAAATAAACAAGAATTAGAAATTTCTAAACAAGTTTTAAAAGAAATTAATGATAGGCTAGGATTTTTAACTAGTGTTGGGCTTTCATATTTATCTATTTCACGAAATAGTGGAACCTTATCTGGCGGAGAAAGCCAGAGAATTAGGTTAGCAAGTCAAATTGGATCAGGATTATCAGGCGTACTATATGTGCTTGATGAGCCAAGCATAGGTTTGCACCAAAGAGATAACGAAAGATTACTATCAACTCTTCAAAAATTAAGAGACCTGGGAAATACTGTAATAGTTGTAGAACATGATGAAGAAGCAATATTAATTGCAGATCATGTTATTGACATCGGCCCCACTGCAGGAATTAATGGAGGTAAAATTATAGCCCAAGGAACACCGCAAGAGATTAAAAGCAATAAAGATAGTATTACTGGAAATTATTTGGCAGGACTTAAATCCATCCCTATACCTAAAAAACGTCGAAAAATTAATCCAAACAAACATATTATCATTAGAGGTGCATCTGGGAATAATCTACAAAACATTGATGTTGAGTTTCCTCTTGGAATATTAACTTGTGTAACAGGTGTTTCCGGAGGAGGAAAATCCACACTAGTGATACAAACGCTTCAAAAGAGCTTGTCCAAAATATTGAATGGGAATAGTGCTATGCCTGCTCCCTATAAATCTATTAACGGTATATCACAAATAGATAAAATCATTGATATTGATCAATCACCAATCGGAAGAACACCAAGGTCAAACCCAGCTACATATACAGGAGCGTTTAACCATATTAGAGATTGGTTTGCAGGTTTGCCGGAGGCTAAAGCTAGAGGTTATTTACCAGGTCGTTTTTCATTCAACGTTAAGGGAGGAAGATGTGAAGCATGTCAAGGTGATGGAGTTATAAAGATAGAGATGCATTTCTTACCCGATGTTTATGTACAATGTGATCAATGCAAAGGGAAAAGATATAATAGAGAAACCCTCGAAGTTAAATGGAAAGAATTTTCAATTTCAGATGTTCTTGACATGACAGTATCTGAAGGAGCGGAACTTTTTAAAGCAGTTCCTCTAATTAATGAAAAATTAGAGACACTTGAAAGAGTTGGACTTGGGTACATTAAAATTGGCCAAAGATCAACCACTCTATCTGGTGGTGAAGCTCAGAGAATAAAATTAGCAAAAGAGCTCTCAAGAAAAGGAACCGGAAGAACAATTTATATTCTAGATGAACCAACAACTGGGTTGCATTTTCATGATATAAAAAAACTTCTCGAGGTTATGCAAGAGCTTGTAGATAATGGTAATACCATGATTGTAATTGAACATAATCTTGATGTAATAAAAACCGCTGATCATGTGATTGATCTTGGCCCTGAAGGTGGTGACAAAGGTGGATATGTTGTTGCAAAAGGAACACCTGAAGAGGTGGCGAAAGTCAAAGAAAGTCATACAGGCACTTTTCTAAAAAAGCTACTTGAAAACGAAAAATAAAATGAGTTCCTTAATGAAAATTAATGTTGTAGGTGGAGGGCTAGCTGGTTCTGAAGCCGCTTACCAAATATCAAAATTTGGTATTAATGTTGATCTTTATGAAATGAGACCTAAAACAAAGACAGAAGTTCATAAAACAAATTATTTAGCTGAATTAGTGTGCTCAAATTCATTTAGATCTGATGATAAAGAATATAATGCTGTTGGGGTTCTCCATGAAGAACTAAGAATGGCTGATTCATTAATTATGAAAGTAGCTGATTTAAATAAAGTTCCTGCAGGATCAGCTCTTGCTGTAGATAGAGACGATTTTTCTAAGCAAGTTGACCATACTATAAGGGAAATTGATAATATTAAAATTATTAATGAAGAAGTAACTGATTTAAACAAATTTAATGATGAAATTGTGATCATTGCAACTGGGCCACTAACCTCAAAAAAATTAAGTGATAGTATAAAAGAAAAAACATCACAAAATTCATTAGCCTTTTATGATGCTATTGCCCCTATTGTTTACAAAGACAGTATAGACATGAAAATAGCTTGGAAACAATCTAGATATGACAAAGGAGATGGTGACGACTATATAAACTGTCCTTTATCAAAAGAACAATATTACACATTCATCAACAAAATAAAAAACTCTGAAAAAATGAACTTTAAAGATTTTGAAGACACTCCATTTTTTGATGGTTGCATGCCTATTGAAGAAATAATAAGAAGAGGCGATGAAACGTTAAGATACGGTCCAATGAAACCAGTTGGTTTAACAAATCCTCATAAAAGAGAAGAGCCTTATGCAATTGTTCAGCTTAGACAAGATAATAAATCAGGAACATTATACAATATTGTAGGGTTTCAAACCAAAATGAAACATGCAGCTCAAAAGGATGTTTTTAAGACAATACCAGGCTTAGAAAAAGCAGAGTTTGCTAGATTAGGAGGCCTGCATAGAAATACCTTTATAAAATCACCTATTTTACTAGATGAAAAATTACGCTTAAAGATGTCTCCAAACTTAATATTTGCAGGGCAAATTACTGGTGTAGAAGGTTATGTAGAATCTTCAGCTATTGGTTTAATAGCAGGTTTAGTTGCAGCTTCTGAATATGAGAAAAAAAATTTTCAATTACCACCTGAAAATACTGCACACGGAGCATTATTAAAACATATTACTGTAAATGCCAATAAAGAAACATTTCAACCTATGAATATTAACTTTGGTCTTCTGCCAGAAATCAACCAAGTAGCAAATAAAAAATATTTAAAAGGTAGAGATAAAAAAAAGGTACAATCAAATATTGCTATAAATGCATTTAAAAAATGGGTTGAACAACTATAATTTATTTATCTCTTTCATATTCAGGGATACTAGACTGATCATCAACTTTTTCACCCTTATTAATATCAAAAAAAGTTAGGATTGATACTGCCACAAATATCGAAGAAAAGGTACCAATCAATACACCCCATATCATAGCTAAAGCAAAATCTGATAAAACAGCACCTCCAAAAAAGAAAATTATGAACAAAGCTATTAATGTAGTAACAGAGGTGATTATAGTTCTAGAAAGTGTTTCATTTATTGATTTATTATAAATAAAATAATGATCTTTTGATTTATAACGCCTTAAATTCTCTCTTACCCTGTCAAAAATTACAACTGTGTCGTTGATTGAATATCCAGCAGTTGTAAGAATTGCAGCTATTGTAGCTAAATTAAACTCCAATTGAAGAAAAGAAAAAAGCCCTACTGTACTTATGACATCATGAATTAGAGCAATAATAGCAGCAATAGAAAACTGCCATTCGAATCTAAACCAAATGTAAACCATAATTGCAAGAAGAGACACAGCAACTGCATAAATGCCTGCGGTTTTCAGCTCATCTCCCACAGTTGGACCAACAAATTCAGATCTTCTAATAGTGTATTCATTTTCAGTAAGAGTCTTGACTTTCTCAATCATGGCTATTTGCTGACTCTGATCCCCTTCTTGTTTTTGAATTCTAATTAGAAAATCACCCTCTTTACCAAAACCTTGTATAGAAATTTCACCAGCTTTTAAAGTAGACACCTGTGTTCTCAAATCATTAATGTCACTATCTTGAACATTTTTAGCTCTGAGCTCAAGTAAAATTCCTCCTTTAAAATCAATACCATAATTTAAATTATTAAAATATAAACTCAATAATGTTCCAAATATAATTAATACAGAAAACAAAAAAGCAAAATACTTTAAAGATAAAAAATCAAAATCAGTATTAGCTGGAATTAATCTTAATAATTTCATAATTATTCCTGGAATATAAATTTTTTAATATCTCTTTTCTTTGAATACAATAGTACAAGATATTTAGTTATAATAATCGCAGTAAACATTGAAGTAACTATTCCAATCATCAAAGTAACAGAGAAGCCCTTAATGGGGCCACTTCCGAAAGAAAACAAGGCCAGAGCAGCAAATAGAGTTGTTAAGTTAGCATCAACAATAGTGGAAATAGCTCTTTGAAAACCAGATTCAATTGCATCAAAGATTTCTCGACCAGACTTAAATTCCTCTTTAATTCTCTCAAAAATTAAAACATTTGCATCAACAGCCATACCCATTGTCAACACAATACCAGCTATACCTGGTAAAGTTAGGGTGGCTTGTAATAGACTTAACAATGCCAAAATAAAAATTATATTACAAAATAATGCAATATTAGCAAAAACACCAAAAACTCCATATGTCATTAGCATAAAGATCATTACTGCTATTAAACCAGCAATACTCGCAATTTTACCAGACGAAATTGAATCGCTTCCAAGTCCAGGGCCTACCGATCTTTCTTCTAATATAATCATTGGTGCCGGCAAAGCACCTGACCTTAAAACCAATGCTAAATCATTAGTTTCTTGAACACTAAATGAGCCAGTTATCTGGCCAGTTGAAAATATTTGAGACTGTATAACAGGAGCACTTACAACTTTGTTATCTAAAACAATAGCAAAAGGTCTACCAATATTTTCACCAGTTACTCTTCCAAATTTTTTACCTCCCAAAGGAGAAAGTTGGAAAGAAACTGAAGGACTATTATTTCTATCGAAAGTTGGACTTGCATCCTTTAACATTTCTCCAGATACCATTACCCTTTTATTAACCATATATAGTCTATTTGGATTTTTATCTTCTTCTAAAATAACGTACCCAGGAGGAGCATTTGCCTCTTTCTGAATATCATCTGAACTAATAGATGGATGGACTAATTGAAAATTAAGTTTGGCAGTTTTACCTAAAAGTTTTTTTATACGACTGGGATCATCAAGGCCAGGCAATTGAACAATTATTCTATCAGCACCTTGTTGCTGAATACTTGGCTCATTTGTACCAGTTTCGTCTATTCTTCTTCTTACAATTTCTATTGCTTGGATCATCGTTGCTTTTGTAATTTCCTGTTTGTTTATTTCAGAAAAGTTTATAAGAAATCTATTATTTTTAATTTCTACAATTAGATTTTTATCTAAACCAAGAATAGCAGACTTAATATTTTCATTTAGTGTTTCACCTCTTTTTTCAAAAGAAACAAAACCATTTCTTGCAACTAATTTTTTGTATCCAATTTTTGATTTTCTTAGTGAATACCTAATATCAGACATCAATCCTTCAAGTTTTTCTTCAAAAACAGTATCCATATCGGCTTTTAAAAGCAAATATGACCCCCCTTTTAAATCTAAACCAAGATTTATCTTTTTCCCTGGTAAAAAACTGTATGAAACACTATTACTAGAAAAATTTATGAAATTGGGCATAGCATATATCACACCCAAAATTATACTTAGAAAAATTAAAAGAGTTCTAATTTTGGATGAATTTTTCATGATTACAAACGATCTTCAAGAGATAATAAATTTTAAGTAAAGATTTATTTTTTTGGCTTTGGCTTCACTTTTGTTTTGTCATCAACGTTTTTAATTTTTTCTTCACCTCTTACTTCAGATATCATCTGCCTTGCTAACTCTACTGTAACACCTGTTGCAATTTCAACACTAACTGTTTCAGAACCTTCAACTGCTTTGGTAACAACCCCTAAAATTCCACCTGCAGTTAAAACTTTATTACCTCTTTTTAAACTTTCTACCATTAGTTTATGCTGCTTAACTCTTTTTTGCTGCGGCCTAATAAGTAAAAAATAAAAAATTATAAAAATTAAAACGAAAGGAAGAAGTCCTTGAAGCGAAAATCCACCAGCTCCTCCAGCAGCAGATTGAGCGAATGCACTAGAAATCATAAATACTCCTTAAAACATAAACAATGGTTTAGGTTATATAAAAAAAAACTAATAAAGACCATAGATAAAATTTAAAAAATATATATATTACAACTTTTTATAATGTTAGGTAATGGAAATGGTTGATAAAAGTACTAATATATTTTTAGAACGAATAGCAAATGCATTAGAAAGAATTGCTCCACCAGAAAAAAAAATAAAAAACCTAGATAAAAGTGAAGGTTTTGTTTTTGATTCAAAAACTGGATTAATAAGACCTGTTGAGCAAATTAATAGAATTTCACTATCATTGCTTCAAGGAATAAACCATCAAAAACAAATTCTTCTAAATAATACTCAGGACTTTGCAGAAAATTTACCAGCTAATAACGCTCTACTATGGGGAGCAAGAGGCACAGGAAAATCATCTTTGGTTAAAGCTGTGCATGCAGAAGTTTTAATTAAAACAAAATCTAAATATCTTAAACTAGTTGAAATTCATAGAGAAGACATTTCAGAACTGCCAGAGTTACTCTCTTTATTATCACAAAATAAGGATTACAAGTTTATTTTACTATGTGACGATCTCTCCTTTGATGCTGGTGAAAACACATATAAAAGTCTTAAAGCAGCTTTAGATGGAGGCATAGAAGGAAAGCCAAATAATGTTATATTTTATGCAACCTCCAATAGAAGACACCTTATGCCAAGAGATATGATGGACAATGAACGTTCTACGGCTATTAATCCTTCAGAGTCGGTTGAGGAAAAAGTTTCTTTATCAGATAGATTTGGATTGTGGGTTGGTTTTCATAATATGTCTCAGGATGTTTTCTTAGAAATTGTATATGCTTATTGCAATGAATTTAAAATACTGGTTGATAAGGATGTTTTAAGATCAGAAGCCCTGGAATGGTCTATTACAAGAGGAGCTCGCTCAGGAAGGGTTGCCTGGCAATTTGTTCAAGGTTTAGCAGGAAAACACAAAGTTAAGATCAATTAATTCAAATATATTATTGGGTTAACTGGATTTCTGTTATGCCTAAGCTGAAAGTGAAAAAAACCTTCTTGATCTGAGCTGAATGCTATTATGTCCCCTTTTTTAATCACAGCACCTTGACTAACATTAAATTTTGAAACATTCGAATAAGCGCTAAGCCAACCATTTTTATGTTTTATAAGAATAAGATTTCCAAATTTTTTGATCTCTGAGCCAGTGAAAGCAACTGTACCCTCAAACACGGAATAAATAGGGGTATTAGCAGATGTCTTTATATCAATTCCATCATAATATTGACCTTTTCCAAATTTACCAAAGTTCTTAATTATATCTCCTTTTGCAGGCCAAATAAACTCTGGTGAATTTTTAACTTTATTAAGAGAAGTTTTATAATTCTTAGGTGTTGTAGTTATTTTAGGATCTTCGTTATAAATATTTTTGTCGATTATTAAATCCACTACTGAATAATCTCTATTTTTAGGGATTAAAATCTTATTCCCAACAATTAATTCATATGGCTCTCTCAATTTATTTAGATTAACAATATCATCCTTATTAACAGCAAATCTTAATGATATTTTCTCAAGATTATCTCCTTGTTTAATCACGTAAACATTTTTATTTCTTAAGAATAAGATTTGATTTGCTTTTAAGTCATAAGGTTCAATAAGATTATTATCTTGAATAATATCAGTAGGTATAACTTTATATCTATTTGCTATAGTATAAATAGTATCTTTTTCTTTGACAATAATCATTCCATTAAGTGGAACCTGAAATTGTTTTCTTAGATCTGATTTATCAAAAACAGTTACATTTTTTTCAAGAGCAAAGTCTTGTTTCACATTATTGATTACATTTGAAGCTTTACAGCCTAAAAAAGAAAATAAAGAAACAAAAATAAATAAAAACTTCAAACAAAACACCTATGATTTTTTTATAAATAACTGAAATAATAAAAATTTTCAATCATATTCGCTTATTAAAGGAACAAAACTGACTCTACCAAGATCTTCCCAGATATCGTTGTCTCTTTTATCTTTGATAGTAATTTTTTTTAATCTTTGTTCTTTTGGAGACACTGCTACTGGAGCTATACAT
>Ga0181604_10003389_pt1 | contig 13414 bp, 9 predicted proteins | sample 041ome_12_FD_148663 | JGI IMG/M metagenome (GOLD analysis project Ga0181604, IMG submission 148663) | Coastal salt marsh microbial communities from the Groves Creek Marsh, Skidaway Island, Georgia - 041410US metaG (spades assembly) | ecosystem: Environmental > Aquatic > Marine > Intertidal zone...
GCAATGCTGCTCATGACACGGCGCAAGATTTTACCCGATCGGGTTTTTGGTAATCTTTTTACAATTACCGCATTTTTAAAACTGGCCACCGCCCCTATTTCAGTACGCACGGATTGTATCGCCTCCTTAATGATATCGTCCTGCGATTTTTCAGTGCCACTTTTTAAAATGATAAATCCATAAGGAATTTGCCCTTTAAGCTCATCTGCGACCCCTACTACGGCACATTCCGCAACATCCGGCATATTACTTAGGACTTCTTCCATCGAACCCGTTGATAATCTGTGACCCGCAACATTAATGACATCATCAGTTCTGCCCATAATGTATAAATAGCCATCTTCATCTTTATGACCCGCGTCACCAGTTAGGTAAAAGCCTGGATATTCTTTAAAATATGTTTCAATACAGCGTTGATTATCTTTCCAAATTCCTAGCATTCCACCTGGTGGAAGCGGTTCTTTAACGACAATATTGCCGAGCTTTTTAGGACCAAGTTCTTCACCTTCATCGCTAAATATTCTTACATCGTACCCCGGGGAAGGAACGCTTGGGCTGCCATATTTCACGGGCAAATGTTCTATCCCCATGAAATTTGCACAAATAGACCATGACGTTTCAGTTTGCCACCAATGGTCAATCACAGGAACACTAACCATTTTCTCTGACCATTTAACCGTATCAGGATCAGCGCGTTCCCCCGCAAGAAAAAGCGTACGAAAAGCTGAGATATCATAATTGTTTAGAAACTCTCCCCTAGGATCTTCTCTTTTGATGGCGCGAATAGCTGTGGGGGCAACAAATAATGCGTTTACTTTATGATCCGCAATTACGCGCCAAAATGCCCCTGCATCTGGCGTCCCTACTGGTTTACCTTCATATAAAATTGTCGTACATCCACGAACTAATGGGGCGTATACAATATAAGAATGACCGACAACCCAACCAATATCAGAGGCAGCCCAATAAACATCACCAGGGCTCATTGCGTAAACATTTTTCATGCTCCAGTTCATTGCAACCAGATGACCACCATTATCCCGAACGATGCCTTTTGGAGTACCAGTCGTTCCAGATGTGTAAAGAATATAAAGTGGGTCAGTTGCTTCTAACTCCAGGCAATCAACAGGAGTAGCCACTTTCATTAGCTTTTCCCAATAAAAATCACGACCATCTATAAGTTCTGCATCACATTCTGGACGTTTAACGATAATGGTTTTTGCAGTAGATTTGGAAATGGCCAACGCTTCATCAAGCAAGGGCTTATAAGCAATAACCCTACCGGGCTCTAATCCGCACGTCGCTGACACAATAATCTTGGGTTCAGCGTCAATAATCCTTTTCGCTAACTCATTTGAGGCAAACCCGCCAAAGACCACCGTATGAATGGCTCCTATTCTGGCACACGCAAGCATGGCTATTACAGCTTCTGGAATCATCGGCATATAGAGTAAAACACGGTCGCCTTTTTTCACGCCTTTTGCATTTAATACGCCTGCAAATTTCGAGATATGATCTTGCATTTCCGCATAGGTATACTTTCTAACCTGGCCCGTCATGGCACTATCATAAATGAGTGCCGTTCTATCACCTTGTCCTGCAATTACATGACGGTCTATCGCATTATAGCATGTATTTGTTTTTGCACCTTTAAACCATTGATATAATGGTGCATTTGTTTCATCTAGAACTTCTTCACATTCTTTAAACCAATGAATTTCTCTGGCTGCTTCTTGCCAAAAATCTTGCGGATTATTTTTCCACGATTGATATATCTTTTCGTAGCTACTCAATGGTCATACTCTTGATTAATTATTCAACAATACTTTAGATCGCTTTACATTTTATGCAATTGCTAATTTCTTACTGAGCATTCTATGTGCTTGCGCTATAAATTATTCATGTGATTAAAATAGTGAAATTTACTTAAAAATAATATTGGCCCACCCTTAAGGGGCAGGCCTATAATAAATTTGAAGAGAATGGCGTCAACGCTAGGCCATTACACCACAGCCTGGGGATCAGACTTGTCCTTTGGCTTATTCTTATCATTATCTACACCGACCTCGATTAAAGCTTGTTCTAGTGCATCTGCGCGATTTTTAAACCAATGATCATCGGTAATTAATTGAGCAACATCAAGTCCATGAAGTACATCATTTACTTCCTCAGTAATTCCTGCAAAATAAACGAACTTACCGGATCGGTCAGCGTCAGCAACTATTGTTTCGACAGCCTTTGCCGCTGATAAATCAAGAAACGGTACGCGAGAAAAATCAAGAATAAGAACCTGAACATTTCCTGTTGAACGTTCTCTAACAACATGTCCTAAATCGGCTGCCGCACCAAAGCTCAATGGTCCGCCAAAGTCAAAGAGTGTGACAGCACCATCACTACGCGCAAGAATTGCCCGCTCTTCTGCATTACCGACTTTATCATCTGATAAATTAAGTTTTTCTAATTGAGATTCAGATAGTTGCTTGATAAATGCTAAGGCAGCCAAAACAACACCAACGGCAACAGCTGTAATCAAATCAACGAATACTGTAAGACCGAGAACAATACCCATCAGAGCCAAATCCCAACGCGGTCCACGGTGGGCACGCTTTAAATAACTCCAATCAATGATATCATACCCCACTTTAATCAATATACCCGCAAGCGCAGCATGCGGAATAAGTGAAGCGAAAGGTGCAAACACAAGTGCAACAGAAAGAAGCACTACACCATGTAGCATACCTGAAATTTTAAACTGCCCTCCTGAGCGAATGTTTACAACAGTACGCATGGTAGCACCTGCACCCGGCACTCCACCAAAAAGACCCGCAACCGTATTACCAATACCTTGTCCGATAAGTTCTTGGCTCGAATTATGACGGGTACGAGTCATATTGTCAGCCACAAGTGACGTCAGTAAGCTATCGATTGACCCTAGCAACGCAAGCAAGAATGCGGTTTCAAGAACAATAACCATCGCGTCTTGGTCATATGTTGGCATTATGAATGTCGGCAACCCAGATGGTACATCACCCAAGATTGGTGCGCCCACAAAAAGAGTACTTAAAACTGTAGCAATGACCAACGCCGCTAATGGCGCGGGAAGATATTTGCCTAGCTTCTGAGGCCAATTAAACACCATAACGATTGTCATTACTCCAATTCCGAGCGCTATCCAATTCGGGTCCATAACTGCACCAGGCACAGAGGTTAACGCAGGAATAGTTCCGCCACCCTCAGGCTCATGACCAAATAGCCTTGCTAATTGAAGAGCCACAATAATGACACCGATCCCGCTCATAAAGCCGGAAACCACAGGATAGGGAACAAGTCGGATCAAATGCCCGATCTTTAAGAAACCAAATCCAATTTGAATTAGTCCCGCCAGAACAACAGCCGTAAAGACCAATTCAGGATTACCGCCCAAAGTGGTATAGACACCAGCAAAAACGACGACCATCGGGCCCGTTGGCCCAGAAATATTACTTCCCGTTCCACCAAATAGAGACGCTAAGAAACCAACAATAATGGCTCCATAAAGACCCGCCATCGGGCCAGCACCTGATGCTTCACCAAATGCAAGTGCTAACGGTAAGGCAACAATACCGGTAGTGATACCACCCATAATGTCGCCACGAAGATTAGACGTATTTAAATTATACATGTTTAGTACCCTCATTTAAATTTGTAGTTTTGATGAAAACTAAATTATTTTATTTTCATCATATTAAGCGAAATAAATTCGCTAATGTGTTTTGTTAGTTTCCAGAATTTGGTCTGAATAATCTTTGAAAACACAATAATTGAAAGTTTTAAAGCACCTCCAATGTCTTTTCCTACCAATTTTACGCCCCTGCATTCTTATTTTTAATTAGTTTAACGCTTCGGATGTAAAACATTATTACATGATATATGCGTTCCATCATGATAATACAATTTGCTATTTTTCCGAATTTCCGATAGATTTTATCTATCACATCATTTAAGGAAGTTACATGATGCAAATTGGCCATCCTACCATTAAACAACTCAAATATCTGAAAACGGTTATCGAGCTGAAAAGCTTTCGCCAAGCAGCTCTCTCTTTAAATGTTTCGCAGCCGACCATTACGGCACAAATCGCCGCACTTGAAGAAAACTTAGGTCTTACACTTTTAGAGCGCTCAAGAACGGGTGCCCTTCCGACTGCTGCGGCTAGAGCAATGCAACCTCATATTGATTTAATGCTAGACGAAGTAAAATCCATTCGTGATGTCGCGCGATTTTCTCTTGATAGTGGGGCAGGCATTCACCGCTTGGGCGTGCCACCGACATTAGGTCCCTATATTTTGCCTGACATAATTCCCGACATTCATAAAACTTATCCAAATTTACGCCTATTTATTCGTGAAGATTCACCGAGAGAAATCGAAAATGGGTTATTAGACGGTAGGTTTGATCTCATTTTTACGACGCTACCATTGGATGTATCAGGCTTAACCGTTGAACCTTTATTTGGTGAACCATTTCGATTATGTGTCGCCCCTGACCACGATTTGGTAAAACAAAAAAAGGTCAATTCTAAAGACATCGCCGGCCAAAGACTTCTTGCAATTGAAGAACGTCACAGAATTTTTGAACAAATGCAGGGACTTGCTAATAAATATGGTGCCAGAATACTTCGCGATTACGAAGGTACAAGCCTTGATACTGTTAGGCAAATGATTGGAACAGGTGTCGGCATTGCATTTTTGCCAGCTCTTTATGTGCGCTCAGAAATCGAACCAAGGAACGATGTGGCCGTCCTTGAACTACAAGACACAACAGAGGATAGAGAGGTTGTTCTCGCTTGGCGTCCTAGCGCACCGCAAAGGCATCTTTATAAAGAACTCGCCGCCTTTATCCGTTCACTATGTGAAAAACGATTATCTGACTATTTAAATATAAAAAATTGAATTAAACCTCTTTCCAATTGTGGGACGTTTCTTATTTACAATACCAGGTGATAGTTAAAATCTATCAGAAATTCGGTAAAAATGTAAATTGTTTTATCATTAAGAAGACATATATAAAATGCAGTAATAAAAACCCTACAATTGTAAATGAAAGGAAAATGTAATGTCTATTACTGAAACTGATTTAGTACAAGCCCGTGTAGCTTGGGGAGATGCCTTAATTGCAGTCTCTAAAGCATATGAAGAAGGTGGCATCGATGAAGCAAGAGCAGTGGCAATTAATGTTCTCGATTCTGCATATGGCTATAATCTTGGGCCTGTGCTTTTCAAACCAACATTAGCAAGTGGTGACCAAACATTCCGCCCGACAAAAGAAGGGGCTTTATCATACTTTGTTGGCCATGATGACAATTTCCCGCTAGATGGTGGTTTTGGCATCAAGGGATGGCGCCATTGCGAATCTGTTACATCAGCGTGCTTCATTGAGGGTGATGTTGCAATGTGGATGGGTTGGATTTCTTTAACGGATAAAGACGGTAATGTGACCACAGTTGATAAAAGTTGGGGTTACAAGAAAGATGAGAATGGAACATTACGTATCATTCATCATCATTCATCTTTACCTTATCAACCTTAAAATCTGATCATTAGAATCAAACTTTATAAGATGAAATTTGAAAAACCACTCTAATATAGAGTGGTTTTTTAGGTTAAAACGCTAACGATTACCAATGACGCATTTTATGGCCTTTATATGCATATAAGAAAATCAGTAAGTAGCACGGAATTCCAATTAAATAAGCCATTTGAAAATTATCGGTCATATCAACAATTTTTCCAAACACTAGAGGAATAATGGCCCCGCCTGATACACTCATTACCAACAGGGCTGAACCAAGTGGCGTAAATTTGCCAAGTCCTTTAAGCGCAAGGGGCCATATCGCTGGCCAAACGAGGGCGTTTGCCGTTCCCATTGTCGCAACAAAGAAAATAGGATTAGGAAGAAGCGGAAGACCCGTCCAACCCCAAAGAGCGTGGGTTACACTATTTGAATTTTCTGAACTCAAAGAGATGCAAATAATGCAAAGAAAACCAGTTATGGCGGAAAAATATAACGCCTGACTTTGCGACATATATTTTGGAATTGTGAATATGCCAACAAAATATCCGACCAACATAAAGATCATAGTATAGGATGTAAGTGTCGCAAAATGGGGGAGGTTTTCTCGGGCACCATATAAGCCTATTGTATCTCCGGCGATAACTTCCATTCCTATATTTGCAAAAAGTGCAATCGCTCCAAGTATGATTTGTGGATATGCAAAAATACTTTTACGATCATCTTCAGTGTCATGGGCGTTACTGTTTTCACTTATAGTTGGCAAATTAGAAAAATAGACCAATCCAATTAACATAATCAAAGCACATGCCATATAAATATAAGGCAGTATTAATCTTTCTGAAAGTGCTGTAATTTCAACTTCACTTAATTGACGCGACGTTAAATCGGACGCATCCCCTAAATCAGACAAAATCAGGGCCGCAAAAACAACGGGTACGACAACTCCTGCAAATTTGTTAATAACCCCCATTACGGCAATACGTCTAGCCGCACTTTCAATGGGACCAATAAAGACCACATAAGGATTAGAGGCTGTTTGTAATATTGTTAAGCCGGTTCCAAGCACAAAAAGCGCAATTAAAAATAAAATATAATTCGCGCTTAAGGCTGCGGGTATGAACAAAAGTGCACCACTAGACATAATTGCCAACCCAATGGCCATACCGTTACGGTACCCTGTTTTGTTTAAAATGGCCGCCATCGGCAATGCCATCACAGTATAAGAAATATAAAAAGCAAAAGTTACAAAAAGAGCTTGAAAATCACTTAAATCACATATGATCCGTAAAAAGGGAATAAGCGATCCATTAAGCCAGGTCACAAAGCCAAAAATAAAAAACAAAAGCCCTATAATGATCATTGGAACGATAGAATTATTGCTATTTTGTTCAGGCACATTCGATACATGCATAAATTTAATCCCTCATCTTGAAATTGTCATTTTGATATACAATCTCGCCATTAATCACCGTCATAATAACTTCACCCTCACCTCCTAAAATACAAAGGTCCGCATCCTTTTCTTCTTTAATACTGCCCTTCGTTTTTTCTAACTTAAGAAATTTGGCGGGAGAAAGGCTAGCCATATGAACGGCATCTCGAAATTCTATCCCAGCAAGATTTGACATATTATGTACCGCTTTTTCTAATGTTAATGTACTTCCGGCAAGGGAGCCCTCATTCGTTCTCGCTATCCCATTTTCTACTTTTACGTCTAATTCGCCTAAACGATAGGTACCATCAGGCATTCCGCCAGCATTAATACAATCGCTTATGAGGTTGATATCTTCAACAGGTTTCACCTTATAAATCAAATCCAAAATTGCCGGATGTAAATGAACGCCATCTGCAATTACTTCAACGCAACAATCCTTTGTTAATACCGCACCCGTACAGCCTGGCTCACGATGATGAATTCCACGCATACCATTAAAAACATGTACACCCCCGCTGGCACCTGCATCAATCACATCTATGGTTTCCTGATAAGTGGCATTTGTATGCCCCACCATCACTTGTACATTCTGCGCCGTAATGTGCTTAGTCACTTTGACAGAATTTTCAATTTCTGGCGCTAAGGCAATGACCTTTAAAGCTCCTTTGGTGGCTTCAATCATTGCATCAACTCTCTCAGCTGTAAGATCTAGAAAAAACTGATCGTCGTGAGCACCTTTATGGTCTTTGGTAAAAAATAATCCCTCACTATATCCACCTAATACCGCAGCGCCACTCATTTTGGTCTGTGCTGCAACACCTATTGCATTAAAAGCTTGCAGGGTTTTTTCCCATGTACTGGTCACCGTCGTCGCAAGAAACCCTGTAACGCCGTGTTGGGCAAGTGACATCGAAATCTTATCCAATGAATTTATAGTGCCGTCCATAACATCGCAGCCATCACGCCCATGAATGTGCAAATCAATTAATCCTGGAATGACAATAGCATCTTTATAATAAATTGATTTAATACCCTGGTTAGGGTTTTTTGTAATTTTTTTTATTTTCCCACTTTCAATAAGAACCGCATGATCTTCATAATTCTCTCTTTCCCCAATAATGAGTTTGCTGCAAATATAATAAGGATCATGCATTAGTCTCTCCCCATTGCTAATAACGCTGCACCGCGGGCACCACTAGCATCACCAAATTTTGCTTTATAAATTGGTGGGGCACTAAACCCTTTGAACAAATGACTATTAATATTCACTGCTAATCCTTCAAAGATTTCATCGATAAGCGATATACCCCCGCCAAGTATAATAGCATGAGGGTCATAATTAAGAATAATATTTGAAAAACACGAGCCAAGAATGTCCATATAACAGTCAAAGACCTTAAGAGCTTCTTTTGATTGAGTTCGCCATTCTTTAACAATATCTGGCACCTTAGAATTTTTACCCGTTATATGAGAATAAATAAATTCTATTCCTGGCCCTGAAACATAACTTTCATAGCAATTTGGTAATCCACAACCACATTGACGAAGAGGCAGATCATATTTTTCTTTCAAATCTGCTGGAAGTTGAAGGTGACCGTATTCTCCCGCAATCTTTTGCCTTCCTAGTACTATTTCATTATTAACCACATACCCGCCTGCGGCCCCCGTTCCGATTATTGCGCAGTAAACACTCTTATAACCATACCCTGCGCCGCCATTTGCTTCAGAAAGTGCAAAGCAACGGCAATCATTTTCACATAGCACTTTACGGTGAATGCGATCTTCTAAATCTTTTGCTACATTTTGACCATTCGCAATGGATATATTAGCACTTAATGATAATCCATTTTGATCACTTAAGCCCGGCATTCCAATCCCTACTTTGCCTTTTAACTTAAATTTTCCATCAGCTTCAAATATCATGTCACTTATTGCACTAATGAATTCCTGGTAACAATCCGTTGGCGTATTAATACGCCAATTATCCTTTTGCCGCATATTTTCATCAAAAACCGTGATCTCGATTTTAGTCCCGCCAATATCAATACCGTAAATCATTTTATTTACCGCCATGTGGATAGATTTTTACGCCCTGTACAACTCTATTCGCTTCACCCGTTGGGCATGGATTATCAGGCGTAACGTCAAGCGCTAAAGATTTATAAAAAGCAAAAATCTGGCAATATAAAATATACGGAAAAGCCACCCATATATCATCCAGAGCATTTTCTCTAACTCCCAGTTCTTCAAATAGATTAACAATATTTTTTGCTATATTGTCGTCTTTAATTTCCTTCAAAAGGTCACGATCATATTTTTGTGTATATTCATTATTACTACCCAGTAGAACCACCAATGTATTTTTATCAACAACGAGCTTTGGTCCATGTCTAAAACCTAACGGGCTTTCAAAATAACAATCTAACTTTCCATTGCTAAGTTCAAGTATTTTTAATGATGCTTCTCGTGCGATACCCAATAGGCCTCCTGCACCTAGACATACAACACGACTAAATGGCTTTTGACTTAATATTTCAACTTTTCTTAAAAAGTCAGTATTAAGAATTGATCTAGAAATATTTATGGCTTCATCGAGTTTTTGGTTTTTTGATTTAAAAACTAAAGCGGTCGCAAGCATCATTGAAGAAAAGCTACTGGTCATGGCAAAGCTTTTATCGTTTGTTTCTTCCGGCATCATCAGCACATATTTTGCATTATTCGCATTATCGACTTTCGCCAATGCACCATCTTTATTACAGGTAATGATTAAATGATATGCGTTCTCTACCAACTGATCACATAATTGACACGCTGCTACACTCTCGGGACTATTCCCTGATCTTGCATAGGAAATAACTAATGTGGGCTTTACTTTAATGAGATATTGTTCCGGTGCTGAAACAATATCAGTAGTGCTTATTGCTTCAACTGGTCTTGAAAGTGCTTTTGAGAGAAAAGGGGCCAACGTCTCCCCGACATAGGCTGAGGTGCCCGCGCCCGTTAATATTATTCTACCACAAGGATCCGATAGCGCAGATTTTAACCAATCATCGAGTCCTGCGTGATTTTTAATTATATCATCTGCGACTTTTTGCCAAACATCGGGCTGCTGCTCAATTTCTCGTGCCGTCCAATATGATGACTGGCTCCGCAAGGTATTTTCTTCGAAACCAAGTATTTTAGTCATTTTAATGCTTCCTATAGCACGCTGAAGAATAATGTTTCAGTACAGTCTTAATTTTTGCTTTTATTAATTCTTTCGGCTTATTTTTTAATTTTCCTTCTAAAACCGCCATATTTTGTTCTGGCATATATTGGCTTAATAGCGGTAAAGGAATAGGGCGATCTGATAAGTTATCAATTAATGACCTTACGGCTTCCTCGACCTTTTTGTTGGGCCAATAATATCGAATACGATCACTATAGCTAAAATGTCTTAGGAGTTTTTCTTCTTCTTTTGAGCCAGAATAAAATTTTTGCCAATTTTTTGGCGATACCATCATTTCTCGTTCACAAGTTTCATATAGATTTGATTGATCATCCTGATTTACTAGATATTTTTCAATTTGATGAAGCGCATAAAGTGCTTCTCTCATAGCATACGTGAGTTGGGGCCCTACTTTAAGAATAGCAAAATGGTCTTCTACTAAGCGCTTATAGTTTTCTGGTAATTGATAATCTGTAGAATGTGCTTCAAAAACAATATTATCTTCAGAAGAGATCACTCCTTTCAGTTTCGCCGCCTTATCAGGTTGGTATTGTACGATTGAAGTGTGACTAAATTCAACACCAGGCTGCACTACAATGCCAATAACGCGAGACCATGCCTCATTTAATTCCTGATTTTTAAATGCAATTTTATGCACATTTAATGTTCTAAGGGCATGTTCTGGGCTCGTCACTTCCAGCTCAGTAAGTTCTTCATTGGTGCCGCCGGGTGGCGGTACTTCTGTTCCTATAACATATAAAATATCACTTTCACCAAACCTTTTAAGTGCTTCATGTTCCGCAATTTTACAAAGTCTCGCTGCCCGCATTGCTATAATTTCATCGCTTAAGGGAGAATTATCATCTGCACATTCCATGCTACAATCAAGATGAATTTTTTTAAAACCTGCGGCAACATATTCTTTTATAAGATCATCTGCTTTATCCATTGCATCCGAAGAGTTTTCTCCACTCCAACACACTGGCCCTAAATGATCTCCACCTAAAATTATATGTTCAAGTGGGAAACCCACTTTCAAAGCTATCGCGCATACAAAATCATAAAACCCTTCTGCTCGCATACCGGTATAACCACCAAATTGATTAACTTGATTTGCCGTTGCCTCTATTAATAAAGGTGTTTTTTCTTCTTTTGCATGTTCCATCGCCGCCTCTATAACAAGAGGATGTGCAGAACAAACGGAATAAATACCTTTCGGTGTTCCTTGCCTATTTTCTTCAATTATTTTTTTTAAATATTTCAATTCTGCCTCTATTCTTAAGCAATGATCAATTCTATTCCAGATTGCTCTAATTTTTGCGCAATTTTGTCAGATATACCTGTATCGGTTACCAATACTTCAATGTCTTCAGTATCTACTATTTTATAAAACCCTGAATGTTCAAACTTTGAAGAATCTGTTGCGACGATCACTTGATCAGCACTCTCACACATAACTCTATTTAGACTTGCTTCCTGCTCAAAATGTGTTGTTACACCGATATTAATATTGAAACCGTCAACTCCAAGGATAACCTTACTGAAACGATAAAGCCTCAATTGTTGTTCAGCCATCGCACCGTAAAACGAACCCGTTTTTTGCCTTAACTTACCGCCAGTCATATGTATTTCTACTCCCGCATAACCCATCAAGTTTTGAGCTACATTAAGGCCGTTTGTCATTACCGTTAAATTTTTAAATTTTCTTAGTAATAATGCAACCTCAGCTGTTGTGGTGCCAGAATCTACAATAATCGCATCCCCTTCCTCAATCAGACTACTCACTTTTAAGGCAATTTTCTTCTTTGTTGTGTTCTGTTTTCTTGATTTTTCATCTAGTGATAATTCACGGCTCAACACATTATTGATAACCGCACCTCCGTGCGTTCTAACTAATAAATTCTTTTTATCTAAGAATTTCAAATCAGATCTGATGGTAACAGTAGAAACACCAAAATCTTCGGCCAGCCTATCAACCAGTACACTCTTATCTCTTAAGGCGCATTCTAGAATATTTTTCCGGCGTTCTGCAGTATTCATGATTAGCTTTCATTTTCTTTCATTTAATCATAAATTTTTTACGTTATTTTTCAATATATATTTGAATTATATATAATAGAACGTTTACAAACCTCCCTTTTTGTACTGCCCAATAAATAACCCCGACCACAAGGGTCAGGGTTATTTATTTGGTTGCGGGGGTTGGATTTACCGTCAGTCGCTATGCTCCTTCCGTTGCCTACGGACTTTGTCCTTCGGCCGAACCTTGCAAATTATGCTAAGGCATAATATTGCGGCTTAAACTCAAACTACCGCACAATAAGATAAAAAAAGGCCCCAAGAAGGGACCTTTGTTTATTTGGTTGCGGGGGTTGGATTTGAACCAACGACCTTCAGGTTATGAGCCTGACGAGCTACCGGGCTGCTCCACCCCGCGTTATAAGATTTTTATATCTGATATTTATATTTTTATCTAGATACAAAAAAACCGCCTTGTTGAGGCGGTTATTTGATCTTTGAGATTGTGAAGGGTTTTACATTACTCTTAATAGATCTGGCAGTGACCTACTCTTCCGCGCCTTAAGACGAAGTACCATCGGCACAAAGACCTTTCACTTCCGGGTTCGGGATGGGACCGGGTGGGACAATCTTGTTATAACCACCAGATCAATTAAAAGTAATATAAGTTGTCTAAAAAAATTATGTAAATGAGCACCTGCTCAAGATCAGCTTTTTTATCTCAGGGCCACAGCCTTGAGCTCGTTCCATGGGACGCAACGCGTACCGGGAACAAAACTAAAAAGTTTATTCTGATCTCTGTTCATGATGAGATATCAAGTCGATTGAGTAATTAGTACTGGTCAGCTTCACGCATTACTGCGCTTCCACATCCAGCCTATCAACGTGGTGGTCTTCCACGGCTCTTAAGGGAGAACTTATCTTGAGGGGGGCTTCCCGCTTAGATGCTTTCAGCGGTTATCCCTTCCACACATAGCTACCCTGCAATGCTGCTGGCGCAACAACAGGTCCACCAGAGGTGTGTCCATCCCGGTCCTCTCGTACTAGGGACAGCTCCTCTCAATTCTCCTGCGCCCACGGCAGATAGGGACCGAACTGTCTCACGACGTTCTAAACCCAGCTCACGTACCTCTTTAAATGGCGAACAGCCATACCCTTGGGACCTGCTCCAGCCCCAGGATGAGATGAGCCGACATCGA
>Ga0181604_10003391_pt1 | contig 13412 bp, 11 predicted proteins | sample 041ome_12_FD_148663 | JGI IMG/M metagenome (GOLD analysis project Ga0181604, IMG submission 148663) | Coastal salt marsh microbial communities from the Groves Creek Marsh, Skidaway Island, Georgia - 041410US metaG (spades assembly) | ecosystem: Environmental > Aquatic > Marine > Intertidal zone...
TAATCAGATTCATAACTTTCTTGAAAAAGAGGATATTCCTCCTTCACTTTATGTCCATCCTAAAAAAATTGAAGATGCTATAGAAAAAATGGTAGTTGATGAAGATTATCGTAAAGAACTTGGGGAAAAAGCAAATAGGTTTATTACTGAAAAATGGAATACAACACAAGTGGCAAAGAGATTTCTGCGATTAATGAGTGGCGATATCCCTACAAAATGGTGGTGTAATCCAAATACTAGTGAGTATGTTTATGGGGGATTTCCAGATTGGCGAACAAAAGAAATTATAAGAAATATGATTGATAAGTTTGGAATAGAATCATTAGAATTGGGGCACAATCCCAAATTAGAAAAATCCTTTCATGAATTCTCCTTAACTCAATCTAATAAGTGAAAATTAACTTTTTTAGATCTTTTTTAAAAGATAGTGGTATATATATAGTGCCAACAATATTGGCTCAAGGAGTAAATTTATTTTTAGTTCCATTATATACACGTGTTCTGTCTCCTTCGGATTACGGGGCCATTGATATGCTTAAAGTGTTAAGTAGTTTAGCTTTACTAGTTGTTGCCTTGGAAATTAGTCAAGCTTTTGGTCGTTTTTATGTTGATGAAAAAACAGTTAAAGGGAAAAAAATAATTTCATCTACATCACTTTTTTTTACAATATTTACATTCCTTTGCTTTATTGTAATTTGTCAACTATTTGCACCTTTTTTAGCTAAATATGTTCTTGGAGCAGATGGTTTGGTTACTTTTTTTCGTATTGGATCTATTTATATTGCAGTAAAAGGTATCCTGTTATTTTTGAATATTCAATTTAGGTACGAACTAAAAAGTAAAGAATATGCTATAAACAACATTCTTCTTTTCATTGTAACTGCTTTAACCTCTATCTTTTTAGCTTATGTTCTAAAATGGGGATTGATAGGAATGGTTATCGGTTTACTCACAGGATCTATTGTTTCATTAATTTATGGATTAATATTACTCAGATCCTCTTATGATTTCATTTTTGATCTGAATAAATTACGGGAAATGCTGAAATTCTCATTTCCACTGGTGCCCTCTGGGATTGCTATATTTTTAACAGCCTATATTGGTCGAATAATGATTAATAATTACTTATCATTAACTGAAGTAGGTTTGTTTGGAATAGCTTTTCGATTGGCTAGTGTTGTAATATTATTGGTTTCTGGGGTTAATAGATCTCTTATGCCTTTGGTCTATAACAACTATGAAAAAAAAGAGACACCTGAACAACTTACTAAGATATTTAGATTGTTTGTAAGTGTTGCATTGTTGTTTTTTGTTGGTTTATCTCTTTTTGCAAATGAAATACTAATACTTTTAACCACTCCTGACTTTTATGAAAGTAGTGAAATAATTATATATTTAGTACCTGCGGTTCTATTGTCCCAAATGTATATTTTTGGACCTGGATTAGCTCTTGCTAAAAAGACTAAAATAATCATGTGGATTAGTATTGGAACTGCGATAATAACAATTTTTCTTAACTGGATATTTATTCCTCAATTTGGGTATAAAGGAGCTGCTATTGCAACATTAATAACATACTTGTGTGTGTTTGTTGTTACAATGTACTACAGTCAGAAACATTACTATATTCCTTATGAGTGGGGAAATATTATTCTTTCAGTTGTATTTTCTATCCCACTTGCCGCTGCTGGTTCTTTCATTGAATTTGGACTAATTACAAACATTATTTTAAAAATGCTTATTATGTGTTTAGTTCCTATTGTTATAATTTTTTCTGGTTTAATTAAGAAGAAGGAATTAACTCAAGGGTATGTTTTGGCTAGAAGTTTTATTGTTTCAAAATCCAACAAATGAAAATAGATTATTTAGTAACTAATAATGAAGCGTGTTTTGTTTTGTCGTAAGATATATATAAACGTAAACACTTTATTTATTAAAGTGTTTATTATAATTAAGTAATGAAAGCTTTGTGGTGTCATTTAAGTGTATGAAAAAATTAATTGAAATTGAGGATATAATTAATAAACTCAACCATAAAACTCAGAAAAAATTTGATATTTCCCATAAATTGGGAAGATCGTGTTATTTATTAATTGATGAAAATTCTAAAGATAAAATGGTGCTGAAATTTGAGCCGAAAGTACAAAATAAGTTACACTCAATTTGGAGGTGGTTTTTTGGAGGCAGCCTGCCATTTCAAAATGAATTACGTGTTTTAAATACAATTTCGAGAAGCGAAAAAAAAAAATTCCTTAATCCTAAATTATTTCAAAATCAATTTTCATCATTTTATTTAATGGAATATATTTCTAATAATGAATTACTTGACAATCACTTTTTCTCAGATTCAATTAAAATTAATATTTGTTCTGCTTTAGCGAGTTTTCGTAAATTAAATAGACCAAAAAAGTGGAATTTTTTTAAAGAACGCGCTTTTAGAATTCTTGAATCTCCTTTGAGAAAAATGTTTAAAATGGCATTTTACTCATACAAATTATACAAAATCGATATACTTAAATTATTAATTTTGATATTAAAACTAGAGATAACTAGAATTTTAAAAAGGAAAATACCTCCTGGATTTATTCATAATGATTTTGGACCGAATAATATTATAATTGATTCAAATTCCTCTATTTATTTTATTGATTTTGAGGATGCTTTGTGGGAAAAAAAATGGCCATTGGTTGATATTACAGACATTGCAATTGATGAAAAAACTGGTATGTTAGACAATCAAATGATTAAAACATATTTACTTCAAATCTTAAAAAAAAGAGATGACATTTGGAGATTACCCTTGAGTTGTCATTTAAAGTTTGGTTATTTACGAATACTGCTTCGTCGTTTGTGTGCTGGTAATCCAAAAGACAAAGAAATGAGTATTTATTTACAAAAAATAAATGGTTTAATTGAAAACGATAATATGACAGATAATTGGTATGCTGAATTTGAATTATTAAAATAATTGATTATGGGCAAAAAAAACAATACAATAGAAATATTCATAATTGACCTGCTTTCTAAATTTGAAGAAAAGTCTTTAAGTTATGTCGTTCTAAGAAATTATGAAAATAGATTTACTGATTTAAGAAAGGATCTAGATTTATTGATTAATCCCGCTGACGAGCAAAAAATAATACATGTTATTAAAAGTATGACTGAAAAATACTCACTTTTTTTTAACAAAAAGCTAGATCATAAAAGAACTGTTATATCTATGTTGTTTGTGGAGGAAGGTATTAACTTTACTTTAGATCTTAATAAATATTTAACATTAAAGAAAAATAAGAATGATCTTGCTGTCCCTGGAAAGGGACAAAAATTTTATATTAAAGATTTGATAGTTGAGAAAAAAAAATTAAATCAGCAACAACTTGTTTTTAATGTTCTTAACTATGATCAAGAAATTTTGTTTCTACTTAACCATATACTATCTAAAAAGAAAGATGCTTATTTATCCAAGATTAATTCATATTTGAAAAGTGTTGGAGAAAAGCAAATAAAAAATATTAAGAATAATCATGAAATTTATGTTGCAATAAAGGTATGTTTTGATAATTCGAGATTAATATTAAAGCGTAGTCAGGTATTTAGAAACATAAAAATTCTTTTAGAATTTATTAGAATAAAATTATTAAGTTTTCGATTGTCAAAAGTCATTTATTTTTCTGGTCCTGATGGTTCTGGTAAAACAACCTCCATTGTCTGGACTATGGATTATCTAAATAATCTAAATATTAAGTATTGTAGAACAAAATCATTACAACTAGCAATACTGTATTTTCTTAATCTTCGTGAAGATTTTAAATATAAAAAGAAAACAAAGAAAGAGTTAGAGTTAATTAGATCAGATTTGGATCTTGTAAGGGATAGAGATACTGGAAGCTTAGGCTGGGCAATAAGACGTAGAATCGGTTTATTAGTTGGTATCTTTGAAATATGTATCATTGGAAGAATTTATATTTTTTTAAAGAGGATTACTGGACATGTTATCCTTGTTGAGGAATCACCTGTTGATATTTTTGTAAAAAGACATCGCCCCAGAGTAAAAATTCTTGAGATTATGTTTATGCCATTACTTCCATATCCTACAACTAGTATTCTGTGTGTAGCAGATGAGAATAAAATATTTGCTAGAAAACCTGAACTAATAGCCGATGAGATTACTCAGTATTATAAACAAATTCATAAACTATACAACAGCGTCAAAAGAATGAATAAAGTTAATTTACATACGGATATTGAGGTGCATAAAACTAAAAAAAATATCCTATCAATTTTAAGAAACGTTCTTTAATATATTTAGTTAATAAAGATTTACTTTTATTAGAAATATTGGTTTTAAAAATGAAAAAAAATATTGATATCAAATCAAATTTTTATTTTTTATGAAAAAAGTAATTATTGTTAATGATGTGGCTGCATCCTTTGGTGGTGCGTTAAATATTTTAAAACAATTTCTCAACGAGATTAGTAATAATATTAAAGCTAAAAAATATGATTGGTATATATTCGTTTCAAATAACTTGGTTGACAATTATAATTGTGATCATGTAAAGATTGTTAAAGTAGATATGAAATTATGGCCCAAAAGAATAATTTGGGACACCTTTGGGGTTAAAAAGTTTTTAAAGAAAAATGATTTAGATCCAATTTACGCTATCTCTTTAATGAGTGTTGGATTTAAATTTCTAAAAACTAAACAAATTGTATATATCCACCAGTCCTTACCTTTTGATGACTTTAATAGTTTCAAATGGTTTGAAATAAAGTCTATACTTTATAAATTTTTTATATTTATTTGGATGAAATGGACTATAAATAAACAGGGTAAAATTATTGTCCAGACTAATTGGTTAAAAGAAGCTGTTAGCAATAAACTTAATATTGAAAAGAAAAATATTTTTGTAATTAGACCAGAAATTAAGCTATTTAATTTTTTACTTTCCAAAAATAATAAACTTGACTTAGACTTTGAATACAAATTATTTTATCCTTCGATACCAACTGTATCTTATAAAAATTATGATATTCTTTTTAGTTCACTAAGTCTGATTAAAAAAAATAATCCAGAGTTATTCAATAATTTAAAATTAGTACTTACTTGCTCTGACAATGATAAAAATAAATTGGCAAAGTATTACATTAGACAATCACAAAAACTAGGTTTAGAAAATAATATTATTTGGGCAGGACATTTAAATAAATCAGAAATGGAAGAACAATATTTGTCTTGTGATGCTGTTGTTTTTCCTTCCCTTACTGAATCTTTTGGCCTCCCCCTAATCGAAGCATCAGTTCTTGGTAAAAAGATTTTTGTGCAAGATAAGCCTTATGCTAGGGATGTTTTAAAAAATTATTCTGGTGTAAGTTTTATCAAAAATAATGAATCATTATGGGCTAAAGAAATAATTGACTTTTATTCAAGACTTCCTAAAACTTTTGATCCTTTTATTCAAAAAAATGGTGAATGGTCAAAATTTATTGAATTAACTTTAACAAGCTAAAAAGTTTAAATGTTAAAAATTGTTTATATAACTAATATTCCTTCACCATATCAACTAGAATGGGCCCAAGTATTAAGAAAAAAATTTGAAGCAGAGTTTTGGTTTATGACCAACATTAAAAACTCAAAGTCAGGTAGACCAGATTATTGGAATGTTGAAATGCCAGAATATTGTAGAAATTTACCAACAAAATTTACTAAAGGAGAATTTTGTTATTGTCCAACTTTAAAAGCTGAACTTAACAAATTTAACCCAGACATTGTTATTATTGGTGGAGCTTGGTATATGATATCATGGGCCCAAGCTTATAGATGGGCAGTTAAAAATAATAAGAAAATTATTGCTGGGCCAATTGAGTTTGGTAAAAAAATGTATAATTTTTCTAAAATATTAAGAAATAGGCTCATTTTTAAAATAATATATTCTAAAATTGATTTATACTTGGCCAATGCATTCATCCATTATGATTATTTGAATGATATCCTTAAAACCAAAAAGAACGTACTATTTATGAACTTTGATAACTATTCTCCTTATTTGGAGCATAAGGTAAGAGAAGTTAATAATGTAATAACATTTATGTATGGAGGTGCAATTTCTAGACGTTTACGTGTTCCAGAGCTTATAAAAGTATTTGAAAAAGTTGTAAAAAAATATAACAAAGCAAGGCTTGTAGTTGGCGGATACGGACCTGAAAAAGAAATTTGCAAACAAATGGTTCAATCTTCAAAATTATTGTCTAAAACGGTTACTTTTCATGATGTAAAGACTTGGGATGAAATTCCTGAAGTCTATGAAAAATGTGATGTGTTGATTAATTACGCCAGTTATAGTCCTGGTTCTGGCGTTATTCTTTCAGCAGTTGCTTCAGGAATGGGTGTTATCTCCTCGATTTCTGTGAATTCTACAAGGCATTTTGTTGTAGATGAGTATAATGGATTTATTATTGGAGACGACACTGAACTATTTTTTGCAATGGAAAAATACATTTTAAATCCTGAACTAGTTAATTCACATAGTACTAGAAGTAAAGAGATTGGTCACTCAGCTCTGACATTTGATAAACATTTACAAGATTTTAGTCAAATTATTGATAATTTATAAATAAGCTTAATTATTCTAGATGAAAAAGAAAACAAAAAATATTTATGTTGCACAGCCATCATTGCCTAAATTGGAAGAGTTTATTCCTTTTCTTGAAGAAATGTGGGAAAGTAAGTCATTATCTAATGGGGGGAAGTTTCATCAACAACTTGAAAAAGAACTAGCAACTTTTCTAGGAGTAAAGCATGTCTCTCTTTTTGCAAATGGTACATTAGCTTTATTGACAGCCTTGCAAGCTTTGAGAATAACAGGTGAGGTAATAACAACACCATACAGTTATGTTGCGACTACAAATTCAATTGTATGGAATAATCTAACTCCAGTTTTCGTTGATGTGGAACCTGATTTTGGAAATATTGATCCAAAAAAAATTGAAGAAGCAATAACCCCAAAGACAACAGCTATTTTGCCTGTTCATGTATACGGAAATCCCTGTTATGTAGACCAAATTCAAAAAATAGCTGATAATCACGGACTTAAAGTTATTTATGATGCGGCGCATGCATTTGGTAATAATTATAAGGGCAATTCTATTTTAAATCATGGCGATTTATCCACTTTGAGTTTTCATTCGACAAAAGTATTTAATACAATGGAGGGTGGAGCTGTTATTAGTCATGATGAAAAGACCAAAAAGCAAGTAGATTTTCTTAAAAACTTCGGATACACCAATGAAACAACAATTATGGCACCAGGAATAAATTCAAAAATGAACGAAATGCAAGCATCCCTTGGATTGATTCAGTTAAAACATCACAAAAGTAACATTGAGAAAAGACAAAAAATTGCTCAAGTTTACAAATCTGAATTACAACATGTTCCTGGAATCTCATTTTTGCCAGATTACCCTGGATTAGATAACTATAATTATTCATATTTTCCAATTTTTGTTAATGAAAAAAAATACAATAAAACAAGAGATGAATTATATTTTTATCTTCAAAAGAATGGTATTTTCGGACGTAGATATTTTTACCCTTTAATTAGCCAATTTTCAATATATTGTGAGTTGTTATCTTCAAAACCAGAAAATTTACCTGTAGCAGAAAATTTCGCTAAAAAGGTTATTTGTTTGCCTATTTATTCTGATTTAGAAATTAATATAGTTAAAAAGATTTCTAAAATTATTCAATTTTAAAGATTTTGATATGAAAATAAGTGTAATGCAGCCATATTTTTTTCCATATTTGGGATATTTTAGCCTAATTAAACATACTGAAAAATTCGTCCTTTTAGATACTATCCAGTTCATTCGACATGGTTGGATTGAGCGAAATAGAATACTTAAGCAGCATACAGGTTGGCTTTACGTAAAGGTTCCATTAATTAAATCAGGTCGAGATTCATTAATAGTAGATTTGAAGATTAACAATAATGAAAACTGGAAGAATAAAATTCTTTCACAACTTCAAATCTATAAAAAAACAGCTCCGTACTATTACAAGGTGCTAAAAATTTTTAACGAGCTGTTTGCTAAAGAATATGAAGATATTACTCATCTAAACAAAGAGGCATTAATATTAGTTTGTCGCTATCTTAATATAAGTAATGACATTAGTGTTTTTTCAGAAATGAAGTTAAATATAGAAAAACCTACTTCTCCAGATGAATGGGCACTTAATATTTGCAATGCCTTGGGGAATGTTGATGAATATTGGAATCCATCAGGGGGGAAAAGTTTTTTTGATAAAAAAAAATATTCCGATGCTAGTCTGGTTCTAAAATTTCAAAAAATAAATACTTTTACATATTCTCAGAAAAGAAGTGTATTTGAAGAAAGCCTATCCATTATAGATGTAATGATGTTTAATTCTGTTGAAGAAATTAATAAAATGCTTGATGATTATGAACTTGACTAAGCCAATAGGTGGTTATTTTGAACTAGAACTAAATAACTTTAAAAGCATATTTCATAATCATGCAATTGAACTTAATAGTGCTAGAAATGCTTTAGAATATATTCTGTTGTCAGAAAATTTTGATAAAATTTATATTCCATATTATACTTGTGATGTAATTTTACAACCTATTAAAAGACAAAAAATAAGTTTTGAATTTTATCATTTAGATGATGATTTTAATCCTTCGTTAAAATCAATTAAAAATAATGAAGTCTTGCTTTATGTGAATTATTTTGGACTATTCAATAAGAAAGTAGGAATAATCTCTAAATTATTTAGAAATGTTATTGTCGATAATTCGCAAGCCTTTTACGACTTACCATACAAAAATATTCCAACATTTTATTCCCCTAGAAAATTTTTTGGAATCCCTGATGGAGGACTTGCTTTTTTAAAAAATAAATTGCAGTTAAATCTTGAAAAAGATGTATCAGAAGATAGACTATCTCATTTGATTATCCGAATTGAAAAAGGAGCAGAAGAAGGTTTTGATTTATTTAAGGTTAATGATTCAATGTTAGATGATCAACCTTTAAAAATAATGTCTAACATAACAAAAAAGTTATTACAGAATATTAATTTCAAAAAAGTATGCCAAATAAGAAATGATAATTTTGCTTTACTTCATAAACTATTAGGAAATAAAAATGAATTTTCAAAATATATTGAATTAGAACACCTTAACGGTCCTATGATTTATCCTTTTCTTATAAAGAATGGAGATAGTTTAAGAAAGTATCTGATTAATAATAAAATATTTACAGCAAAATATTGGCCAAATGTGATTAATTGGGTAAAACAAGATTCTTTTGAATATTACTTAACTAAGAATATGATTGCATTACCAATTGATCAAAGATATACAGAAAATGATATGAATTACATTGTGAATATCATAAGCAATTATTAAATGGAAATATATATTAGACCATTAAAAATAAAAGATGCTTTAATTTCCTATAAATGGAGAAATAATTTTAAAATTTGGAAATACACCGGCTCAAAACCTGACATCGAGATTACTCCTGAAATTGAGATGACTTGGATTAAAAATGTGATTAACAAAGAAGAACAAAAAAGGTTTGCAATTTGTATTTCTGATACTGAAGAATATATTGGTAATGTACAATTAACCAATATTAAGAATAAAAAAGCAGAGTTTCATATTTTTATTGGAGAAACATCTTTTTGGGGAAAGGGTATTGGAAAAAAGGCTACTAAATTAATGATTGATCATGGTTTTGAAGTGCTTGGATTGGAAGAAATATATTTAACAGTTAGTAAATTAAATAATAAAGCAATAAAATTATATCAAAGTTTAGGATTTTTATGTTTGAAATCAAAAAGAGAATCAGTTTTAATGACATTAACAAACCCAATACCTGAAAAAAACAATTAAATATGTCGTTGAACGTAAAATATTTTGGAAGCAGTATTCCTATTGACAAAATCTCGTTAGAAATTAAAAGAAGAGATTTAATTATTCAAAACGCCACTAAAAAAAGAGAAGCATATATACTTAATTCCCTATTGGAAATCCCAGAAATTAAAAAATTAGATTTTATTTCAACAGCCTATGGAAAAAGAAGGGGATTTTATAAAACTGAAAAAATTAATCGTAAAAAAGTCCAATATAATTTTTTAGGCTATTTTGGAAATAAATTTTTTAGAATATTATCTAGCTATTTTTTTTCCTTTTTATGGGTTTTTAGAAATGTTAGAAAAAGAGACACAATTATTATTTATAATTTCCCGCCAATATATGCTATTCCATTATTGTTAATTAAAATATTTTTACAAATTCGTCTAATTATAGAATTTGAAGATTTTTATAATGCTGAGGATAAAAGGTCATTAATTTATAAACCATTTGAAAATCTAGGAATTAAGTATGCAGATTCTTTCATAGCTTCATCGGTTGGAATGCGGGACTTTATTTTAAAAAAACGAAAAACAGCAAAAATTATAATAAATGGTGGATATTTTGATGATATAGAAATAAAAGAGCAAGATCCAGATGATTTTAAAACACCGTTCAAATTAGTATATACAGGAACGTTAGTTGAAAACAGAGGAATTATGAATTTAATTAATTCATTTCAAGAATTAAAATCAGATGATTTTGAATTAATTATTACAGGATCAGGAAGATTAGAAAAATTAGTTTCCGAGTCAATTAAAAAGGATGCTAGAATTAGATTTCTTGGATTGGTTGATGATGAAAAATTAAATCAGATTTTGGAAGAAGCAGATATTTGTATCAATCCCCAAATAAGATCAATATCCGTTAATTTTCCATCAAAGATTTCTTTATATCTTTCATATGGAAAGGTAGTTCTATCAACAAAAAACAGTTCTTTATTAAATTCACCTTACAAAAATTTGCTTTATTATTATGATGAATTTAATCCGAATTCTTTTTCTGATGAAGTATTTAAAATTAAAAATAATTGGGCAGCAATAGAACGAACGAAAATTGAGCAATTGGCAAAGTTCAAAGAAATTTTTAAGAAACAAGAACGTACATTAATAAAATTATTAATTGAGTGAAGAAAAAGTTTCAGTTTTTAATTATAGCATGGATTATACTTCTAAGTGGGGCTGTCGCTTTTTCACATTATTATAATTTAGCATTCTATTCCTTATTTGGTTTTATAATTATATATCTAAGATACGCCAAAATTAGTTTGGTTAAATTTAGAGTAGTTACATGGCCCGTTCTTGTCTTATCAACACTAATTATTTTTACTCTATTTATAAATACGGATTTTTCAGTCACGTTGTCTTACTTACATTTAATTTTAAAAATAATATTAGCATCAATTATACCCGTAGTTATTCCTTTTAAAAATTTTAAAGAAATATACTTAAAATTTGTCTATGTCCTTTCCATCACATCATTATTGATTTACTTTATAGTCTTATTATATCCTGGAACATTATTATTTTTCCCAGAAATAACATCTGGAGGTGGTGCCTCTTATTATAATCTGGGACTAGCTGTTTATAAAATTCCACTAAACAATTTATTAAGAAATGGTTCTGTTTTTTGGGAAGCTGGTGCTTTTCAAGTTATTATCAATCTAGCAATTGCCCTTGAGCTAACATTCCACCAATTTAAACATAAAAAACGCTTATTTTTCTTTATTGCAACAATAATTTCTACATTTTCAACTACAGGTTATATAATATTAGCTATTCAATTTTTGTTTTTCATTTTATATAGTAAGAAGAATTTAAAGAAAGGCAATAGACTCATGCCCAAATTAATAATTTTTAGCAGTATCATTATATTTTTATTTTCTTCTCTTTTCATCGATAGAGTTATTGGTAAATTTTCTGATACTAACTCATCTTTTTTAATACGAACGATTAGTTTGCTTACGGATATAGAAATTTTCAATAAAGCTCCATTATTAGGGGTTGGTCTTTCAAATTATAAAATTTTAGTTAGAGAGATTGCATTTAATAATTTTAATCTTGACTTAGGTAGTTCTATGAACTCAATTACATATTATTTAGCACAGTATGGAATAATTTTTGTGTTAGTTTTATTCTTCTATTATTTAAAGTCAAGTAGTATTTTATCAAATAAAAGTGTTGTTTTAAAATGGTTTTATTTTTCTGTTTTTATTATGTTGTTTTCAACAGCTAATTTTTTTACTTCTTTTCTGTTTTTAACATTTATGTTTTATGGAATAGTAGATAAAATAAAACCTAAGGATTGTAGTAATTTAAGAACTCATTATTAAAATTTAAATATGCATAAGAGAAATGTAGATGACGCGTCTAAAAGTAAAAGTAATTTAAATATATCTTTTGAAGATGATTCTAAAAAACATATATTAATTATTGCATATCATGTTTTACCATATACAAAGTTGTGGGGCGCAGCTCAAAGAATGCACTATTTAGCCACACATTTAGTAGAAAATAATTATAAGGTATCAATAATTGGGGCAGATCATGGTTGTAAAAATTACTCAGGTAAGACTTTGAATTATGAAACTTTTGGAGTAAAAATTAAACCCAAATTCCTTCAAAAATACCAAGAATCATTTCAAAGGTCAAACATTTCAGAGATTAATAGGATTGACAAAAAAAGAAAGTTTAATATATCTAAAAAACTAAGGCAATTACTAAAATCTCTTTATTTATCTATAGAAAGATTTTTCTTCAATGATTTTGCACACAATGGTTTTATTTGTTTTTTTTGGGAAAGACAAGCAAAGGAATTAGTTTTAAGTCAAATTTCCCAAAACAATACGAAGACCGTAATTATAAGTGGTCCATATTTTGGAACATTTAAACTTGCAAAAAGAATAAGGAAAAAACATAATGATATAAAAATTATTTTGGATTACAGAGATCCTTGGAATTTATTAAAAAAGCGTAGTTCAAAATTAACGTTTACAAAAGAAAAAAAATATTTAAACTTAGCTGATAAAATCGTAATGTTTTCAGATATGTTTAAAAATGACATGATAAAAAAATTTTCTATCCCTAAGGAAGATTGTATAACAGTTTATAACGGATTTGATAGTGATTTATGGGACCAAATTCAAGATGATAAAGCTAATAGTCAGAGAAATACTTCTCAAAATAGATTTGTAATCTCATATGTTTCAAGTAATATTTCATTCAAAGATGGAACCCCACGTGACCCACGTAACTTAATAAAGGCAGTCTCAATGCTTGAAAGTCCAGAAAATATCTCACTTAATATTGTTGGGTGTGTAGATAAGCCCTCAAAAGATGAATTTTATGATTGTAAATTTGATCTTAATCTATCACCATTTGTTCCACATAACGAAGCATTAAAAGCAATGAAAGAGAGCAATGTTTTGGTAATACTGTCAACTGAAAATACAACTAATAAATATACTTTAACTGGAAA